>OMAC01000372.1_pt1 | contig 34939 bp, 30 predicted proteins | sample 1644561 | NCBI WGS metagenome assembly OMAC01 (sample SAMEA103958144, study PRJEB25191) | human gut metagenome
AGGATGTGACGGCTTTGCAGACTGTGTAGTAGCTCATGATGGCGATGCAGTCGTAGGTGCCGCCTACGCCGTTGTGGAAGTTCCGTTTGCCGCCCAAATCAGTGCGCCAGTCGGAGAGAAATTCCGCATACTGCCACTGTACCTGTTCCCATATCGCCTCCCGCTCCGCTTCCGGGTAGTGCAGGGCGATCTTCGCCCGTATCTCCTTCTTGCAGGGATTGGAATACAGCACATGGCATTTGCGGTCGAATGGGAGCTTCTTGTCCTTCATCTGTCTGCCTCTCCCTCATTTCCGCGCCGTGATACAGAGCCAGCTTTTCTTTTTATGAATTTGAATATCGTGAAACCCCGCCTGCTCCAGGTACGCCTTTAACTCTACGTCCTTATAGATGGTCATGCCGCCGATGATCTCCGTCCACTTCTCATCCTTGTCCGTGTCGCCGTTTGCTTCGTTGCAGATGAGAAATGTCCCGCCGGGCTTCAGCACTCGATAAACCTCCCGGAAGCATCGGGGCAGGTCAGGCCAAAAATAGACGGTTTCAAAGGCCGTGACCGCGTCGAACCAGTTGTCAGCAAACATCATATCCGCCACGCTGCCTTGCAGAACGGTGCAGCGTCCCTCCATGATGGCGGCCTTGTTGACCTTTTTCGACTTCTCCACACTGACGGGCGAATAGTCGATACCCTTGACGACGCCCTGCGGGCATTTTTTCAGCAGCCTTTTCATGTTCGCCCCGCCGCCGCAGCCGCAGTCCAGCACTTTGGCATCCGGTGAAAGATGCAGGAATTCAAGGCCCCATGTCGCCACAGGTGTATGCCCAAGATTCATCATGGCGACCATGAGCTTCCCACCGAGGCCCACAGGCTTGCGGGTGTTTTCAAAAAATGACATCTTGCCGCCTCCTTACACTTTTTCCAAAACAATGAGCTTATTCGAGATATTCCGAACGATAGACAGCTTATCCAACACCTTATAAACCGGTGCAAACACCGCCATTCCTTCGCAAAGACTATGTTCTTCGACAAATCGGAAGTCCGGCAGCAATTCTGCAAGGGCTTCACCATTCTTCACGCCCCATGTAAATTTTGCGTTGTTCGCATCAATGGATTTTTCCTTGAACCGCTTGACAACCATCGGATTCATAGTTTCAACGAACACAGTTGCCTGGCAAAAGCGTTTTGCAATGACCGCAAATATGCGTTGCACATCCGCTTCTGACAGATACATGGTCAGCCCCTCAATGACGACAAGCACCGGCGCATTTTGCTCCTTGATCTCACCGCCCCAATCATCCATGGCCGACATGGCAATCTGCGAAATCGTGCCGCTTTCCGGCAGAAGCTTTTCCCGTACCGCCATCGTTTCCGGCAGGTCGAGGTTATACCAATGGCAAAAACCTTTCATCCGGTAACAGCGGGTGTCCAGCCCGCAGGCGATGTTGACCACCACCGCGCCGAGATGCGCCGAAAGCCACGCTTTTGTCAGCCGGTCCAGCACGATGGTGCGGGCAATGACGCCGCTGTGCATGGCCGTGTCCTTTTCCGCAAGGGTGAAATCGTAGTCCAGCTTCCCGACGATTTCCTCCGCTTTTGTGTCGTGAATCGTGCCTCTGCCGCCGCTCTCTTTCGCCCTGGCGTAAATAGTTTGCAGCATGGTCTCCGGCACGCCGGAGAGTTTGATTTTTTCTTTCATGTTACGCTTCCTCCCTTTTCACACACTCGGCGTAAGTCAGCGGGAAGGACGCTTTCAGCACGGTGCTTTCCCGCACCGTCCAGCCATTCTCCTGCAGAAATGCCAGATATTCGTTGCTTGTCCATTTGCTGTGCAGCGGAAAGCCCGCCAGCTTCATGAAAAACGCTTTGACCTTTCCGAAGAAAGCGTTATCCGCATGGGTAAAGGTCGGTGCGACCAACACGCCGTCATCCTTCAGCACCCGGCGAATCTCGGAGAGAGCCTTCTCCGGCTCCGGCACGATGTGCAGCGCATTGGAAACAATAATCACATCAAAGCTTCTGTCTGCATAAGGAAGGCGAAACATGTCCTGCACGGAGAAATGCAGTTTGGCGGAGCAGTTGCCCTGCTTCGCCTGCGCAATCATCTCTGGCGATGCATCCGTAGCCTCGATGTGGGCAGCAGCGTTTACGATGTTTTTGGCGATCAGCCCTGTGCCGGTGGCCAGCTCCAGCACCTGCTTATGCCGCACCACAGGGCGCAGCAGCTCATATAACTGCTCATAAGCTGCGGCATCCTTGTGCATGAAGCGGTCGTACCGCCCGGCGTTTTTGTCCCAGAAATTTTTTCGTTTTTCCATCGTCCCGTCCTCATAGCGAGATGTTAAGTCACTCTAACCTGTATTGATGGTGCATAGGTTAGAGTTGGCTAACCTCAGTCCTTTGAAAAAGCCGCATCGCTGCGGCTTTTCCGCTTATGCAAATAACTCCAGGCAGGCGCCCCGCACCAGCGTTTCCAGCACCTGCGGATAGAGAGCACCGATCTGCTCCTGATGGGAGACGGTCAGGATCAAGCCCCGCACCGTGGCGGCGGCCAGCGCCATGCCGCCCTTGGGCTGCAAACCGCCCGCTTCCAGCAGCGCGCGGATGTGGGTTTCGTCGTCGTGGTAGTGGGCGGTCTTCACTTCTTCCGGCAGGCGGTGCAGAAGAAAATCTGCGTCATTTTCGATGAACACAAAGGCTTTTGTCTTGGAGAGCCAACGGCAGGCCACCAGGATCGCCGCTGCCGCGCGGTCGGCAGGAAGCAGGGGTGTATTCTCCTGCAAGGACTTCTGCGCTGCCGCGAAGCACTCGGTATGGATGTCCTCCAGTACGGCGAAAAACAGCAACTCTTTGGAATCAAAGAATTTGTAAAATGACCCTTTGGAGATTCCAACGGCCTCCGTCAGCTGCTCCACAGAGGTTTTTCGCATCCCAATGGTAATGCCGCAGCGTCTGGCCGCTCGGATCAGGTCATTGCGGATCTGTTCATTCTGTTCGTCTGTAAAAGCCACTGCGCACGCCCCTTGGATTTATGACCACATTTATTATTTTGGTCAAATTGTAGCACGATCCGAAGATGTTGTCAACGGCGTCGTTTTGCTTTCCATCATGATCAAATCAGATCCAGCCTTTCCATCTCAAACGGAACCACGGTAGATTTCAGCAGTCTCGTCTCCGGCAAGCTCTGAACAAACCGGATCGCCGCCTTTGCAAAGACATAGGATTTTACAGTATCCCAATCTGCCATCTTTACGATCTCCGCCGTGCCGTTTTCAAAATCGAACCGAATTTCGCCCCATTCGCCGTCGTTGTCCGCCTGATACAGGTAGACAGCGGCGGCTATTTTTTTGTTCCTTTTGCGGCACTCGGTCTGTTTCAGCGTCACGGTATGGATCACACCGCGTTCCAGCAGCTTCAGCCGTAGCTTGTCTAATGTGCGCCGGTAGAATCGCTCCGCACCGCTGGCTGTCGTTCCTTCAAAATCCACCGCTAAATCTTCAAAGGTGGACTGCGCGGACAAGGGGCTGACGCGCCCACAGGTCATGCAGATGGCGTTCCGCTTTTCCAGATACCATTGCTCTTTGTAGGAAAGCTGCTCAAGCGCTGCCGTGACCGCCTTTGCCTGTATTCCGTTCCATAGGATTTCGGCGTAGTTCCAGCTATCGTCGCGCGTCACATCCTCGCCGGTTTCTTCGCCGTCCTCGTCCTGCTCCGTGCGGTAGAGGGAAACAATGCTGCGGTTGCGCTGGGCAATGGTCAGCAGCTCATCTGCGGATACGCTATCGTCCTTGTACCCGCTTTGAGCGGCAAACTCGGAAACGACCTCTGCGCGACTCTTGCCTGAACCGTTGTAGATTGCGCCGATCTGGCGTACACGCCGGTACTCTGCAAGACTGGCAAAGGAACCGGCTTCTCCCATCATACGGCAGAACAGCAGCCCGTCCTGAATATAATGTTTCGCGTATTTCAGGAATTCTGTTTCCTGCGCCGGGTCGAACCTCGGCAGGCAAAACAGCAGCATTTGCAAGATTTCCAGCTTGTAGTCCAGAAACCGCGCCGGGTCATAGCGGTCATATCCGTTGCGGGTAAGGAAACGATAGATCACCCCATTCAACCGCTTTTCAAAGTGGTGCAGGAAGAAGGAAAAATACGATAAATCTCGTTTCCGGACAGCTTCGCATATGTAGTCGTTCAGCTCCATTTGCGGCGGTTCCGGGTCAAGCTGAAAGACGTTCTGGACTTCGCGCATGGTCAGATCGTCGGCGTTATAGAACGGCACTTTTGCCGCATAGCCGCTCAAATCCCATGTCCAGCCTGCAAGCTGCGCCATCTGCTTGTCACGATTATCCTTCATATCCGCACCTCCTTCCGCCGTGGATTTTGATTACTGCTTTCTATTTGCCCTTGCCTCTGCCAGCAAAGCCGCCTGCTCCATTTCGGCGGCATAGCTGCCCTGTGCGTAGTCGTTGTCTTGCAGCGCCTTTTCCAGCTTGCTTTTTGCAAGTGCTTTCATCACGGCGGCAGTCTGCTCGTCCAGCGTGCCGCGCCCAAGATACTGCGTGATCGTGTTGAACCGCTTTGTATAGATTTTTCGGATAGGATGGTCGGCGGCAAGCTCCCGCTGCTCCCGCCCACGAAGATTCCCGACTTGACGGCAGGTGCGCCCGCGTTTGTCCCCGGGAGCCAGACCGTCACAGTACTTGGCATATCTTGCGTCAGTGGTCAGGAACCATTTTCCGCAGACGGCGCATTTCCTCGGCGCGTGTCCAACGCATAGACCCTCGTACAGATCAGAGCGGAACATAGACACAAAAGACATATAGTGCATCCGGCGCATGAGCTGCGGCGCGTCTTGAGCGGAGCGGACGGAAGATACATATTGAATTGTTGTGTTGGAAAATGCCTGCCATGACTTGTCATCCAGCGACAGCTTCGGCTGTCCGGAGAATATCCTGCCAAATACCTGCGCATAGCCGTCCGGAGTCCGCTTCCCCTTATGCAGCTCGTCTGCAAACGCCGTCATACCGCTTTTGTAGTTGCGAATGGTGGCAGGGAGCTCCTCCGCAAGGGTGATGATCTTCGTTATGCCAACGCCCTGCCTGAACTGTTCGTTGAAGGTGGCCAGCAGCCCAACCACGGCGGCAGCCTGCACATAGGCAAGGGTATTCTGAATCCCTTCCTCCGAGAAGATATGCTCCACACGCCCGTTGTAATAAGCAGCGTCGGCACGGGAAAACGGCAGTGTATCCTTCGCAAGCTGTATCATATGCAGAACACTGCCCTTGGCAGGACGAAGCAACTCGGCAGTCAGATTGTTCTCTTTGATTGCCGCGACGATCTTCTGCAAGGGAATACTTGCCTGTGCCAGCTTTTCCCTCAGCGTATCCGGGATGTTCAGAGCTTCACAGCCAATGGTGCCGCCGGGTACGGTTTTGCCCTCGTAGGTCACGCTGTCCTGCCAGTAGTCCAGCGTCAGCAGATTGTGGTCAATGATTGGTGTAGCCATGCGCTTCCTCCTGTCACGTTTTTTTAATTATACCATGCAAATATGAACATGAAAAGACCTGTCATGTTTTTTAAAACGAACTTGTCATGCCATCCGCCTGTTTTTTACGAATCCGAACATAAAACAGACAGAGAGGTGCGAAAGCCGCCGCTCAAATCTATTTTACGGAGGATAACGCATGAATTGCTTTCAGAACGTCAAATATGGCGTAAGCTGCCGGGAGGCGGCGGAGCGGTACGGCGTGGAGGTCAACCATTACGGCATGGCTCTTTGCCCGTTCCACAATGACCGGCATCCCAGCCTGTATGTGGCGGACGACCACTACCATTGCTTTGGCTGCGGGGAACATGGAGATGTGATTGACTTTGCCGCAAAGCTGTTCGGCTTGCCGCTCTATGAGGCGGCGTAGCAGTTGGCCGCAGACTTTCACCTCACACCGGAGAAGCCGCCCAGCGCAGCGGCGCTCCACGCAAAGCGCATCCGAACAGAAGCACAGCAGCTCATAGAAAACGAGCGGCTGTGCTTTTCTGTTTTGTCCGATTACGCCCGCGTCCTGCGGAGCTGGAAGGTACAGTATGCGCCGCAATCTCCCAACGAGCCTGTTCACGCACGGTTCGTAGAAGCCTGTCACAAGCTCGACGAAACGGAATACAATCTGGAAATTCTGTGTGCCGGTGATTCCCATGAACGCGCCGAAGTGGTCAATTATCTGCTTGCAGACGGCCGGTTGGACAAGCTCAAAGAAATCATCAATGGGAGGGATGAAGCGTGAACAAGAAGTATGCCGGGCTGGATTTTCCAGCGTGGTTCGATGGCAAGGATGTCAACGAGGCGGCTTTTTGCCGGGAGTTTCTATCAAAGAACAAGCTCATCTATGCGGACAACGCATTTTTCACACCGGACGGGCGGCTGACAGACCCGCTGCTGCTGAAAGAAAAAATCTACGCCGAGCTGGAGTGCTGCGCCGCAAAGAACATTCCACGCACCATTTCCAACATCGTGGAGATCATGAAGCTGGCGGCTCACACGGAGAGCTTTCCACCAAAGCAAGATGAAATTCATGTGCAGAACGGGACGCTCCGCATCGATGGCAGCTTTCTTGCGGGGCGGGCTGAGATCGTGCGCAGCCGGTTTCCTATTGCCTACAATCCGCAGGCGGGAAAGCCGGTTGTCTGGCTGCGGTTTCTTTCCGATCTGCTCTACCCGGAGGACATTCCAACCTTTCAGGAGTATATCGGCTATTGCCTCGTTCCCAGCACCAAAGGGCAGCGCATGATGATCCTCAAGGGCGAGGGCGGCGAGGGAAAATCGCAGATCGGCCCTGTGCTGGCGCGTCTGTTTGGCTGCAATATGAAAGACGGCAGCATTGCAAAAATATCCGACAACCGGTTTGCCCGCGCCGATCTGGAACACATTCATCTTCTTGTGGATGATGATATGAAAATGGATGCGCTGAAGCAGACCAACTATGTCAAATCCATTGTTACCGCACAGGGCAAGATGGATTTGGAACGCAAAAGCGTCCAGAGCTATCAGGGGTGGATGTACGCCCGCCTGCTGGCGTTCTCCAACGGCGATTTGCAATCCCTCTACGACCGCAGCAACGGTTTTTATCGCCGCCAACTGATCCTGACCACAAAAGAGAAGCCTGCTGATCGTGTGGATGATCCTGACATTGCCGAGAAGATGAAACTTGAGATCGAGGGCATTTTTCTCTGGGCATTTGAGGGCTTGCAGCGGCTGGCGGCAAACAACTTCCGTTTCACAGAAAGTCCCCGGACGCTGAACAACCGGGAGTATGTCAAGCGCGACGCGAACAACGCCATCGACTTTATGGAGTCCAACGGCTATATACGGCTGAAAGCGGATATGTCCGTCACCTCCAAGGAGTTGTATGCCATTTATGGAATCTGGTGCGATGAAAATGGGCTGACGCCCATCCGACAGCGCTCGTTCAGTGATTTTTTGATGCGGAATCTAAAAACGTACAATCTGGAGCATACGAACACCGTCACGAATGCCACCGGGCGCAGAGTGTGGGGGTATCTGGGCATCGAGCCGCTGATCAATCCCCGTATATCTGAGAATTGGGGCAAAGCGCTATGTACGTATGTACCGGAAAGCTGACGCGCACCCAATCGCGAACAAATCCGTCCATGCCGTGAAATGCTGCCTGCCCTGCGCCGCCGGTACGTATGTACACAGCAAAATACCGTAATTCTCCTATGTACAGCGTGCCGACGGGCTGCCAAAACAGGCGCTTTTCAATCAATGCTTGTGAAATTCATGAAAATTTTCGCCGCAGGTCGAACGCGCTGCACCATCCGGTGATTTACCGAAACGTGAAGCCGATGCACCGGACTGCGGCATATCCTGCCGTTCCGCATGACCTCACGCAGAATGATGAAGCCGATAGGGTGCTACTGCATACAGGGCATCATAGGCAGAAATCTGAGTGGATTTGCGGCATGGCAGATTTTTCATCTCCCCGCACGCCAGTATCACCGAGAAGAAAACCGATTACACGAAAATATGGAGGTAAAAAGTTGATGAAATCCAATCTGAGAAATGAGATCAAGTCGTACATCGTCCGTCAGGGCATGACCATGCAGGAGGTGGTCGATCTGCTGCGGGACGAACACGGCTGGTCTGACAGCGTTTCCAACCTTTCAAACAAGCTCCAGCGGGAGTCCCTGCGCTATGTCGAGGCTGTCCAGCTTGCCGACGCGCTGGGCTATGAGATCGTCTGGCAGAGGCGGAAGTGAGGAGGATGTTCACATGACGGATACGGAAAAGAAGCTGTTGCAGGCGCAGCACCGATTGGAGGAAGCACAGGCGCGGGATCGCGTCAAGGAGCGAAAAGCCCGCACTCGCAGGCTCATTCAGGAGGGTGCAATTCTGGAAAAGGTGCTGCCGGAGGTGCGGACGATGGAGCTGCCTGCGCTGGAGGGGTATCTTTCACGGAAGCTGGGAAAAGAAATCTAAATTTCAGATGGGAGGTCTCCGGGAAACCGGGGGCCTTCCTCTTTTTTCTCCCGAAGGGCGCACTTACTCACCACCTGTAAAACAGGCGGTGGTATGCCTGCGGCATCGTGCGCTCTCCGAGGGGGACTGCGGCTTCTGCGGAAGCCTCCAGACAATGCCATAGCACCTGCGAGTGCTGCTGTCATCGTCTGCGCGATTGGGCAAATACCGTCGCTTCAACCGACGCTATTTCTCCAACCGCCTGCGCAAACCTGCCACCGGCAGCTTTGCCGCAGAGATGGACGGGCCTCCTGCCCGTCCATTTTCTCTTTTGCGAAAGAGAAACAGAAAAAAGGAATCGAGGTAAACGAGACATGGCAATTTATCATCTGGAAGCGAAGGTGGTCAGTCGGGGCGCAGGGCGCTCTGCTGTGGCCGCCTCCGCTTATCTGAGCTGTTCCCGCCTCTACAACGATTACGACGGGATACAGCACGACTACACGAAAAAACAGGGGCTTGTCTGGCAGGAGGTGTTTCTCCCTGCTATGGCACCGCCTGAATGGAAAGACCGGGAGCAGCTCTGGAACGCCGTAGAGGAAGTAGAGACGTCCAAGGACAGCCGATTGGCGCGGGAGTTTGTGGTTGCCCTGCCCATAGAGCTGAACCGTGAGAATCAGATCGAGTTGCTGCAAGAATTTATCCGGGAGCAGTTCGTATCAGATGGGATGTGCGCCGACGCTGCCATCCATGACACCGACGGTCACAATCCGCATGCCCACATTCTCTTGACGGTGCGCCCGCTGGATGAACGGGGCAAGTGGCAGTACAAGACCGAGAAGGAATATCTCTGCATGAAAAACGGCGAGGAACGGGGCTTCACCGCTGCTGAGTTCCAGGCGGCGCAGAACGAGGGTTGGGAGAAACAGTACCCTTACAAGGTTGGCAAAAAGAAGGTGTACATGACGCTATCTGCTGCCGAGGCGCAGGGGCTTGTCCGGGCTGACAAGCATCCCAAAAGCACCCGTTACGGCAGACAGAATCCTATCTCCGAACGCTGGAACAGCGAAGAACAGCTCGTAGAATGGCGCAAGGCGTGGGCGGATGTGACCAATCTCTATCTGGAACGTGCCGGACGGGAGGAACGCATTGACCACCGCAGCAACGTCGCACGGGGGCTGGATGAGATCCCCACTATCCATGAGGGAGTGACCGCACGGGCGCTGGAGCTGAAGGGCGTGATTGCTGACCGCTGCGAAATCAACCGGCAGATCAAGGCGGACAATGCCCTGCTACGGGAGCTGAAAGCTGAAATCAAAAAGTTGACCGCACTGGTCGCCCGCACCGTACCGGCCATTGCGGAGGGGCTGGAGAAGCTGCGCAGCCGGGTGCTGATCTTCTGTTATCAGCTCTCTCACATTCGCAGCGGAAAGGCGCATATTCAAAAATCCCTTGCCGTATGGAAGCCGGAGCTGGAGCATTACACTGGTCTGGTGCAGCAAATCAAGGAAAAGAGCAAGGAGCGCAAAACACTAGTTGCCGAGAAAAAGGCATTGCCAATATACCATGTGAAACGCCACAAGGCGCTGGCTGTCCGTATTGCAGAGCTGACGGAAGATTTAGAGGAACTGCGTTCCGAAAAGGCACTCCTTGTGCAAAAATTTGGGTATGCGGAGGATGCAGGCGCAGAGGCGTTCCGTAAGGATATTGCTATTATGGAGGCTGGCCTGAAAAAGCTGGAGGCGCAGGAGCAAAAACACTCTGCCGAGTTGGATAAGGCTTTGGATGAATACGCTGAACTGAAAGCGCAGGCTGCGGATTTTGACTCGGTAGAGCTGTACAAAGCACGGCAGGTCCTCCGTCCTGCGCAGGAAAAGGCAGCGGAAAGGCAGTTGGAGGAAACCTTGCAGAAGAAGCCTTCTCTTATTATGCTGCTCAGCGCAAAGCAGGAAGTATCCAGACTGCTTGGAGAGGACACAGAAGAGCGGCAGGCACGGCAGATGGTTATTCGTCGGCAACGGTCAGACCCGCAAAAGCCCAAGCACTTCCAGCGCTAAGTGATAAAAATGCACATTTTCCCTATTGACTTTTCAACTCTAATCCGTTAGAATAATACTAACAGATTAGAATGAAAGGCCGATAGAATGAGTACACCAAAAGTTTTTGAAAGCGAATACCGTTTTTGCCTGATCCTTTGGGATCATGAACCCATCAAGAGCAGAGATTTAGCTCAACTTTGTGAAGAGCAACTAGGCTGGAAGGTTACTACCACTTACACGGTAATAAAGCGTTTGTCGGAGCGTGGCGTGATAAAGAATGAGAATACGATCGTTTCTTCGCTGGTATCCAAGGAGCAGATACAGACAGCTGAAATTGAAGAATTGGTCGAGAAGAAATTTGCCGGTTCGATTCCAGCTTTTTTGACCGCATTTACCAAAAGCCAACAGCTCACGGCAGATGAAATTCAGGAGATGCAGCAGATGATTGACCGCTTTCGGAAGGAGCATCCGGATGACTGAATTGTTTATGAAGCTGCTTAATATGAGCGTCAATGCCGGATGGCTTGTTCTGGCTGTTCTTCTTGTTCGCATCATGTTCCACAAAGCTCCAAAATGGCTGTTCCCCTTATTGTGGAGCTTTGTTTGGATCCGGCTTCTCATGCCAAACGCATTGGAAAGTCGCTTGAGTGTCATTCCTGATATAAGTGGCTTTTCGGCATCCGAGCAGGGCCTGCTTTCTGCTAAAGGTTTCACTGCTCCTGTTCCTTATGTTGGAATCGTCTGGTGTACTGGTATGGCAGCAATGCTTCTGTTTGAAGCATTAAGCTATGTACATCTCCGCAGCAAAGTAAAAACTGCTGTCCGGCTCTCGTCAAATGTGTATCAAAGCGAGCATGTGAATGCTCCGTTTATTCTTGGCCTGTTTGCGCCGCGCATCTATATTCCGTTCCATATAAAGAGCAAGGAATTGGATAGCATAATTGCACATGAACGTGCGCATATAAAACGCCGCGATCATTGGCTAAAGCCCATTGCGTTCTTAATTCTTTCTCTTCATTGGTTCAATCCTTTGATTTGGATTGCGTATTATTTCCTTTGTAAGGATATTGAGTTGGCATGTGACGAATACGCTATCAAGGATATGAGTGATTCTCAGCGCGCTGCGTATTCGCAGACGTTGCTCTCCTGCACTGCAAACCAGCGTATTTTTGCGGCCTGCCCGCTGGCCTTTGGCAGTAAGAATGTGAAAACACGAATCCGTGCTGTACTTTCTTATCGAAAGCCTCATGCTTGGATCATAACCGTGACCGCGATACTTGTTTTGGCAGTTGTCGCCTGCTTTATGACAAACCCGAGACAACCAAAAGAAAGTACTGCTCAGGGTAGCAACTATATTGATCTAAATCAGCCTCCAACATTGGACGTGATTCAAAATGGACAAACTATTTCGGATAGAAGTAGTAGCGAAGATCGGCAACGTGAAGTAGAGCTTGAGAGCGCTTTGTTGGGAGAAGCGATAAAGAAGCAAGAGTCTCTTACTCAAATTCAAACAACTGATTTTTACAGATGAAAAGTCCTACGTTATCTATAGGATTGACGTTAATTTAACTGTCGATGTGGTTACATGGAAGGAGGGAAAATTCATGAAAATCATTTGAGGAAGCACATGGCCTGTCTGTTCAACGGATTCTGGCTCATGTGCTGAACCAAGAAGACATCAGACAAAAATCAGTTAAAAAGAAGCGTTGTTTATGCAAAAGATCAAGTCACTGGCCGCAGTTTTTCTGGCCCTTTTTATCCTCGCAGCGATTCCGACACAGGCTCTCGCCGCTGAAACTCATGAAGAAGTTGCCACAATGCATACCCATCAGTGGCGTCTTGACCATTATGATACTACATATATTCCGATTGATGATGAAACTCATCTGAAGACTGTCTATCCCGTGTATTACTGCACTGTTTCGGGGTGCACTAATAGCTATTTGGGAAATGGTGCCTCTTCAACCGTCTCTCATACAATGAGTAGTTATTCCTACACAGGAAACAATTATCATTCCGGCAGCCTCCATTATGTCCGCTATGAGCATTCTTGTCTCCAGTGCGGGCGTACTACTGGCTATTGGGATCATTACAGCTGCCCCGGTAATGGGCATTGCATCCTGCCCCAGTCTGTTTTCCCGGTTCTGACAGATAAGTAAGTGACAGCTGAGCAGCGGCATGGGTGAATATTTCTCCCATGCCGCTGCTTGCATTATTGGAGTGCAGTTAAATGATCGTTTTCTTTTACGAAAAGGTGCGCTTAAAGCGCGGCGTTTGGCAGACGGTGAGCATTGTATTGCTGATAGCTTTCCTTTGTGCATTTTTTACTCTCTTTGATGGATTCATTTGCCAGAAAGAACAGGATATGGAGAGCGCCTACGCAGTGATTCCCGTAACTGTCGTCGTATCCAATCTTACTGGCACGAAAACCGATGACCTGAAAATTACAGACTATATTATCAACTACTTTCTCTCTGACAAATATGCCTATGGCGGGGAGCTTCAGGAAAAAGCATTTTCCTCCTATGTGAAGGATGTTTGCCTGAAAGCATCTGTCTATTACAGTCAAGGGACGGGCTTTTCGAGTCGGCAAAAGCTGATTGGCATTACTTCTGTTGATGCCGCATCGGAATTGACACCCGTTTCAGGAAATTCGATTACTTATTTTGAAGGATACGACGAATCAATTTTTACCTCAAATAAAGCGGTGTGTCTCGTTTCAACCGCAGCGGCAGAAGAACTGTCGCAAGATACTGATAATAATGGTAATGTCATATTGACGGTTCAGATGTCGCCTGCTGTGACCGGTGAAGCTTCCACACAGATTTCGCTCGAAATTGCTGGGACGTATTCGTCGGAATCTCAAACGATCTATTGCCCATTCAGCTGCGTTGCAGCAGCACAAACAAAACTGGACGGGAAGATTACAGGGGATAGCCTGAGCGCAACAGTGCGTGATAATCATGAGCTGGACGAATTCCGGCAAATACTGATGCGTCACTTCGCAAATGTAGACCCCTCCGGGCATCAGGAAGAAATTAACAATTCTCCAGTTCTCCGATATCAGCAGTTTGCCGTAACAGTTCATGATGAAACACTCCGCGAAACACTGAATGCTTTGAATCGAAATTTGCAAACACTGTATCGACTAAAACCAATTTTTGCCTGCATAGAGGTCATGATTGGTGCTGCCGCAGGTTTTTTCTATATTCATATCCGAAGGCGGGAATTTGCCATTGCACGATCTCTTGGTACAAAACGCATTGAAACGGTCATTATGGTATTCGTCGAGATATGTCTGATGTTTTTGGTTGGCGCAGCTATTGGAACAATTCTCATCCTGTTTGTCCAAGAGACTGCCACCCAATATGCCATGGCCGCAGCACTCTTTTTTGCTATGAATGTCGGGGCAATTACAGCTTGCTTGATGGCAACTGGAAAAAGCGGAATCCGATTACTACGGGAGGTTGAGTAGTATGTCCGTATTATCTGTGCAAAGTGTTTCTTATTCATACAAAACAAAATACCAAACTGTTCAGGCTGTAAAAGACGTCTCCTGTGATTTGAGTGCTGGAACTTTTTATGCGTTAGTCGGCAAAAGTGGAAGTGGGAAGACAACGCTGCTTTCATTACTGGCAGGATTGGATACGCCGCAGAGCGGAGACATAATAGTCGGCGGCCAAAGTTTGCGGGAAATAGACGTGGATATCTACCGTCGCAAGCAGGCGTCTGTGATTTACCAAAGCTATAATTTGTTTCCACTTATGACTGTTTGTGAAAACGTCATGTATCCCTTAAAATTGCTGAGGCATTCCGATGCCGATGCAAAAAAAGAGGCGCAGATTGCTCTTGAAAAAGTAGGTCTGGGCGAAAGCTATTGGAAGCGACTTCCTGCCATGCTGTCAGGCGGCGAACAGCAACGAGTCGCAATTGCCAGAACATTAGCCGTTCATGCGCAGATCATTCTCGCAGATGAGCCTACGGGAAATCTGGATACAGAAAACAGCACACAAATTATTCAGCTGCTTTCCAGACTGGCACATGAAGAAAACTGCTGTGTAGTGGTTGTCACACATGATCTGGAGGTAGCCAAAGCAGCGGATGTTGTATTCCGTATGGACAGCGGCAGAATCAAGGAGGAAACTGTATGACCCCTTTGAAACAGCTCTTTCGACAACCGGTTCGTTTGTTTGCAATCTTCCTGCTGGTGGGAATGGCCTCCGCTTTTATCTGCCTGAGCGCAGGCGTATTTGCATCCGCTAAAGCAACGCTCGCGCAAATTGAAGAGCGCTATGTGACCATTGGTGTCCCAACAACGGAGACAGCAGACGTGGCAACAGAGTACAACGGGCTAACGCTCCACCATGAAGAAAGTGTAATAAGTCAAGATATGTGGGCGTATATGGATCAGCTTGCTGCGGATGGAACAGTCATAAAAGGTGCGTACCAACAAAAATATATCAGTGCTTATTGCCCCTCCATTCAGAGTGTTACCAGCGGCAAGGAAGACGGCACATATGCGCCAAGCCTTGATTCTCCGTATAACAGGGCAATTATGATCGTTCGGGTTACATCGGTAGATAAAACGAATCTGCCGGAGTCTACTGAACTTGCTTCAGTATCTGTTACTGCTTCGATTGAAAACGTTGTTAAAATGCATCCGGACTATGCTGTTCGCAGCACACTGCGCCTCATCATAGGGTGCAACTCTCAGGAAGAGTTAGATGCTCTTGATATCCGTCCCGGAGGGCGGTATTTGGTCTTTGGATCAGATTACATTGACCGCGATTTGGAACTGCGTACAACGTTGGCAGGAACGCACCGATGCTCTGTGGAAGATATTGATTTGTCTAGAATATCCTATGATTTGACAGAGGACGAAAAGAAAACAGCTTCGCCAGATTTTCTGCCGATAGCAAAATATTCCTCTGGTGAAAAAACGACCATTCTAGGGCAAGACATGGTTGATGCAATAGATTCCTGCACAATGACCGTTACACATTGGCATGGCTTGTATTCTGAAACACAACTGGACTATGCAATTGACGGCTCTGAAACAGGTGTGTTGCTAAACGACCAATACCTTGATGCATACATGACCCAGTTGGAAACGGATCTGGATGTTTTTCTAAGCTCGAATGCAGGAGTGGAATGGCGAAGCGCAGTTCAAGAATTGGATACGCAATATCATACTGTCAGTGTAATTGGTACAGATCTTCTGGAAAGCATGTATTGTTTCCATCAAAAGGACTCTTTCGTAACAGAAGGACGGAGTTTTGGGGCGGACGATTATAAAAAAGGCTCTAATGTCTGCCTGATTTCTGAAACAACTGCCCTCGCAAGCGGACTCGGTATAGGGGACAGCATTGATTTGTCGTTCTATTGGGGTCCAAACCCTCTTGCTGATTTAACAGCTCCGGAATGGAAGGTACAGCCACAGCGTTTTTCCCAAAAGATTGGGGTTTCGGGTGATGCGAAAACGTATCAGATTATAGGGATTTACCGACAGTCAGACTTGTGGGATACCGCAGACTATCGCTTCCTTCCGAATACCGTCTTTGCCCCTAACACTTCTCTGCCAGAAAACTGCTATAGTAGTCGAAATGGCGTTTTCTTTACATACGTTTTGCAGAACGGAAAGGTATCTGCGCTCCAAGATGCACTGGAATCGCATGGATACCCGGCAAACATTCTGTTTTGCTTTGATAACGGATACACTGAAATCGCTGAAACTTTGCATGGATTTTACAGCAGTGCGCAGCAGCTTCTTTTCGCTGCCTGCATAACAGCAGGTGCGGCCCTGTTCGTATTTCTTGCTCTGTTTGTAAACCGTCAACGGCGGACGCTTGGCCTGATGCTTTCGCTTGGTTCCGGTAAAAGGACCGCTGTGATGTTTAGCTGGAAGATAGCTGCAATACCTATCATCCTTGCGACAATAACTGGGATCATTGTTGGAATCCTTACAATGAATGCTACGACACTAAATCTGTTTTCCTCCGTTTCAGAAGTGCTTAATACAAGTTTGAGCGGTGCAGCCACGATTGGATATAACGATATGATAACGGAAGTCGTATCAATGCCAATTGCGGTTATTGTGGCAGGTGTCCTGCAACTGATTGTTTATATTGTGGCGACTTACCTGCATTTGCAGCGGTTGGCGCAACGATCCCCGCTTGAGTTAGTGCGGAAAGGCTAAGTTTCAGTATTGACAAGAAAAAGTAAACTTGATTGGTTATCAATTCCAATACTTCATTTAGAGAGCGCCCTGTCATGATTTTGTGCAGGGCGCTCTCTTATGAAGAAAATACCCTTGACAAATCTCTTCTCAGTGGGATCTGGCAAAGCTCTCGCCGAACGAGTATTACCGGTACCTGACGACCGGCAGATATCCATGCTAGCGGAATGGGTCACCTTATTTTGTCCTTGACTTGGGGAGCAGTTTAGGGAGCAGTTTAAACCCCAATTGGGGTCAAATGGGGTCAAGCGCTTTTCTGCATCTTTCCAGAAACAGTCAAAAAGTTAGAAAAACCACCGTATTTCAATTGAAATACGGTGGTTTTATGGCAAGCTGCACCCTTTAAGATAACAATGATTTCTCCAGTGCTTTCAAGGGTTTCGGCTACTTTCGGCAATCTTTTTCCGCGTTGGCGCAGCGTACTGTTTAATGGTCACTGTGCAACCCAAAAAGATATTGCATAGTTTGCGGTTTTTCGTACTCCGCACTATCGCCTCACTAGGTTCCATTGCCAAGCGACGGGTAATTCGGATCGTTAAACCAATCTGCGACTTCGTGCGAGTAGTCATTGACATAGTGCCAGATGACAACATCGCCGTCCTTGAGCGTCCAGTTCTTGAGTCCCTGATTCGGATGCGTTCCGTTGACGGTGTACATCCAGCCGGACTTCTTGCCGTTGGTGAACTCACTGAGCGCGTATCCACCAAGGCAGGACGGGGCATAGATGGTGCTGACGTAGTTGCTTTCCGCACCGATATACCGCAAGCCTGCATCGCTCATGGCTTCGGTAAAGAGGTCATAAACCGTAAGCTGCACCGATAACCCGCACCCGCCGCTGCTACAGCGGCGGGTGCATTTGCGTGCTGAAAAAGTCCGGTTTTCACGAAGCATTTCAAGCGCGGCATTCAGGTGGGCATTGGCTCTTATGGCAGACCGCAAAGCGGAAAAGCCTCCAAATTTTGAAAGGAAGCCTTTTCCGCTTTTTTTGCGGCTGCACGTTGCGGAAAGCGCTGAAGAAAGATGCAATACGTGAAAGTATTTTGGGAGAAAAAATCCAAGAAATTTACAGCCAGAACAGGAGGTAAATTTGCTGTAAACGACAGTTTTTTGGAGAAAAAATTTGTTGAGAATTACTTTTAAAAAGCAAAGAGTCAACACGGTAAAGTGTTGATAAATGTGAAAGGGTGTGATATAAAAACGAAGCAGGACTCCTGCGGAAACTAATTAAGCAAAGTGAAGGAGACGCAATATGAAGAAGATGTGGGGCACACGGGTGCTGGCCATGCTTTTGGTGCTTGCGCTGACGGCTGGATTGGTACCGGCGGCGCTTGCGGCAAACAGCGAAACAGCGGTCGCATTCAAGCAGGTGCCGAATGACACGCTCGATACGCTTATCCGCCCGGATGTGGCGGTGGGAGAAATTGAGGATGCGGAAATGGGAGAGGATACGGCCGCCTATCAGGCGCACGATCTGGTTCGTGTTTCCATTATCCTGGAGGACACATCCACACTGGAAGCCTATTCCGACGCGGCTGCGGAGGGGACACTGGCCGAGGATGCGGCTGCTGTGTCTTACCGCGCAGCACTCCAGCGCAAGCAGGACAGCGTTGTCCGGAAAATCTCGTCCACGATCCTCGGACGGGAGGATCTGGATGTTGTCTGGAATCTGACGTTGGTCGCCAACCTGATCTCTGCCAATGTGGAATACGGCAAGATCGAGCAGATTAAGCAGATCCCGGGCGTTGCGGATGTGGTTCTGGAGCAGCAGTATGAGCCTGCCGCGTCCGAAAACACCGTGCAGCCCAACATGGAGATCTCAACCGGCATGACCGGCACGACCACGGCATGGTCTACCGGCTATACAGGGGCCGGAATGAGGATCGCCATTATCGATACGGGCTTGGATACGTCGCACCAGTCGTTTGACAATGGTGCGTATGAATACGCGCTTGAGCAGAACGCAGCGCGCGCAAAGGAATCCGTCGAAGCCTATAAAGCCTCTCTCGATCTGCTCGATGCGGACGAGATCAACGAAAAGCTGAGTCTGCTGCATATCAAGGAAGGCGTCAGCGCGGCGGATCTGTACCGGACAGAAAAGGTCGCATACGGCTATTGCTACATCGACAAAGATCTGGACGTAACGCATGAGACGGACGCGGAGGGCGAGCACGGCTCCCATGTTGCCGGTATCGCGGCGGCCAACCGGTATCTGCCGGACGGAAACGGCGGATATGTCTCTGCATTGGACAGCGTACATATGCACGGCGCAGCGCCGGATGCACAGGTTCTGGTCATGAAGGTCTTCGGCGACGAGGGCGGCGCGTATGACTCGGACTATACGGCAGCCATTGAGGATGCAATCGTGCTCGGTGCGGATACGATCAACCTCTCGCTCGGCTCTACCAGTCCCGGCCCGAGCAAGGCGAGAACGGAAGCTTATCAAAAGATCTTCGACGATCTGGAGAACGCTTCCTCCGTTGTGACGGTTTCTTCCGGCAATGCCGGCTATTGGGCCGAGAACGCCGATCCGATCGGCTATCTTTACAGCGATGGCGTCAGCATGCAGACAGACGGCCAGCCGGGCAGCTATGCAAACAGCCTGACGGTCGCGTCGGTCGATAACGACGGCTTTATCGGCAATTACTTCCTCATGGGGAGCGATCCGATTGCCATGTCCGAAACCACCGGCTTTACGAACAAGCCGATCTCCACGATCGTGGGAGAGCACGAATTCGTGTTTTTCTCTGAGGATGCAACGAAGTATGCCGTGGACGCAGCCGGGAACAACCTGCTGCTTGCCTATGCAGATGCGGTCAAGGACAAGATCGTCTTTGTTTCCAGAGGTCAATCCTCGTTCTATCAGAAGCATGACGCCGCAGCCGCAGCCGGCGCGCTGGCGTGCGTGGTCTACAACAACCAGTCGGGTTCCATCAATATGGATCTGAGTGACAGCACCGCCGCGATTCCGTGTGTTTCGATCACGCAGGCAGACGGCGAGCTGATTCGCAAACAGGCAGAGCCGGTCTACGCAGACGACGGCAAGACAGTCCTGTATTATACCGGCAAGATCGAGGTGCGCGGCAAGGAGCCGGTTCGCTTCAACCGCGATTATAAGACCATCAGTGAATTCAGTTCCTGGGGCGTTCCGGGCGATCTGACGCTGAAGCCGGAGATCGCTGCGCCCGGCGGCAATATCTACTCGCTCAACGGCCTGCACAACAGCACCAGCGGTATGCAGGGCGGCCACCAGGACTATGAACTCATGAGCGGCACCTCGATGGCTGCGCCGCAGATCGCCGGTATCGGCGCGCTGGTCAAGCAGTACATTGAATCCAAGGGCCTTTCCCGCAGCGATCTGACCGACCGCGCGCTGGCCCAGTCGATCATGATGTCCACGGCAGAGCCGGTCGTCAACAATGAAAACAACGCGTATTACCCGGTCATTCAGCAGGGCGCAGGCATGGTCAACGCTGCGGCGGCGACCTCTGCGGACTCCTACATTAAAATGCAGGCTGATGCGACCGCATCCTGGGCTGACGGCAAGGTCAAGGCTGAACTTGGCGACGACCCCGCACGCACGGGCAGCTATGATTTCAGTTTCACCGTCAACAACCTCGACGGACGGACGCACGCCTATGCGCTGAGTGCGGAGATGTTTACGCAGGCACTGCTGGACCATGAAGGCCAGAGGTATATGGACACGCTGACGACGCCGCTGAGCGCGGCTGTGACGTGGACTGTGAACGGCAGAGCGACCGACAGCCTGAGCCGCGATTACGATTATAACAACGACGGCCGGGTCGATCTGGAAGACGGCCAGCTGCTGCTGGATGTCGCGTCGAAAAAGCCGGGCGCAAAGCTTCTCAACGCCAAGGCCATTGCCGATTTGAACGGCGACGGCGCTGTGACGGCCTATGATGCACACCTGTTCCTGAATCTGCTTCAGGAGGCGACGATCCTTGTTCCTGCAAACGGTAAGGCTGAGGTCGTCTGCCACATCCGCCTGCTCGACCGCAGCACGCTGAATGCTTCGTATCCCACGGGCGCCTATGTTGAGGGCTATGTTCGCGTGCAGGGCCTCGCCACAGACGAGGGCGCCGCCGGCACGAGCCATTCCATCCCGGTGCTCGGCTACTACGGAAGCTGGTCGGAGCCGTCGATGTATGATGTCGGTTCTCTGATCGACAGCATTTACGGCACGGAAACGCGCGCGCCCTATCTTGGCACGAAGAATGAGTACGGCTACACCGTTTCCAACTTCCTGAACATTCTCTATGCCGGTGAGACGGAGTCCTCTGCAATGGTCGGCAACCCCGTTGACTTTGACGACGAGTATCTGAGCGTCCGCAACGCCTTCAACAACCAGGGCGGCAACAGCATCAGCACGCTTGTCTTCTCGCTAATCCGTAACGCGGGCAACTCCCGCCTCCAGATCGTCGATTCCAACACGAAGACAGCGTATCTGGATGAGGAGGTCGGCACGGCGACCGCTTCGTACTACTCCGAAAATGCAAGCGCATGGCAGCATACCCGGCTCCAGCTTGGCATTGACTGGAGCGGCACAGACGCCTCCGGCAATGCGCTCCCGGAGGGCACCAGCGTGGATCTTACGCTGACGATGGCCCCGGAATACTATGCAAATGCCGATGGCAGCTATCGTTGGGATGAACTCAAGGATGGTGCAAAGTTGAGCACGCACCTGACCATCGACAATACCGCGCCGGAACTCATCTCCGTCCGTCAGGATCTGACGCAGAAGACGCTGGCCGTTACGGCCATGGATAACCGCTATGTCGCGGCTGTCATCCTCTGGAACATGACGGATACCCCGACGCCGGTCAGCTATATCCTGCTGAATCAGCCGGAAGACGCACTCGGCAAGACGACCGACTGCACGTTCGATCTCTCCAAGCTGAGCGGCGGCGAGAAGCTTCTGCTTCAGGTTGTGGACTATGCCTACAACGCCTCTGCATATCAGCTGATCAGCGGCGAGGAGCCCGCAGAGGCGCTGACCTCCGTCACGCTTTCCCCGGAGAGCGTCTCCCTGCTTGCAGGTTCCAACTATACGCTTGAAGCTTCCACAGAGCCGTATTACGCCGACGATAAGTTGGATTGGACGTCCTCCGCGCCTGCGGTCGTGACGGTCAACAATAACGGCCAGATCAAGGCCGTCAGCGCCGGCACCGCAACAATCACGGCGGCTTCTCATAAAAATCCCGAAGTCAATGCTTCCTGCACCGTACAGGTGCTTGCGCCGAACTACACGTTCCGCGGACTTTTGACAGCAGACAATCAGGTGCAGACCTTCGAGTGGAATCTCGCAGACAGCGAGACATGGGAAAAGGTCGCAGCGGTTGACGGAATCGGCAGCCGCGTGACCTCGGCAGGCGCTTCCAGCGCAAACGGCATTTATGCGTTTGACGTGGACGGCAGTGCATATGAGATCGATTTTGCCACCGGCAAGATCCTGAACACCGGCAGCGCACCGTTCTCGGACGAGATTGGCCCCGTCGCATACGACGACATTGCCCTTTCCCGCAAATATACCGGAACGGAGTCGCTGCACGGCGATCTGCTGACCGGTGTATACTCCATGAACATCATCCCGATGCAGGATCCGATGAACGGAAGTGCCAGCAGCTACATCAGTGTGTACGACCTGTTCGGCTATGACGCGGATGGCTTCTCCGGCATCACCTCGCTGGGCTCCATCACGTTCAAAGATCCCGATAGCGGTGAGGATGTGGACGCTGAGGCCTATTATGTGATCGACAACGCAGGCGGCATCTGGCAGCTTATGATCTATCCGCAGGACGGCGACTATTACGCAACCTATCAGTACATTCCGACGGATCTGGGCTTCCAGTTCCCGTATGACCCCAACTGGGCGACGCTTTGCTCGCTGAACGTTGCGGATGACGGCGAACTCTTCCTCACTTCGTACAGCACACAGGGCAAGGGCGCTTCCCGCAAGGAAAGCACGACGCTTTACTGGCTGCACTACGATGAGCAGGCGAGCCGCTTCCGCACGGCCATTATCGGCTCCTTCGGCGATATTGCGCCGGTCAGCGTGACCGAGGTCCATACGAACGACTCCACAGCAGATACGCAAAAGACAAGCATCTTTGAAAAGGCACTGCGTCCGGAATCGCTCAAGACCGCAAAGGCCCAGCCGATCAGCCAGATGAAGGCGGCAAATAAGCAGACCGCAGGTACGCTCAACAGCGTCAGCCAGCCGCAGAGCACCGGCAGCACAAGCGCGCAGCGCAGTACTGTGACGCTTGATCTGACCGCCATTGCGCCGACGGCAAGCAGCATCATGGAGATCTCGTATAATACGAAAGAACTGACGCTCTCCTCCGTTACAGGCGCGGCGACGCTTACCACCTGGTATGAGTCCGTGCCCGGTACGATCGTCTTTGCCTGCGCCGAACGCAGCGAGGCCGCTGTGGGCGAACTGCTCGGTCAGCTGAGATTTGAACTTGCGGCAGGCAGTTCGAGTTCAAAGGTCACGATCAAGACGAAGCAGCTGAACGAAACAAGCTTCGCAGCCGGACAGGAAAAAATTCGGACCGTGGTGCTGGGCGACAGCTTGAGCCAGATCCTCCCCGCGATCATCTCCTCCGGTGAAAAGGACTGCCCCAGCCGCAGCTTCCGCGATCTGGATACGACCAAGTGGTATCATGAAGCAATCGACACAATGCTGCGTGAGGGCCTGATGAACGGTACCGGAAATGGGCTGTTCGAGCCGAACGGCACGCTGACCCGTGCGATGCTGGTCACGATCCTCTGGCGTTCGGAGGGCAAGCCCGCTGCTTCTGCCCAGACGTCGTTCACGGACGTTCCGGCAGGTGCCTATTATGCGGAGGCTGTCCGCTGGGCAGCTGCCAACGGCGTCGTCAAGGGCGTCAGCAGCACGGAGTTCGGCCCGTCCAAAAACATCACGCGGCAGGAACTTGTTACCATTCTTTGGAGACTGGCCGCGAAGAAGGGCCTGAATACTTCCAACGCCGGTCTGACCGTTCCGGAGTTTGCCGACCGCAGCCAGATCGCCGCGTGGGCAGCTGAGGCCATGAGTTGGGGCTGCACCAGAGGCATTTTGACCGGCAAGAGCGCGAACCGCGTTGACCCGACTGGCACTGCAACCCGCGCAGAAGCAGCGGCCATGATTGTCCGCTTCCGGAATCTCGGTACAGCAGGCGAAAAGCAGTAAATCCACACCATGCAGCAGCGCGAAGCTTCAGCCGCTGCTGCATGGTGGTCTGAAAGAGACAGTGCTGGAAGCGCATTGCATGCCATAAAATGAAATGAGGGAGAAAGAACCTGACGGCTCTTTCTCCCTCCGTTTTTTGCAAAATTGTCGTACTTTTGTCGTATAACCGGTTTCGCCTGATACAATAATGTTTTTTATACCGTACTCTCCTTAAAATTAAAGGCACGGTCAAAACCATGCCTTTAATTTGTTATTGCGCAGATACTGCGTCAACGACATCGATATAGTTGTCAATCAGATCAAGAATTGTTTCCTGGTTTTTCGTGTCCTGAAATTCATTCATGCTGTCAACAACCGTTTCGAGTTAGTGGAAATACCGCGTTCGATTCGTATTATTTTTTCTTCTTCATTTCGTCACGAAATGCCTGCTTAAAAGCCTCGCGGCCTTTCTTTTGAGAGAGCTCATCCAGATTCAGATCGCCCATTTTGATCGACTTGCAGATTCCGATGTAGGCCTTTCCGAGGGCAAGTGTCAGAGCAGCTGCCGTACCGGCTGCGGCTGTGCCACCCATAATTGTTCCGGCTCCCGGAATCAACTTATCCCCAAATATTTTCGCGTTGAAGAATCAACATCGAATAGGAATAGCTGTGGTCAGCATAGTCATAGGTCGACGCGCCGCAGCCGGAGCAGGTTTTTGAACGTCGGTGCTGGTATTGCTGTACTTGCTCCACGAACCGGTTGTGTAGCTGTGATTTCCATAATCGGTCGTGGAATATCCGCAGGTGCGGCAGGATGCCGTTCGGCTATGCTGACTGGAAGAAGAATTGCTCTATGAGCCGTAGCTCATGCTGTGGCTGGCGTATTCGTAATCCGAATCGCCGCAGTTCCGGCAATAGGCTTCGCGCCGGTGCTGACTGCTGGAATATTCCTCCCAGCTTCCATAAGAATAGCTGTGTCCGGTTGCGTAGATGGTTTCGCGCTTGCTCTGGCCGCAATCGCAGCTATATTCCCGGTAGCCGTTTCGTGTGCAAGTGGCATCATTTTCATAGTCCAGAACCCATGTATGACTTCCGCAGTTCGGGCAAGTCCAAGAACCATACGAGCCGGAACCATGATCTTTATACACATAAGTCCCTAAATTCTGAACATAATGGCACTTATAGCACTCATAATACTCCTGATGACCTCTGGATGTATGCGTCGTGGAAACGTAGGTGCCTTGCAAAGAATACTGCTTACAGCTTGGGCAGGTGCCGACAATGCCGGTGGACGCACGGGTGGAAACTTGTGCAGGCGCTTTCTTGATGCCGCCTGCGGTGGCGGCATCTGCGTTCTGATACACACCGTAAAGATCGTGGAAATATCGGTTGCTTCGATTGGATGCCGTCCAGTCATAATCGTGGAAAGGTACAGAAGAATCCGGATACTTGTTTGTTGCATCCCAAGAACCTAGAAGTTGGTCTGTGCCATTGAGCTGGATTTGAGCGCCGTAGGCACTGCCCACATAGCCGCCGGAATAGCCGCAATGGTTCTCCGAAGTTCCCGTTGTCTGCACCGTCAAGCCGGAGACATAACCCTGCACCGAGGAATTGCGTACCGCAGGGACAAACAGCTGGGCGATATTCAGTAGTTGACCGGCATTCAGATTCAGACCCAGAATATTGACCGATCCCAGCTCCACAGCACCGCCGGTCTTCATCTGACCGGCAAAGCCGCCGGCACTGTGCAGCGCACTGACCAGCTTGGCATCGTAGGCCATGCAGTTGGTCAGTGTGCCGCTGTTCATGCAGCCCACATAACCGCCATGATCCGCAGCGCACTCAATTCGGTTGAATAGCGTTTGATTGGCAAACGCGTCCGTTGCACCGAACTACAGACTACGCTGCGCCTGCCATATCATGCGCGACTAGAGCGGTGTAATAGCTGCTCATCGTGCTTGGTGCATTGAACAGCGCGGTCAGCAGATATTGCCGGATATTCCGAATTCGCGTTGTGTTTTGCTTCAGGCAGTCCATGACGAAACGAATATGCTCACCGTTCAGCTTCAGCAGCTTTGACCGCACGACCTCGGCTGGGTAGTCATTTCCACCGACACGGATACGGTCGCGGGTGCTGCAAACCGTTTCCTGTACCAGTTGGGCGATCTCGTCAAGCTGCTCTCGGTCGACGTGCGGATCATTTGCCAGAACATCGTAGTCGATGTTCTCCAGAATCAATTCCCGACAGCTTTCAAACGACTCCTTCGTTTCCGTTCGCTTCTGCGTAGGACTTTCCGGAAAACCGGAAGGGAAAGGAATCGAATCGGTAATTGATAAGTCTTTACTTTGTCTTTTTCTTTTTTTCGTACTCTTAGTATTTAATTGCATTGGATTTTCCAACGTAGGCAAATCCAACATAGGCTTTTCCAATATTGGATTATCCAACGCAGGCAAAGCCTGCGCAGGTTCTTCCGGCGTTGGCTCTGCGTGCGGCTGCTCGTAGATCGTGTAGACGGTTCCGCGCAGGCAGCCGCGCTCGTCACGCTCCCGGCTGCGCTTGATGTAACCGGCACGTTCCAGCTCACGCACGGCTTCCCGGATGGCGTCGATGCTCTCTTTATTGATCTGCGCAAGCCCTTGCAGCGTATAGTCCCAATCTTCTGGCAGCGACAGCATCTGCGAGAGCAGGCCCTTTGCCTTGAGGGACAGCGCATGGTTGCGGAGATGGTGGTTGGACATGACCGTGTAACCTCTGGTCTTTTCAACACGGAATACAGACATTTTTGTGACCTCCTTCGTCTGGGGTTCAGAATTTAAGAAAAGAAAAAAGCGGCGTTTCAACCCTCTTTTCAGGAGAGAGCGAAACGCCGCTTCATTTTGTATGTAGATTTGCGATTCAATATTTCGTCAGTTTGCGAATAGACCGGTACTGCATCTTGTGGTATGATTGCCGCGTTTGTTGTGTGAACATCGTAGAGGAGGGCAATCACCATGCAGTACACCGATAACGAAGCCGCATTGATCGGCGGCCTGATTTCAAACTATTTCTTCCAGCCGTCCGTGGACGCAAAGCTCCGCGAGTCCTATCGCCGGGTGCTGCGCCATCTGCATGAGAACACACTCTCTGCGTCTGATCTGAGCCGCATTCAGAACGCGCTGACGTTTCTCTCGCCGCTCTGTCGGGATAACCGCGAAGCCCATAAGGACATGATGGGTGTGACATTAAAAACCGATGCTCTGCTGAGATCCAGCAGATAAACGACCACCCACTGCACTGGCAGCGGGTGCTTTGCTTTCTCGCGTCCCAGCATCGCCAATACGCCGTGGTTTCGTCCTGGAGTGGGATGGGGCTTGCCTGCGGTTTTAACGTCTGAAACGTCGCACAGCCGGCTAACGCGTTGGTATCTGTGCTTGGAGTGGGTGTTCGGCAAGACCAACAAAAAAGCCTGCTCAAATTCTACATTTTGCCGAGAGCGAAAACGAGCCGCTTTCCCGAAAAAACTCCGGAAAAGCGGCCCAAAATCGCGTGCGTAAAGGTTCAAGTCCACTGATTTTGTCAAAACCCTTTTTGATATCTTTTTTTCCGACTTCAAAAAATGGGCGCAAAAAAACCCGGAAGTCGTTGAAACTTCTGGGTTTTTCGCGTAGATATCTTTTTTGGTTCTACTAGATGGCGAGCAGCACCCTTTTAGATCCTCCGACTTAAAATCGCTTGAAATCTCAAGGGTTTTCGCGTTTCTGCAAGTCAAAGCTGCTCAATATCAAAGGTCTGAGTAGAACCAAAATAGATTCCAGCCTTTTGTTGGTTTAATTATAGTACACATCGCTCTGTTTTGCAAGACAAGTACATATTTCTTTATAATTACTTATACCACATTTATTCTACTTTTGCAATACTTGCTTCTCAATACAGTGGCCACCAATAGTCAAATAGTCAGAGATAGGGATTTCCTTTGACGGAGCGTTCCGACAGCCGCGAAAGCACCGCCCGATTTCTCGCTTGATCCATCTCTGACAATTACTATTCTTGGGATATATGACACGCTTGCTTGTGTGAAGCTGCCTGCCGCCATAATGTCTGGGTACTGAACCGCTCATTCGGAAAACGCCGCATAAAGCGGGAACATTCTTCCTGCCGTATACAGTATTATTCTTTGCTCGTTATGTTGGTTCTTAATAATTATACACTTCCACTTCCCATCAAGAGTGGCTGTCGATTGATGAGCATAATTTTGATAACAACTTCTCGCGCTAGAAATATCATTGCATAATTGATCAAATTCTTCTTGGTCAACTACGATTGAAATTAGCTCTGTGTATTCCACCTCTTTGCATTTCCCAGAAATTCGGAGTTGTTCTTTGGCTTTTAGGTCTGCCAATGATGTCCCTTTATACACCCTCGAAAAATGACGGAATGGCATTCTGATTACCCCCTTGCTATTGTTTTCTTGAAATTCTTGTGATAAAATTAATATGAATTATTATATCCAGTTACGAGGTGTTTCGTTATGGTGGATAGTAAAGTATATATTGACATTTTTGCGGGCTGTGGAGGTCTGTCTACTGGTTTATTAAATGCTGGTTGGACAGGCTTATTCGCCGTTGAAAAAAATGCCGACGCATTTTCCACCCTCAAATATAACCTCATAGACAATCAGGATCACTTTCTATGGCCGACCTGGTTTCCAATTCAAGAATGTGATATAAATGAACTATTAAAAAAGCAAGCTGAAAATCTTCGCGCGTTACAGGGAAAAGTTACCTTGGTTGCAGGAGGCCCCCCTTGTCAGGGGTTTTCAATGGCTGGAAAACGTGATAAAGACGATCAGCGCAACAAACTTGTTAAGTCCTACATTAAATTTATTAAACTGGTGTTACCACAAGCAATTATTTTTGAAAATGTTCATGGCTTTACAGTAAACTTTAAGGGAAAAAGGGGAACTAAACAGTATTCGTCCTATGTTGAAAGAGCGTTGAAACGTTTGGGATATAGAACAATGCATCAAATTGTGGATATGTCAGAATACGGCGTTCCGCAGAACAGAAAGCGCTTTATTCTTGTAGCCATGAAAGACCATTCTCCACGAAAAGTCTTTGATGTGCTTAATCAGAACAGAAAATCCTTTTGTGAATCAAAAGGGATTACATGCAAAACAACAGTATATGAGGCAATTAGTGATTTGGAAAAAGTTCATGGGACACGTCCTTCTCCAGATACTAAAGGTTTTCAAGCTGGCATATACGGACCTATTCAATCTGGTTATCAAAGACTAATGCGCCAAGGTGTTGAGTTGGAAATAGATGCGGTTGACAGTCATCGTTTTGTTAATCATCGAAAAGATACAGTCGCTCTACATAACGATTTACTGCTCCACGCCCCAGTGGGGAAACGAATCACGCCAAAAGACAACATTGTTTCCAATCTAAACCGACGCGGTGTTACTGTACTTAATAGAGATACGCAAGCACCAACCATTACATCAATTCCCGATGAAATTGTGCACTATGCTGAGCCACGTATTTTAACAGTACGCGAACATGCTCGCATACAGAGTTTCCCGGATTGGTTTGAATTCAAGGGGAAGTACACATCTGGCGGAAGTCGCCGCAAGCAAGAGGTTCCACGATATACGCAAGTTGGCAATGCAGTTCCGCCTTTGTTTGCAGAACAAATTGGAATTGCAATTTGGGAGGTGCTTTCGAATGACAAATCAGAATAGCACGTTATCTTTCCGTGTAAGTGCAGGATTAAAGAACATAATAGGCCGCGATTTGATCAGCGATAAATATATTGCAATATTTGAATTGGTTAAAAATTCTTATGATGCCGGAGCATATAAAGTTGATATTTCGTTTGCTACAACGGATGCGGGGCAGAATCAAATCATTATTTCTGATAATGGTTGTGGCATGACATATACTGATATCGTCGAGAAATGGCTATTCGTTGCATATTCGGAGAAAAAAGCTCAAAATCGAAAAAAAACATCTTTTCGAGATGAAATCAAGCGAGAGGTAGCTGGAGCAAAAGGTGTTGGGCGGTTTTCTTGTGATCGTCTAGGCGCGTTATTAACGTTAATTACCAAAACAGAATCCGAGACATCAGCAAACAAAGTCGAAGTGAACTGGAACAAGTTCGAATTGGATGATACGCAGGAATTTATGAGTATTCCTGTTCAGTATTCAACCATTGAGGCGCTTCCTAGTGGTTTTTCGAAAGGGACAACTTTGATTGTAGATGCTTTACGCGAAAACTGGAGCAGAGATGATCTGTTGAGGCTAAAACGCTCCTTGATGAAACTGATTAGTCCTGATGCCAATAAAGGTGAACTTCCTTTTGACATAGAGCTTATCGTCCCTTCTGAACGAGAAAATGATAATAAGGTTCTCAATAAAACCGGAATAAATCCTGATCGAGATATTGTAAATGGTGTCATACATAATGATATATTTGAAAAACTGAACATTAAAACAACTAGTATCGAAGTAAACATTTCTGAGGACGGTCAGTTAATCACGAGTAAATTGACTGACCGTGGCGAATATATTTTCTCCTTTGTTGAAAAAAACAGAAACTACTACGGGTTACGAGATATCTCTATTGTTGTGTTTTACTTAAACCAAAGCGCTAAAGGGAGTTTTACAAGACAAATGGGAGGCGTGCGGCCGAAGGATTATGGCTCTGTATTTATATATAAGAACGGTTTTAGAATAAATCCTTATGGCGAGCCAGGACAGGACTTTTTTGGTATTGATCAGAGAAAAGCCCAAGGCTGGAAGCGGTTTTTAGGAACCCGCGAAATCATGGGCCGCATATCAATAAAAGGCGACAACGACCAATTTCTAGAGACAACAAGCCGTGCTCATGGATTCATTCAAACTCCAGCTGTTGATATGTTGGCTGACTTATTCCTTGAAAAAGTATTAAAAGTCCTCGAGAAATATGTTGTTAACCTAATTAACTGGGGTGAACCGTTGAAGTCTGATCCACAGCATACGATATCCCCGAATGAAATAGGCGAGCAAATCATTTCGCAGTTTATTACCAGTGTTGATTCTAAGGACATTGTTAGTGTGGATTACAATCCAGATATTTTGACTAAAAGCAATACGCAAGGCAGTCAAGATAGTATTTCTATGTCCCTAAAGAAATTGGAGAGTGCTGCTGAACGTACACAAGATACTGGGTTAATTAATTTAACGCAGACGCTAAAGAAGAGAACCGAGTCTCTTATTTCGCATAATATTCAACTTGAAGAAGAAAATGCGGAAAATTCAAAAGAATTGGCGAAAGCAAAAACCGAAGGACTTGCTAGAGAACAACAAATCTATTTCCTTAAGGGCGCAGCTAATCAAAATGTAACAAATCTCGTAAATGGATTCCATTCTATATATACTTTAACAGATGCTTCAAGGGGAAACATAAGTTATTTGCGAGAGCTTATAGCCCCTATGGATCTTGAAAAAAAAGATTTTATATTATCAATTGTGGGGCAAATTCAACAAGCGAACGAGAAAGCACACAAACTCGCTGATTTGGCAATACACGGAAATCAATCGTTAAAACAAAGTGGACCTCATAGTCTCAATGATTTTATTCGTCAATATATTGACGCAGGATTTGCAATCGAAGGGTTAAAATACGAATTAGTACAAGACAATCGCGCCTTTGATTGTAAATTTGATTCGTCTTCGATAGGTATAATCATTGACAATATTGCTAGTAATTCTGTTAAAGCAGGTGCAACGATTTTACAAATTTCCTTAGAAGAGAGAGGGAAATTTGTAGAAATCGCTTTTTCGGATAACGGTATAGGCCTTGCTGAAAACATCAACACTCAGTCCTTGTTTGAATGGGGATTCTCCTCAAACAGGCAGAAAAAGGGCTATGGAATAGGACTATATCATATCAAGCAGTTGGTAGACGAGATGAACGGGACTGTTGAAATCGATACTACATATCGTCATGGGTTTAAGTTGATCGTGAGGCTAAAAAAATGAATACGATATTCAAGATTCTTTGGTTCGAAGACGAGCAAACTTGGTATAAAATGGAAAAACTGCACGTTGAAGGTATTCTAAACACACACTATCTAATACCTGAAATCATTCGCAAAAATGGAGATGATTTCAACATTGACGAATTAACAGGGAATGATTTCGACTTAATTTTAATGGATTTCAAACTGGCGAACGAAGTAACCGGCGATACTATTGTTGCCGCTCTGCGAGAGAGTAGCATATTAACAGACATATTGTTTTATTCCTCAGAAGAGGACGCTATGTTAGCTGCTATCAGAACAAGAATGCCGCCAATCGACGGAGTTTATCTAACCAAACGAGACTACACAATTTTTACCGAAAAAGTCAGGAAAGTTATTGAAAAAATTGTAAAACGCTCAGAAGATATTGTTAATTTACGCGGCTTTGTTCTTGATAACACCAGCGACTTCGAATTGAGAATAAAGGAAATACTAAATCTCTGTTGGCAGAAATTTGATGAAACACAGAAATCATCGTTGACGGAAGTCCTTTTGAAGTTGCTAGACCGGAAGAAGGCGTGGGTTGCAAATCAAGTTGAGGCGGCGAAGTCAGCGCCAAGTATTTTTGAATCTGCCAACAATGATAAGTACTTATTAAGCATTTCAGATAGATTAGATATTTTTCAGGCGATTTTACCGATTTTATCAACAACATATGGCTTTCCTGCTACTGCCTGCCCGTCTAATTTTAAGCAATACTACATCGACAAAGTGAATGTGTATCGCAACAAGTTGGGACACATCACATTGGGTGAGAAAACAATTCGCATTAAGGAAAAAGAGACTGAAATTAATCAGGAACTGCATCGAACCCTTCGAAAGAACATTGCAGAGGTTGATTCCAAAATATGCAGTATTGAAGAACATCTTACTACAAATATGTAAAGAGCGGGAGTACAGCCAACCGGACGAATCGAGAAGCTGTACTCCCGTTTTGTGTGACAGAAAGTGTAATCAGGTCACCTTTATCTTTCAAGTCGGATTATGTGCACGCGCGATCTTTGCTGCAAGCGAGAACCGTAGGCCTTTCTTCATACCATGTACAAAATGGCAGAAACTTTTCTCGATCCTCACTGGGCAAATTCGATAACCAATTGATTACGAACGGAGGCGAAATACTGTGCAGCTCCTTTATGGAGTACCGGAAGATATTGAAAATTGGATGAGCCTTGTTACACAGGTGCGCTGGAATTTTCCAGGTCTGGAAACGCAAGAGAAGCTAAACGAGCATCGAGCCACCGTTCTCAAGTTCATGGACAAGAGACAGGCTATCTGTATAAAGGACGAAAACGAGATTGCCGGTGTTATGCTGTTCTCACGAGGACACAACATAATCTGCTATCTCGCTGTTTCGCCCGAATACCGTCGCCGTGGTGTTGCTTCCATTCTCATGGATGAAGTTCTTACCAATTTAGACAGAACAAAAGAAATCTCGGTATCTACTTTCCGTGCTGACGATGAAAAAGGGACCGCCCCAAGAGCATTGTATGAAAAAATACCATTTGTCTCCCGATGATGATTACCCCGAATTTAAGTATTATGAGGGGCTTCCTTATCTGAATGATTTTTATTTGGAAGTTCACTATGAGGGGACTTCGGAACAGGATGAGTCGATACAACGGGTACTTGCTGAACGTGGTAAAACCGTGTACGCAACCGCTGTGCGAGCTGGCGCAATTCTCGTGGATAATGGAAACCTTAAACTGCTCGGTGATGTCAAGGTGTTTGGCAGATAGAGCTACGGAGAAAAGATATGAATTTTGTAACGAAAGAACCAATAAACAAAGGCTGGTCGAGTGATAAAAAATACTGTGTTACCGACGAAAACGGCACACGGTATCTTTTGCGTGTTTCCGATATTGCACAGCACGACACAAAGCAGTCTGAGTTTAATATGATGAAACAGGTCGCTTCTTTTGGAGTGCCTATGTGCCAGCCCATTGAATTTGGCACTTGTGAGGATGGCGTTTATTCCATCCAAAGTTGGATTGACGGCGAAGATGCAGAACAGGTCATGTCGGGCTATTCTGATACCGAGCAATATGTACATGGCTTGGAAGCAGGACGTATTCTTCGCAAGATCCACTCCATTCCTGCTCCTGCAACGCAGGAGGATTGGGAAATCCGTTTTAACCGTAAAATGGATTATAAGATCAAAAAGTACGTTGAGTGCCCCATCAAGTATGAGAACGGACAGGCATTTATCGACTACATAAACGAGAACCGTCATTTGCTGAAAAACAGACCGCAGGTATATCAGCACGGCGATTACCACATCGGCAATATGATGATCGACAGAGGCGGTCAGCTCCACGTTATCGACTTTAACCGTAACGATTACGGTGATCCGTGGGAAGAATTTAACCGCATTGTTTGGTGCGCTCAGAAAGCTCCTCTCTTTGCTTCCGGTATGGTAAACGGATACTTTGATGATAACGTACCTATGGAGTTTTGGAGATTGCTTACTCTTTACATTTCAAGCAATACTCTCTCATCTGTATATTGGGCGATTCCGTTCGGACAGGACGAAGTGAACACCATGCTGAACCAAGCCAAGGAGGTTCTGTCTTGGTACGATAATATGCGTAATCCTGTGCCGACATGGTATTTCAAAGGGTATTATCTACAGTACATCGACGGGATTCCTTTCAAGCTGAAAAGTACTTTTGATTTCAGCTTTATGAAAGAGTATGGAACGGTGTTCAAGGTTTACGATGACCAGGATTCCGGAAACATCTGCTTTGGTACTGAAAAAGATGAGAAAAAATTGATGTGAGAATACATAATTATTGAACAATTTGTAACTTTTGCAGAAAGCACCCTTGACAAATTCCGTCTTGCGAAAAAATATTTGCCTGTTTTCTCCGAGCGGTTTGTGGTATCAAAATGTGATACCAACCTCTCAGAGAAAACTCTTGCAAAAGTGTGCGCATACCTCCAGTTTTTTCTGTGTCTTGCGATCTGGCTTTC
>OMAC01000380.1_pt1 | contig 33658 bp, 49 predicted proteins | sample 1644561 | NCBI WGS metagenome assembly OMAC01 (sample SAMEA103958144, study PRJEB25191) | human gut metagenome
TAATAAAGCATTAAATAAATATGATACAAACATTAACACTTTCAAGTAGGAATACTGGGGATTATTTTTTATCTTCAGACGGTCTCCAATTATATCATCGAGAAAGGGACCTAATTAATTTAAATATGTATGATGATTGCTTTGGGTGTGTATTTTATATTCCTTCAAATAGGCAATCCTGTTTTAAATATGAAAAACTCCCTGATGTAGAATGTTTAGCTCAATCTAATTTTCAAATGATTGATGTATATTATTCGTTTATGATTTTATATGAAAACTTAGAATCAGCTGGATTGAAGATATATACCAGTTTGAATGAGATACAAAACATGCTTTCAGAGGATATTCAAAGTCTATTTATATCTGCGTACAATACATTGCTCACTAAAGATATACTTAGAATTCTTAAAAAGCCTTTAAATAAGGGATATGAATTAGAGTTATCAGTAAGAAATGATGAATTAATGATTAAATATACATGGAAACAGAATTAGAGAAACTTGAAAAACAGAGAAAAGATCTCTTCAATGAACTGGATTTGTTAAGGGAATTTGAAACAGAATCAATGATTGATTATAATGAGCCTATTGATTGTAAAGCTGATCAGGAGCTTAGTTTGGTTCCTCGAGGTGCTTGCAAATATTGCACCTTACATTGTGATCAATGCTCCTTAAGATGTAACAGATTCCTTCAATATTATGATAGGAATAAGCTTATCTTTTCTAATAATCTGTTCAAGGTTAATCCCAAGTATGAACAGAAGATTAAGGAACAGGTTATTTCTATAGATAAGAAAATCAAAATAATCGAATATAACAATGGCAAAGAAGAATAAATTACCGGATATTAAAGGAGCTCAGGTTTTAGTTCCCACCAATGTATCAGAGATTATTGGTACAAGAGATGATTGCTTTGGCAAAGAATATGACCTCTCTACATCAGAATGTAAAAGATGCGGAGACTCTGAGCTATGTGCAGTATGCTTTGCTCAGTTTATGAATAAGACTCGCAAACAGGTAGAAGAAGAAAATACTTTCAAGGATATGGAAAGTATGGTTGATCCTAAACTTGTTGCTAAGTATATGCGGGGATTAAAAAGAAAAGGATCAGAGAAAAAAGAAGTAATCCATGCTGCAATGGAAAAGTTTAATCTAGATAAGAAGACTACAAGAACCATTTATAAATCATTAAAGAAGTAACCATGGATAGTAGAAACATTAAAGAGCCAACCCCTCAAATTGAGAATGGCAGGTATTTGGAGAAAATCTATGATCTCCAAAAAGAATTATTGGATTCTTACATTAAGATTGAAGGATTGCCCTCATATCCTATAGATGTAAATTCCAAAAAGAGTCAGATTATCCTAAAGGATTTTACTGGTAGGGTAATCGAAGAACTTGGAGAAGGGTATGAATCTATGCTCAAGGTTTTCAATAAGAGATTAGATTACATAAAGGATATGGATAACAAAGAAACATTCCTTTATATTAAAGCTGAAGCACAAAACCTAAATGAAGAATTGGCTGATGCTTTACACTTCTTCATGGAATTGCTTATCTACACAAATATTCATCCAGAAGATATTTACCAATACTGTAAAACCACAGCCAAGAATTTAGGGATTCCCTTATATGATTGCTGCTGTTTAAGTCAAATGCTTACATTCTCCCGAAACATGGTAATGGGATCAGAGATTGATTTACCCAATAAAACACTTATCAGAATTGCTCATGAAGAAGATGAATGTATCCCAGTGGGATGGGAAACTAGTGAAGACTTTGTTAGAAGATGTGCAATCCAATTATGGGATGTGACATATTCTTTATCTATTGCAAGGAATTGCCTTAAAAACAAACCCTGGAAACAATCGGGAGAATTAACCGATGAAAATCTGTATCAGAATTTACTTTGTGAATCATTCGTAAAATTATGCGGATTTTACGCATTAATGGGTTATACAGATAAAACCCTATTTGCAGTATACTTCAAGAAAAACATGGTTAATAAATTTCGTATAGCAAGTCGTTATTGATATGGATACAATCAATAAGCAATTAAAAGTAAGGCAAGTATTTTATCCTACCTCACAAGCAGCTTGGGAGGGTATCAATGAAATATTTATTAAAGGGGATCCAATTCTTTTTACTGAAGGTGAAGGAGGAAGGATCTCCTCCTCTGCGATTTATGCCTATAATGTTGTTGTTAATATTAGGAAAGCTTGGATGGACCCAGAATTTGATTTTGGTAAGCTTTTCAATTATCAGAAAACCAAATGGAACCTTCTTTTGAATAATTATGTAAATCTTAATCAGTTGGATTTAATGAGATCTCAAGTTAGGTCTACTGAATTAAAGAGAAGCCATTATAATTATTCATTCGACTTTGATAATACACATTCTAATGGGAAAGGTTGTTTAATAGCAGCCTCTTTTTGTAGAAGAGATGATTTGGATATTCCAATTATAATTGCAAACTTAAGATCTTCGGAGATTACAAAGAGATTGGCATTTGATCTGTTATTATTGCAGAGATTGGGAGAATATGTATATGGAGAGGACCAAACATTTATGATTCAATTAAATTGCAATCAGATGTATGCTGCCTTGGAAACCTTAGTAATGTATGATACCCATAAATCGATAAAGAAGGTCACTAAAGGACTTGATTCTGTTTGGATTCAAAAGGTCCTTAAGATGTTGAAGTTCTTTAAAACTTGTGATGAAAAGGATGTAAAATATAAAGTATATCGAAGAACATTAGCCTGCATACAACCAGGAAAAGTTCCCGGAAAGAAAGGGATAACCCTTTGTGCTAAGGATTTGCTATTAGGATATGACGATATTCCATACCCGGAATCCTGTATTTCATATACAGCTCGTCAGGCATTTAAAAAGAAATATTTAAAACAAAAGGAGGATAAGAAATGAGAATCTACACTTCAAGTTATGAGTTGATGTCGGAGACTATGCGGAACTGTATTGAGATGGGTTCTATAGTTAAACCCAAATCTTATCAGAACAAAAACATTGAAGGACAAGAAGATTACATTACAAAAGAAGTAATCTGTCATCAGTACTGTTTAACTTCTTTGGGAGACCCAAAATGGTTATTCTTAGCTGATAAGAGAAGCAAACAATGGGTAGAAGAAGAATTCAAGGAAAGAATCCATGATCCTTTAGAGAGCCCAGATAAATTCTCCCATATTAACCCAGGATCAGCATTCCTTATCAGAGAAGATGTTTGGAGACCCTTCTTAGTAAATGGGAAATTCGATTATACCTACAATGAAAGATTAAGATTTGGATGGACTGATTCCAAGGGAATTAATCACCGAGATCGAATCTGGGATGCTTTAAAAGCGGTAAGGGATGAGTTAATTAGGAACCCGGATACTCGCCAGGCAGTAATCCCAATCTTTCATCCTACAGATGTAAAACATATTGGAGGAGAAAGAAGAGTACCTTGCTCAATGTATTATGATTTCCTAATCAGAGAAATAAAAGGTAAAAAGAGATTACACATCTGTTATCATCAAAGATCATCTGATTTGGTAACTCATTTTGGTAATGATGTATACCTTGCATGGAAACTTATGGAGTACATGGCTGATCAAACAGGGAATGAACCGGGATATTTATATCACACTATCGATTCTCTTCATTCATATAAAAAGGATTGGGTATTACTCAAACAATGTTTGGATGATATCACAGAATGAATGAATAATTGGGAAAAAGAATGGATTAAAACTTTAGCCTCTATCATGATTTGGTAGAGGCTTCTTAATTTATATAAGAATATGGGCAAACCAAAAACAAAATATCACATCTTAGAGAATGAGCAACAATTGGATATGTTAATTGATGCTTGTAAGAAAACTGGATATGCTTCGGTAGACTTTGAGACTACGGGTAATCGAATATATAATAATGATTTTTATCCTACAATTTTAGGTGTATGCTTCGAACCCGGTAGGGCAGGAGTAATCCCTTTAGGTCATTTCGATTCAAAATTTAAAAAATCCTGGAAAACAAAGCTTCAGAAATTTGGAGAAGAAGTTATTGCTAACGAAAACATTGTTAAGGTTGCATGGAATGCTAAATTTGATATGCAAGTATTTCACAAATATGGTATCTTTCATAAAGGTAGGTTATTTGATGGGATGCTTGCTAAATATGTTTTAGACGAAGCTAAGCCAAATGATTTAAAATCAATGGTAAGAAGGTTCCTCCCTAAATTTGGAGATTACGAAGAAGATTACGAGGGATGTAATTTACCTTGGGATCAAAAACCTTTATTGGGATTATCCCAGTACTGTGCTATAGATACTGATATGTGTTTAAGATTATTCCTATTCTTCGAAAAGAAAATGATAGATAAGAAATTCTATCATTTATTCAGAAATCTTATTATGCCAGCTTCTAACCTATTAACCAAGGTAGAGACAAGAGGACAAAGACTTGATAAAGAATGGCATGGGAAATTAATGGAGGAATATCCAAGAAGGATACTAGAAGCAGAAACCAAGGTAAGAGCCCTTAAAAAGGTAAAGAGATTTGAGAAATCCCTCATCCAACAGAGGTTAGATAAAGCAATATCAAAAATAGAAGAAGAGATTAGAGAATCTAAGAAAGTAATAAAGACATCAGATGATTCTCGGAAAATTGCTTCTGCTGAAAGGTCAATTAAAAATAGGGAAGAAAAGATTGCCAGATTAATGGCTGGAGAATTTAATACTAAATCCGAGAAAGCCATAATAGAACCCATAAATTTTGGGTCAGCTTCACAAATGACACAACTTCTTTTCACTGATCCAAAAGGATTTAGATTCCCAGTAGTAAAATATACACAAAAAGATAAAAAGGATACGGATAACCCCTCTTCATCAGAAGCAGTATTATTGGAATTACAAAAAACAGATAAAACTGGATTTATTGATACGCTTCTAGAATTAAGGGGGCTTAAGCAGATTAATAATATGTTTGTAAAGGGGTTTGCAAACTTAGTTCAAGATGATGGTAGATTACATCCAAAATTTAATATTCATGGTACTCGTACAGGGAGATTATCATCAGCAGACCCCAACAGTCAGCAACTACCCAGGGTTGCTTGTTTGGATGGAACTGAATTAATCCATACAAATATGGGTAATATCCCAATAAAAGAATTGTGTCCAAAAGAAAAAGGAACCAAAATAAACGAGCATCAACTATTGGTATTTACATCCCATAAAAGATACATGCCAGTAGCGTTATTCATTAATAAGGGAGAAACTGAGATGTATAAAGTAACTTTGGAAGATGGTAGTACTGTAAAATGTACAATGGACCATATTTTCTTAACTAACCAAGGTTATATGAAGTTAAGGGATGTGTTGAAAGATGAAAACATTAAATTACTGGCTTATGACAAAGATGAGATTGGAAGTACTGAAATTTCGGGAAGTTAGTTTTAAGGATGGTTCCAAAAGGACTATCCTTGATATCATTGACCTAAAGAGGATTGTTTACTTACACCAAGTAACTTTGTCCATCTGGAAGAATTGGGGTTTTTCTCGTAGGACTTGGGACAACACATTATCATATTATGGATTATCAGAGGAGGACCTTAGAGAGTTTAGGGAGCAAGGGGATAGCTCTTTAGAAAGTAAATCTAAGTTACATAACAACTCCACTCATGGTTGCTCCCTTATAGTAGACACCTCAGAATATACTCAACATACCAATAGCTCTAAATTAAAGGCATATTTGGACAAATTCGAAGCTTTTGATCCAGGGATTACTAAAACATTTTATTATGGGATTCGCAATGATCCCACTGAGTTATCCAAATACCTTTTCAATTTAGGGATATCTTTACGAGAATATGGACTCATATTGAAAAGTTTGAGGAACAGAGTCAGAAAAGTTGCTTCAAATCGGGGATTACCTTATTATCGAGGGAATATCTCCATAATAGAGACTCAAGTTTATAAAATCTTGTTGGAGCTGGGAGTTGAAGATATAGAACCTCAGTTTTATATAAAACCCTATCACTTTGATTTTTATCTACCAAAATTAAAAACTTTTATCGAAGTAGATGGGGGGAAACATACTGGAACCTATGATGATGTAAAAGAGGGGATAGTAAAAAATCGAGGTGAAAAGTTAATCAGATTAAAATTATTACATGAAATAAGTAAAGAAAATTATGAAAGAGTTAAAAATCAAATCCGTAGAAAGCTTGGGTGTAAGAACCGTATATGACATGTATGTACCTCAAGATCATTCTTACACATTAGCTAATGGTATAATTAATCATAATACTGATCCAACAATTAGACGTTGTTTGGTTGCATCTCCAGGTAGACTCTATCTAATGATGGATTATAGCCAATGTGAACTGAGATTGATGGCTCACCTATCAAAATGTAAAGGTTTGTTGGAAGCATTTGCAAAAGGTTGGGATCCCCACTTATCAGTAGCATGTAAAAAATATGGAGTAAATTACGATGATATTTATCCGATATATAAAGATGAACAGCATCCAGAGTATACCACATGGAAAATTCGAAGGAAGCAAGCTAAGCACATTGTTTTCGGGTGTATCTATCATATTGGTGCAGCTAAACTTGCAGAAGAACTTTCAGACCCAAAAACAGGGTTAGTAGTAACACCAAAAGAATCACAAGGATTCTTGGATGATTTTTTTAAGGACTTTCCAGAAGTAAAGAAGTTCATGGACAATCAGATGAAGTTTATTCATAAGCATGGATACATAAAAACATTATTCGGTAGAAAAAGAAGATGCCCAGAGATCTTTGGTGACAATCAGATGCAAATTGTAGCTGCTGAGAATGCCGCAATCAATACCCCATCACAGTCTGCTGCTTCTGATATGGCATTGTTTACATCAATCCTAATTGATGAGCTCATTCAAAAAGGAGAATTTCCAGATTTACAAGAAGTAGGTACTGTCCATGACTCCATATATTTTGATACATTACCTCAAGACATCAATCCAAAGACCATATATCAACTTTGGGACATGGCAAGAAATCCCAGTACAAAAGAATGGTTTGGATTCCAAATCGATGACATAGATATGTCAATGGATTTTGAAGTAGGAAGGTCCCAGGGAGAAGAATTACCCTTTGCAGTGGGATACGATTATAATCGATTATTAAATTTCAAAGGGGAATGGAAAGGGTCCAAGGAAGAAGAATATTATTTTTCACTGGTAAACAAATGTAAATCAGTAGATATCAAGGACTATCCAAAGGTTTACCCAGAGTATTTCAAGTGAACTAATTAAATTAAATTTTAAACATACATATATTATGAAAGATGAAAAAAGAGGGATAATCATATCCCTAATAATCTGGGTTTTACTTATGTTTATGTCCATTACTCGATGGATGGGTGATGGAATCCTAAAAGAGATTGGGGATTACATTGCTATCACATTTGGCGTAATAATTACTCTGTTGGTGGGAATAGGAACTTGGAGTATGAGATCATTTATTAAACAATATGGAGGAACAGAAGATGAGGATAGTACAAAGAGGAATTAATCTTAGGGTAACTAAACCCAAGCCCATAATTTGCCCCAAATGCGGATGTGCTTTTGAAGTACAGAGTCCCAGGGATGTAATCCATTCAGCTCATCTAGTTAATACAAATTTCGTTGAACAGATGATTGTTATATGCCCAAATTCTTCCTGTAGATTTGAACATAGACTTTCTTCTGAAAAGATCAAATCTATAAAACAGAGCTTTCCAGATTATCCATGGGATAATGGGTCCAATACATCGATAGATACCATAACCACTTAAGATTTATGAGGGATTCCAGTATAAAAGAACTTAAGAGGGAGTCCTCTATAAATCACCTAACAGTAAGGGTAAGAGGTAAAAAACTCGATATAGACCTATCAAAGGAATTGGCAATTAATGAAACTTCCATTAATAAACTGATCTCAGAAAATCCTTCAAGCTACTCCCTAATCTCAATTTTAAAATCCAAGGCAGTAGCTGAGAGGGATCAATTAGAAAGGGAAAAGGATAGGATCTTTTCTCAAGTTTATGTTTCTGTGGTAGACAGTAATCCTAAAGCTACAAAAGAATATGCAACACATAAAGCAAATGCTAACACAAAATATCAAGTTGCAAACGATAAATTTTTGGAAGCTAAGGAATACGCGGATAAATTAATTTCTATCTGTAAAGCTTTTGAAATGAAAGCTCAACTACTACAAACATTTTCATCCAATATCAGAAAAGAGTGAACACTATTTATTAATCGCATAAAATTATTTATTATGAATGTTATTCAGAACTTACTTACTAAAGAAGCTGCATTAAGAGTATCTCAGAATATTCTTGGTATTCCTACTGAAGATAGAATCCTTTTAGCAGTACCCAAAGATGATGCAAGAACTGCCAGTGGTTTAATCATTCCTGGTAAACCCGAAGATTATCCCAGAAAAGGGGTAATCGTAAAAATGGGATTAATGGAACAAGACAGAAAGATCAATAAACATTTAGAGATTGGTCAAATCGTTACTTATGGGAATTATGCGGGAAAGGATATTTCTTTCGATAATGGCTATTCTTTAGAATCCGTTAAATTTGTGGTACTCTCAATTGAAGAGGTTATCTATATAGAACAAAACAATCATTAATATTTTGATATATCATGAAGAAAGTAAAAACAGAAAAGAAAGGTCTCTCCATGAGGGAAAAACTTTTGGCTAGAAAAAAAGAGCTGGAGAAGAAAGGATCCGGTGGTGGAATGATTTATCCTAAAGAAGGAACCATTAGATTTAGAATCAAGGATCCAGGAGAAGATTGCGAATTAGCTATCGAAATTATTCAGTTCTACTTAGGGCCAAAATTAGGAGGGGTAATTTCTCCAGCTACCTTCAACGAAGATTGCCCTTTCATGGAGAAATACCTGGAACTAAAGGAAAGTAAGGATGAAGATGATAAACTTCTTGCAAAGAAACTGGTTCCAAAAAGAAAATATGTAATCGCAGTAGTTGCATATAAAGATGAAAAGGGAAAAGAAGTCGATGAACAGAACATTGATAAACCAATGTTAATCCCCAAACAAGCTTACCAGGATATCATTGATCTCTACTTGGATGAGGATGAATGGGGAGATATGACTTCCATCAAAAATGGATACGATTTGAAATTAACCCGTTCTGGTAAAGGTCAAATGGATACCACTTATACCATTTCACCATGTCAGAAAAAACCTCTGGATAAGAAATATGCTAAGCCAGTTAATCTTGAGGAAATGGTAAGAAAACATATCCTTCCTTACGATGAACTAGAGGATAAATTAAACGAATTTCTTTGTGGTGGGGTTGATGATGATGATGAAGAAGATGATACTCCAAAAAAGAAAAAGAAATCCTTAAAGGACAAGGATAAGAAGAAAAAGAAAAAAGCTAAAGGTTCTGATATTTAAAAAATCCATATCACTCGTAATAAAGTTAAAGGGAGTATGCCTTCAATTGGGTTGCTCCCTTTTTTAATCTAAAACAAATCATCATACACTATGGCAAAGAAAGTAAAGATAGGGATAAAGGTCCCAACATCCAGCGAGCTTAATAGAAGGTATGGGAATTTATTAATTAATCCCAGTACACAAGAAAGACCCAAGTTATGGTTACCCTCAAGATTCTTAGCTTTAAATTATCAGTATGGTGGAGGAATCCCTTTTGGTAAGATACTGGAAGTCATGGGCCAAGAATCAAGTGGGAAAGCAGTTCCTTTGGATTCTCCAGTTTTAACCCCTACTGGATATAAATTAATGGGAGAATTATCTCTATCAGATAAAGTAATGGACCCAGTTTCTGGGGATCCAATCTCCATTATTGGAATATACCCTCAAGGGTTAAAACGAATATACAAGGTTACATTTAGAGATGGTACTTCAGCAGAATGTTCAGAGGATCATTTATGGGAAGTACAATTCAGATCTCACCATCAGTATAAGTCTCAAGTATTAACCATAAAAGAGATTTTAGAAAAAGGGTACAGAACAAAAAGGGCTTCTGGTAAAGGTAAATTTAAATATAAATATAACATACCAAGTACCATACCGTTAAACTTTGAAAAAAAAGAGTTACCCATTCATCCATATATATTGGGATACATATTAGGTGATGGAGGTTTAGGTAGAGCAAATTATATTATGTTTAATATTGGATTAGAAGATGCTGATTCATTTAAACATAATATTTCTAAGTTCCTTAAAGAAGGGGCTGAATTAGAAGATAAGGGCATCTATGAAAATCCATTTGGGAAAACTCATAGATTTATCTTAAAGGGGTATTCAAAGGAAATAAGATCCTTATGCTTAGAGGGGAAATTATCCTCAGATAAGTTTATCCCGGAAGATTACCTTTGGTCTTCAGTAGAAGATAGGAAGTACTTATTAGCGGGATTACTTGATTCTGATGGTACTATTGGTGAACAGCACAATCGAGCAAAATACTCCTCACGATTTAAGTTCTCATCCACTTCTTCAAAGATGATAAAACAGTTAGTACAAGTAGTACGATCACTTGGGGGATTTATAACAGAACCAAAATCGAAGGTTCGAGAACGTCAGTTCGAGGGTTATGAAAAAAGAATTTCAAAGGAGATTAGAACTGGAGGTAGATTGCCATTTAATCCATTCATGTTAGAGAGAAAAAGAAAACAGTATCAAGTAAAAATAGAGAACCAAACCAAATCCGCTAATTATAGAAGGTCCATTATCGATATCTCATATATTGGTAAAAAAGAATGTCAATGTATAAAGGTAAGTTCTGAAAGAGGGTTATTCATGTTGAATGATTTCATTGTTACTCATAATACTCTGGTAGCTTATGACTTTGCATATTGTACCCAACAATTGGGAGGCCATGTTATTTGGGTTGATGCCGAGCAATCTTGGGATAATTCATGGGCAGAACAAAACGGAATAGAATTGGACAAAGTTACAATCATTAGCTCAACTGAGATAGAAACAATTTCTGATGCTATTGCCGATTTATCTATCTTATGGAGAAGCAAATTAACTCACAATGAACCAATCCTTCTCGTAGTGGATTCTATAGCTGCTATGGACTGTACAGAAAACATTAATATAAAAATGACTGATGGTAAAGCCGAAATGGGAGGCAGAGCTAAGGCATTGTATAAAATGTTTAGGATTAGGACAGAACTTCTCTCTAAGCTGGGCATCACTCAAATTTATATCAATCAATTAAGGGTAGCTTTAAATGTGGGATTTGGTCAAGATAACACTACTTCAACTGGAGGGAAAGCTCTTGGATTCTATGCTTCTATCCGTTCTGCATTTTATGCTGGAAAACAAGTTACTAAAAAGGTAAAGGGTAAAGAAAGAAAGGTAGGGAAGTTAGTAAGTATACGCCCAATTAAGAATAAGGTATCACCCTTGAGGAATACAATCTCTAAAGCTCCCATATATTTCAATCCAAAATACGTTGAATATGTGGGTTTTGATAGATATCATGGATTTGCAGATATCCTGGTTGAAGAAGACGTATTGGAGAAAACCTCTGGAGGCATCTATAAGTATAAGGGAAAAACAGTTGCAAGAGGTGAAGAGAAATTTCAATCTGTAGTAGAAGAGGATGATAAGCTTAGAAGAAAATTGATTAAAGCTTGTGGAATAAACACTATCCGTGTTACCCAGAGTAAAATTGATGAGCTTGTAGAAAAGGGTATAAACCTCTTCCCAGTGGATGGAAATTTGGATTATGAATCTCAATCCGATGATTCAGAAGATGAAGAAGAGGAAGAAGAATTCGAAGATTAAAGTAGTGGTAGCCATTGTCCCAAAAGGGATGATGGTACCTTGCTTTCAAGTAGTATCTGCAGGCTCATTAAATAATCCCAGAGTTATATTTTTATATCAAGAATTACAATGAAAGAAGAAAGGATATTATTGGTAGATGGAAACAACTGCTTGTTGAGAGCTTACTTTTCCATGAAGAATAAAGGGTTCTCAAATGGTAAGATTCCAACAGGTGCAGTATATGGATTCTTTAAAATCCTATACTCAAACATTGTAAGGTTTAAAATTACTTCAGTAGTAGTATGTTTCGACTGTCATAGGTCTAAACTAAGGACTGATATGTACCCCGAGTATAAAGCCCATAGAAAAAGGATTTCAGAAGATTGGGATCAGATTTTCAAGGTACAGTTTCCCATTATTAAACGTATCTTAAGGAACTTAGGAATTGTTTATGTATGGGATAACAAAAGGATCAATGAAATGGAAAGTGATGATTACATTGCATTGCTTTATCAAAAGAATTGCTTATCTCAAGTATACCTATTATCATCAGATGAAGATTTTGTTCAACTTCTAGCATTTCCAAATATCAAATTGATAAATCCTTCTAAAGATATGCTAGTAACACCTAAAAATTGTAAAGATGTATATGGGTATACACCAGAACAAGCAGTGGATATGAAAATCCTATGTGGAGACACATCTGATAACATTTCAGGAATAAAAGGGGTAGGTCCTAAAACTGCTTTAAAATTCTTAGAAGAGTATGGAAGTATAAGGGAGTTCTTAAAATCCGATCAGGGAGATAAGAAATTCCCTAAATCAGAATTAGAACCAATATTCAAACGAAACCAACTGTTGATAGACCTGTTCTATTATCTAACAAAGGTTAATCCAGAAGTAATCCCATATCATGATAAAAAACATGCAATGGATAGGATTACCTTAAATGAAATATTTGAGAAATATCAACTCAAATCTTTCCTGTCATCGGAATTTATGAAACCATTCAAACAATTAAAAACTTACAAATATGAAGAATAAAAGGATAGCAATCTGTGGTGCAAGTGGGGTTGGCAAATCAACCATAGCCAGAGCTATTTCAGAGGAGTTTGGAATTAAATATGTTTCTGGGAGTTTATATGATTTAATGCCCAATCTCCCAAAAAATCATTATGATTTAAATACCAAGTATGATACCAATGAAAAACACAAAAGGAATTTCCAAATCCTAAACCTAAGGTATCATCAGTATATGGAATTAGAAGGTAGCTTTGTTACAGATCGTAGTCTGTATGATACTGCGGGTTATGAGATCCAAGAAAATTCCATGGGACTCCCAACCTGTGAAACACATGATTTTATCGAAAAGATAAATGCTATCAATTATGATCTTATGTTAAAGGAAAAAGAGATAACTCATATTATCTTCATTCCTTACAAAAGAGATCAATTTGAAAGATGGGAATTCGAAAACGATGGCAAACGCATTACTAATAAATACTTCCAATACATGGTAAGTGCTTGTCAAACTTTGGTATTCAATGTCATTGGAGTAGAGCAATCTTTTGGCCAGCTTATCAGAAACATATTCAGTAAAAACAAGGTTGGTACTTTATTTGTACATGATACTAGCTGGGAAGTAGAGAAGGGATATGATCCAATCGATGGAATTAAACTCTTAGAATTAAATGAGATGGATCATAATAAACGAATGAAAGCAATTAGAAAGTTTTTAAAATGAAAAAGGAAGTTATAGCATTAGCTTTCTCGGATATTCATCTAAACAATTGGACCAAGTTCAATCAAAATGGGAGTCGAACAGATTCCCATTTTTTGATTTTAGACAAAATTTTCAGAGAAGCAATAAAACAAAAGATCCCAGTTTTCTTTTGCGGGGATTTAGTACATACTCCAGAAACAATCAATATGGAGTTATATATTAGGATGTCTAAGCATTTCGATAAATATTCCAATGAGCCAAAGCTTCAAGTATTTGGGATCTCTGGTAATCATGAAATACCAAATTTGAACACATATGATCAAAGGTCAGATTCTTTCTTAACAGCCCTTGATCTTCAATATCATTGGTTTCATTGTATGGATTGGAAAACTATCCAGTGGCCAACATTTGCATTGCATGGCATACCATATCTGGATCATAATATTGGTTTAAAGCAAGCATTAAAAGAAACAAAAGTAATTAAGGGTAAAAAGAATATCCTATTACTACATACTGATTATGCTGGAGCCCGAGATACAGATGGTAGAGAAGTTGGTTCTGTGGAAAACTTCGATAGAACATTACTCAGAAAGTTCGATTTGGTATTATGTGGACACATACATAAATTTCAGAAATTAGAGAAACATGTATACATGGTTGGAGCACCTTTACAACAAAGGTTCACAGATGAAGGAAACAAAATGGGTTATCTTAAGATATATTCTGATATGTCCATTGAGTTTGTTCATATTAAAGGATTGCCTAAGTTTAAGACAGTGGGCAGTGTGGAGGAAATTAAAGAGGACGGAAATTATTATAGAGTTCTCAAACCTAAGGCCTCTAATGATGAGCTCAGCTCAGAAAGCAAGGTTATACAGAAAAACTATTCGAAAGTTAAAGCAGGTAGACGATATCTTCGAATACAAGGTATCAAAGATCCTGAAAAGAAGAGACTTCTTATTGAAATACTTAAAAAGGCAGAGGAGGAAGAAGTATGATTAAATTCATGAACATGGAGATAAAAGGATTCTGTTCTATTCAGGATCTTAGTATAACATTGGGTACAGAAGGAATCCATCTGGTTAAAGGAAATAATGCCGCAGGGAAAAGCACTCTCTTGAATGCTATCAGTTGGTGTCTATATGGTAAAACATTAAAAAACATAAAAGATGTAAATACATTAGAATCCTGGAGACCCAATGATTATAAAGGTACAATGGTAAAAATCTTTTTTGAGAAAGATGGCTCAATACATCAAATAATCCGATGTCAAGAATATAAAGGTAAAGTAGAAGAGGCTAAAGGAGGAAACAGATTACTCTATCTAATCGATGGAGCCCAAGTAAAAGAAAAATCCAAACCAAAGATTCAAGAACTTATCGAAAAAGATTTGGGTAGTAGCTTTAGGCTTTTCAAAAACACAATTACATTTGGTCAAAGACTCCAGCGTATAGCTGAATCATCGGGTCCTGATAAAAAGGCTTTGTTCGAAGAAGCTTTCGAAATAGGTTATATTACTGTAGCAAAGAACATTGCTATGGTAATGAAAAAAGAAACACAACAGAAATATGATGAAGCATACTATCGAGTTAAATCAATAACCGAAAGATATGAAGATGCAAGAAAAAGTTATGAAAAATTCCGAGATAGTGAAAGGAATTATAAAAAGATCTTCAGAGAACAGGTTAATCAGATCGAAAATAAAATTACATTGAGACATGAAAAACTTGTTAGATTGGAGAAAAAGTTCGACGAAAACCTGCTAACTAAGCGCTTAAAAAATTTGGAGCATCTTAAGAGAGAGTTAACCAAACTTAAAAAAGAAGAACTTAATACCAATCAACAACTAACCAAAATCACAAGTAAAAAAGGAGTCCTGGAATTTATTGAATCCATCATGGGTTTATTACAGAAAGGGAAATACAAGGTTGCATATAATGACCTTAAAACCTTATCCTCACATTTCAAATCATCGGAAGAGATTAAGGATAAAAAATTTAAGACCCAGTCAAAAATCTACGATGTAGAATCTTTTTGTAGAGAACAAGAAGATATTAAAGATGATATTACTACTTTAAAGGGTGAAATTACTAACCTGATAAAAGAAAAGGGAAACTTAAGATTAGAGAGAATAAACATAATCTCACCGCAGTATCGAAAACAGAGAAAGGAATTAAAAGCTAAGTTAGAAAAACATCGTAAAAATTGTGAAACTCAGAAAAAGGCATTAGAAAACCTAAATTGGGTAATCAATGATCCATTAAGTAATTCTGGGATGAAAACTTTTATTTTCGATGCCTCATTAAAATCCTTGAACGATTGTTTGGATGATTACAGTAGTATAATCGGATTTAATATAAAGTTCACAGTAAACACAGAATCATCAAAAAGGGATTTTGTAACCTTAATAGATAAAGATGGCCAATTGCTTCAATACGAAGAATTATCCGGAGGTGAACAACAATTGGTAAATGTGGCTATGGCATTTGCATTACACTCTATCACAAGCGTATCATTGGGAATAAATTTACTTTTCTTGGATGAACTTTTCGAAAATTTGGATAAAGCAAATATCGAAATCGTAATGGACTTAGTGAAATACATAGGTAATGGAAAAAGCATTTATATAATCACCCACCAAGAGAATTTTTCAATCTCAGGTTCTAATACGATTAAGGTAAAAAAAGACAATGGTATTACCACTATAATCCCATAATACTTAAAATTCAATACCAAATGTCAGTGAACAGTAAAAATAAAGGATCCAAAGCTGAAAGGGAACTTGCTAAGGTATGGGAAAGATGGACTGGGTATAAATTTTCCAGAACACCTATGTCAGGAGGATGGGCTAAATCCATCGAATCTTTTGGAGATTTAACCTGTACTGATCCAAAACATAGCCACAAATTCCCTTTCAGTGTTGAATGTAAATCCTATAAAGGTATAACATTCAATGATATTCTAAAAGGTACAAAATCTGATGTACTTAGGTTTTGGGAACAAGCCTCATATGATGCTAACCGATGTAATAAAATCCCATTATTATTTATGAGAGAGAATGGGATGGCAAAACAAACCTATTTTTTAGTATGTGATGTAAATGTGGGAAAGCTAATCGTAGATTTATCAAAGAAAAGCTTAGACATGATTGCTCTGAGCTGTTCATTAGGGAATCTACTGGTGTTCAATTCAAATGACTTAACAGCTATTCCCTATAATGAATTCTATAAAGCAGTAAGGAAATTATGAAAAAAAGAGAATATGTATGGTGTATATGCCATATAGATAATAAACTTTATGGTTCAATCGAAGCTGAGCTTAAAAAAGCAAAATATGATGATATCAAAGTATACATTCCAACACTTTCAATATTAAAAAAACGAAATAAAGGAAAAGATATCTATGAGGATGTACCCATGCTATTCTCTTATGGCTTTATCAGAATGAGAAAAGAAAAAGCATTCTCAAGGGTATTCCTACATCGATTAAAAAAGGCGATCCCGGGAATCCATTCTTGGGTAAAGTCTCCAGAGACAATGCACCCAAGGAAAATAAAGGCCAGGATTCAAAATGCCGAAGATTGGGATGACTTCTCTATTGTAGCAACAGTATCCAGAAAAGAAATCAGAAGATTAAAAAGACTCTCCAAAGAAAACAAGGTTTATTCTAAATATGATATTGCCCAATTAACAGTGGGAAGTTATATCGTATTAAGAGGGTATCCTTTTGATGGTGTTCAAGCAACAGTATTAGAGATAAACCTTAACACACAAAATGTAAAGGTAAAATTATTCCCAAATGGAGGTGAAATCGAAATATGGTTACCTTTTGAGAATGTTCTTTACAGTACATACTTGGATTATGATCCAGATAAATTAGCTTATGATCATGCCGAGGATAATATTAGCAATTCTTATAAATTAACTACAACACAAGAAGAGGACTCATTATGGATGGATTAGTAGATAACAAAGCATGGAATTGTCTTACTAAAGAAGAACAACAATCCTTATCTCTTTCAATTTCCTATGGTAAATCCTCCTGGGAAGTTGGAGAGATAATGGGAATCGTACATTACAAGTATTTGGAATTAAAAGAAAGATCAGAAAGGCTTTTCAGATTGTTTCATGATTTTTTCGAACTTCATGATAACATCTTTAAGCCTGTTCGTTGTGTTGATCAAAGATTTGTAGATTATATAGAAGCTTGTATAGAACGAAGAGTTACAAGAAAACAAGCTTCTGACCCTTTTGGAGATGCTGCAATGTATGTGGCTCCAATTAAAACTCAATTCCTAATAAAACAGATGGCTCTATTAAAAGAGTCTACCGATCCATGGGATATCGACACATACAAGCTTATCATGGAATTCGATAGATGGAATAATTGGAGAATCCTTCCAAGGAAAATTCAACAGCCATCTGCATATAAAAGAAGGAATAATCGAAGAGATATCTTTTATATCAAATACATCTGTAGCTTGGATTCTGAGCAAGTTCAAAATCTCATAGATCAATATTGGTATTCAAGGAAGAAACAATGTTATTACTTTGTTGTATTCGATTATGATAGGTTTGATGATGGGTATCAGATAGTACCTGTAAAAAAACGAGACAGTACTTTAGAGAAGCTATCTAAACTTTATATCTATGTATTTGATGATAAAGACATGGCTGATGTATATGGCTACTTGGTAGTAGAATTCCAATATGGGAATAAGACTGCAAAGAAAGGTCAAGCGTTTTGGCCAAATTATCGTCAAACAATCGAAAAAGCAGTAAACTACAACAGTGTAAACAATCTGGATTTTTATGCTGAGAAATTAGATTATGCTTATCAGAATAATGATAAACAGAAGTTACTGAATTTCGAAAAGAGAGAAAAGAAAAAACGTAAAGGATTACAAAGAGCTAACGAAAACTCATTTTACATATGAAAACATTAGAAGAAAAGTACAAAGATTACAGAGATTTGTATTACAAATACTTTGTATGGATGGGAAATGCTACAAAACCGGGAACTTACATTCCTTTATCCAGAGTAGACTTAGTAAACGGTTTAGGTGAAATTGGGGATGGTACAATTAATTTTGCTGAGCTCCTGACGTTAGAACACCTTCTTAATAGAAAAGGTACAATGTATGCTACTGCCTTTACAAGGTTAGTATATGCTGCCAAGAATTATTTCAAGGGTTCCTTTATTACTAACAAAACCTATGATGGCTTTTTTGTGAGGGATGATATTAATCCATTAATGGCCGAAAAATTTAACCTTGAGTATATTGATTCGATGGCTTATAATTCATTGAAACTAACATCTTCAGAAGATCCTTGTTATTCACCTTTTGTTTCTCAAGATCAAGTATGGAACTTAATGTTGCCTATGTTCTTTACAGATTTTGGTTTACAGAACAGATTAAAATCAATCTTAGATTATATCATTGTAAACAATCATAAGGTATATAATCCCTACCTCTCTGAAATCTTACATTATTATACATTTTTACCTTCAATGAATGAAAAGAGGGTTAAACCCTGGGATAGGATTTATAACAGAATGAAACATTTCAAACCCAACATTAAAGTAAAAAGGGGAGCTAATAATTGGTATTTCTCTTATGGGTTTAGGGCAGTATACAATAAACTTGGTGGAACCCAAGTTAAAACATTCTGGCATAAACTTTGGTACATCCCATTCATTTGGCTAGCCGATAGAATATATCACCCCTATATCTGTAAATGGTTTAACATCAGAGTAAAGAGAACTTCTTATTATTCGATGGGATTATTTGCTTGGTATAATAAAGGTTTCGAAAAGAGGTACATAAAGCAATTTAACAAAGCCTTAGAAAAGGGAGAATTCTTCGAGCCACAGATATTACCTTACATATCAAAAGAACATCGAAAAAACATAAACTTCGAAAAGTTCAAAGAAGTAATGGAATCCTATCCTGAATTGGATATCTCTAAACCAATCGACTCACCAGTACATTTCCTAATTTTGTATAATATTTTAAATATGGATTATTGTATATAATATATAATTCAATAAAAAATATGGCAACAGATAAAAAACAACAAAAACCAGCTCGGTATTGGTACTCAGAATTAAAATACCGAGACATTAAAAAAATGGCAATCGAAAGAGGGATGCCCTTCCCAGAGGTAGTTTCTTCAGATTTTTATTCTCTGGTATCATTCATAGACTCTGAAAGAGCTCAAAAACCTAATCCTGATTTGGTATTACAATTTGATCTCTGGTTAGAAGGAATCCTAAAAGAAAGGGGTGCTGATTACTTAGTAAAACCTTCTCTCAGATTATCATATGTATCAGATGAAATGAGAGAAGGGTCTAAGGAAAAACCCGCTAAAGAGAAAAAGGTAAAAGAAAAGAAACCTCCCAGAGAAAGGGATTCTAATAATCTTCTCAAGGGAACAAAAAAATCCTATACCTTTGAACTTGCAAAGAAAGGATATTCATTGGATAGGATTAAACGAAGAGTATTAAAGAAATTTCCGGAAGCTTCTGAAAAATCCATCATTATTTGGTATCGACAGGCTTTAGGTATTAAACATATCCCTAAACCTAAAGAAGAAAGAAAACCCAGAGTAAAAAAGGAAAAGACTCCAGAACAGATAAAAGCTTCCAGATTAAGAGCTCGAGAAAGAAAGAAGGAAAGGGCATTATTAAGGAAGCAAGCTAATGAAAGAACAGAAGCTTACAGAGAGTCACTTAATAAAAAGAAACGAAATGGAAAAAGAAAGAAAAAAGCCAAAGCCCTTTAAAGTAAATGAGGATAGGATTTATGCAAATAAGTTCTATCCTTATTATTTTACAGAAGATTTAAGAGTAAACGTAGTACCAGTTAAATTCTATACTCGTTATCAAGCAAAGCTCACTTTAAAAGGGCAATTTGGAAAAGATTGGCATAAATATCTCAAAATTGCCACTGGAAGGATGATCCTTGGTAGAGGCTGGAAACTTGGAAAAAATTCTGTAAGGGTAGAAGGGAAATACTATCAAGTCAAAAAATATCATATTCCTTTAGAATGGAATTATAACAAGAGAAAGAGAAAAATCTTTAGAAGACACATGGATAAAACCATAAAGATTGGAAAACGTTCTATGATTAATCAATTCTTAAAAACATATTACATGCAAACATTATGAGAAGCAATCCTAAAATATCATCATTCAAAGATCCTTTATTTTTTGAAGGATTATTGAAGTATCATGATGCTTCATATTTAAGGTGGAATCGATTAACTGATAAGCAACAAAGGCAATTCAAGGAATATAATTTATTGCCGGATCAATTGAATCTTGCTTTGAAAGTTTTACATCGATTAAAAACTGAATATCAAACCGAGAGTGTACCATTTGCAATAAACATCGTTTCATTGATCTATGATAAATATAACGAATGGTTAACCACCCAGAGCATCGAAAGAAAACATTTATCCGAAGACAGGGCCCATAAAGAACTTTTATTCAGAGGATTCGTTTTACTCGATAAATTTCATGTAAAACCAAAAAGGAGCTATGTGATGACTGCTTTCCCAGTTAAGGGTAAATTTTACATCCATCCTTTCGAAATGGGGAGTAACTATAGGATGACAAACGGGAAGAGGGAACTTCCTCATCTCTGGGATAACTTTATTAAAATCGGATTATCCGGGTATACCAGAGTTATCTACCCTGAAATGGAACATTTTCCCAATCTCTCATCGAAACAATCGAACCAATTAAAAATTGATTGGGATATTGCATAATAAATTTAATGTATATATATTTGCATTGTCAAAATAAAAATAAAAAGATATGGAAACAAAAATAACATTACAAAAAAACATATTAACCCAGAATGCTATCAAGGTAGACGAAGTAACCTATCGCTGCAACTGGGCTAATGAAAAGATTTTAGAAGATGAGAGAGAAGAAAAAACCTTCAATTCTCTTGAGGAACTAAAATCTTATGTTTCAACTTTCACTCCACTAAATCAAAGATTATACAGGGAAGCTAAGAAAAAGAAACTTCCATATTATTTAATGAAACAACTCGAGAACAAATAACTATCATTTATCAACAATTTAAAACATTACAATCATGTCTAGAAAAAAAGAAGCTAAAGTAGAAGTAGTTAACGAAGTAGCAATCAGCAAAACATTGGTATTGGTAACCTATTCAGATGGCACTTCAGAAATCCGATTCAAATTGACTTCTGATGAACTTGAGAAATTGGTAGCTGCAGTTTCTCCTGCAGACGAAGAAGAGGAAGATGAAGAAGATGAAGATGAAGAAGATGAAGAGGAAGAAGATGAAGAAGATGAAGATGAAGATGAAGATGAAGAAGATGAAGAGGAAGCCGCTGCCCCTTCTTCCGAAGAATTAGCTGGCATGGACTTTGAAGAACTGGAAGATGTTTGCGATGATCATTCCCTGGAAGTAGATCCCGATGATTACGAAGAAGAAGACATCGAAAAGTTCAGAAAGGCAATTGCAAAAGAGTTGGGTATCACTTTACCGAAAGCCAAGAAAGAAACTAAGGCAAAAGGTAAAAAGGGAAAGAAATAACCCAACTATAGGATAACACAAGGTCTGGGATAAAAAATGAACACATTATTCATCATCTCTAATTATCTCGTCTAACAAAAAGTAATCCCAGACCTTGTAAAAAACGAACACATTTAAATTAACACACATATTAACATCAAAAATTAAATTATCATGGCAAAAGCTAAAGAAACTAAGAAGGCTATGTCTGCAGAAGAAAAGGCAGCAAAGAAAAAAGCTCGTATGGAAGCTATCAAAAATCGTCCTGCTGGTCAAAGATGCAACAGCAAACAGATTGATGTAATTGGAACAGAAAATGGTACAGTAGAAACTTGGGGTTATCCAGTAGTTGCTGCTGCTCGTAAACACATCGGAGTTCTTACTACCACAATCGTAAAGGACAAAGATGGTAAAGTTATCTCTGCTTCTTCAACTTGGGTTCCTGGAGATCTTACCATCAAGGCAAAGAAAGGACATGGTACTATCACTGGAGTAAAATCCAAGAAGGAAAAGGGAGAGGATACTGATACTGAGAAAGATGAAGCTGAAGAGACTCCCAAGGCAAAGAAATCTAAGAAAAACGATTAAGTAAAAATAACCTATGTTCGAATTTTTGGGAAAAGGGGATCCTTAACTGGGTTCCCTTTTTTCGTATAAACATCTTATCATGGAAGATAGAGAAAAAGCAATCATATTCATGGCATTAAGTAATCAAATATTGATTTATCAAAGTAAACTAGAAAACCATGAATATGAAGATGAAAGAGAAAAAGAGATTTATAAATCTATCATAGAAGAAAGTATGAGCCTTTTAGATAGGTTTATGCCCAAAGAGCCTTCATCACATCCAATACCCAGACCCACCTTTTAAAGATAAGGAATTATATTGCAGTATGAAAAATAATATTTATATTTGCATAAAGAAAAAATAATAAAAAAATATGGTAACTAAACTACAAAGGATCATCGATAACATCGAATTAGTAAGACTCAGAAGAGAAGAATATTACAAAGCTTCCCCAAAAGGGAAGGGTCTCATTCAAAAAGAACTTAATATCCTTAAAAGGAGGTTAAAGGATATGGTACAAGATATTTCGAATGCGGGCAAAGGAAACATTTCAAAAGTTACCTATGCTATCACAAATTCGGAAGGAACAAAAACTTTCGAAGAAGAATTCATAGGATTAGATGAAGATGAGATTAAGAAACTTTTCGAAGTTAGAAAATTCTTTACTGCTGCATCAAACTATGGAATCCTAAGAATCGAAAAATATCATACCCAGATCAGGGAAATATCTACTAATTAAAAACATATCATTAACACATTAAATTCATAAGAACATGAAGGAAAAAGCAAGCAAAACAAAGAAATCAAAGATTCCAGTTCCAGAAAACCAGGAAGCTTTGGCAAAGGTAAAGGAAGTAAAAAAGGAAATGGAAGCCTACTACAAGAAAAACAAATTGGATCCTACTAAGGATTATACCAAGGACAAAAAACATGGTGCCATTATCTCCAAATGGATTCAGATCTTGGAAGTAAATCGTAAAAAGGTAAAGGATTCCACTCCTCAAGAAATCCATCACAAAAAATCCGAAGATAAAAACAGAAAGCCTAAAGCTGAAAAGGCAGTAAAGGTTGCTAAGGATGGTAGAAAGGTTGCTAAATACGATTATCCTTTAGTGGATGGTAGAGAAATGACTTCAGAGGAAAAGAAAAAGTATCGCATCAAAATGCGTAAAGAAGCTAAGGGAGGTACTTCTAAACCGAAGAAGGAAACTACCAAAAAAGAAACCAAGAAGGTAGAACCTAAAAAAGCTACTAAGGAAAAGAAGGATAAAAAGGTAAAGGGTAAGGATAAAAAGAAAAAAGCTAACGATTAAGTTGGTTGCCATTTTTATATAAACCCAAAAGGGGAAGTATCCATATCTCAATTTGGGTCTTCCCCTTTTTCATTTTTAAAAACTTACGATCATGGAAGAAAACAAAATCGCCATAAAACCCAAAATGAGGATCACCCTATTGGATTCAGAACTTCGATGTATATCGGATAGATTAGTAGATCAAGCTACTGAATTCATGCAAGGAGCTAAAGTAAAGCATACTGATCCAATTAAGCTGGAAGTAGTATTAACTTCTAAAAATGATATTGATTCACTTAAAACTTATTTAGATCAACTAGCGGGTAATCTACCTATAAAGGTTATTGGAACCCGAGGAAGGCCCACTTCTACTTCTTCGAAAGAATTGGAATCTCCAAGAGAGGATATTTATCTCAAGGTTGAAGAGATGAGTAAATCTAAAAACCAGGATGAGATAATTAAATATCTTCGATCATTGGGCTTTGTATTTCTATTAACCGAGGATTTCTTACATTATTTCCCAGACTTTAAATTTAGAGCCAAGGATATTGGAGAAGCCAACAGAAATGGCCAATACATTAATTCCTATCAATGGCTTGTAAGAAGGATTAAGATGGCCAAAGATCCTAAATCTGATAAATATGATCCTCAGATTATCTTTGGATTCTATCTCAATGAAAGAAATCCCCGATTTGTAGGCTATCTCTACAAAGATTTCAAATCTCGAATGAAGGCTTATATTCCGGATAAAACTAAGATTACCTTTGCTTCATTCGAAATGGCGAAGATGCCTCCATATATGGAAGAAACAGAAAGATTAAAATGGTCTACAGAAATGAGGCAATTAATGCTAGACCCAGAAAAGAAACCTTCAAAATTCTTTATCAGATGGGCTCCGGATATTCTTTTACCAGAATCGCATAAAGAAAAACTAAAACATCTCGATATCACATTCAAGGGGTAGCTTCTGCTACCCTTTTTCGTACCATATAGAGTATAAAAAAGGTATTTATAATAAGAATAAATTTTATATATTTGCATTGGTATAATTTATTATTAATTTTAAACATATAAAAATGGAACAGAACAAAGAAAAGACATTACCAAAAGGACATTATGATTCTTTTGCTGCTCAATTATCTAAGAATATTCAAAGAGCTCAAGAGGAGATCGCTAAAAAAGAAGGCTTTGAAAAGGTACATCAATCTGTAAACCCAATTTCACAAAATTACGTAGGATGAAATTAAACATTAGTACAGAGGTAGCAGAGTTAATCTCTCATATTGCAGATGTACAGATCAAGGCTCTCTTAAATATTCAACAAGGGATTTACCAAATTGATGAGGAGGATCAGGAATTATTAATGCAATATCAAGCTACGATTCAAACTGTACAAAGGGAAGCAAAGGTTGTAATCTCTCATTTCCAGGATATGAAAAGGGAACCATTATTAATAGGTATCACTTCAAATCAATTCCTATCTATAATGCGGCATATCCTATTTCGAATAGAAGAAGAATACCCAAATAAACAAGCAGTTATTCAATTATGGGATATCTTCTTCTACATAGAAAGGGAAAGAACACCCGAAATCAAATTAATGGTCAAATCGAATAAAAAACAAAACAATGGGAAAAGCATTAGCATCAACAACAATCGAATTAGAAGGAACAAAGACAATCCAGTTTCAACCAGATAACATGGAAGGAGTAGATTCTTCTAATCTATACAAAATCTGTAAAGGTTATATCCATAATAAAGCAAATCAAAAGGAAATACCTTATGTAGCAGTAAACTTTAAAAAGAATCCTGGCCTTCTTTATATCTATGAGGGTATTCATCCAAAGGTTTATCAAGAATTCAGAGAAGCTCCCTCTAAAGGGCAATTTTTAAACAGAGAGATTATTCCTTCTGCGAAATCGACTTATAAAGTTCATGTACCTGGATTAAGATGAGTAAGAAAACATTCTTTATATCGTTATCAGTAGTTCTTGGGATTTTATTCCTGGGAACTACTCCCTCAAAGGTTAAAGGGCAACCCAAATGGGAAAAGCCAGAATCTGGGAAATGGTGCTTGGGATATGATTATAAAAATCATCGATACAGATATGATACTTCACCAAAAACCAAATCCCAGCCAACTAAAACAGTAATCAAAAAAGCTCATCATAGTTTCGAATTATATGAGAATGGGAACTTTACTAAGGAACAAGCAAAAGATCTTGAATATTACATTCAATCCCAGAAAAGTACCCATGATTACTACCCAGAAGATATCCAAGAATTAATAGAATATTATTTGGATTGAAATAAATAAAAAATCAATTATTAATTAATAAAACATTTACAGTTATGACAACGAAATCAACATCTCAGAAAGTAAAAGCAACAAAGGTTGAATCCAAAAAAACAAAGGCTTTAAATCCTAGGGTAGAAGAAGCTAAAGCGAAAACCTCTAAAAAGGTAAAGGCAACCAAGATAGAATTGCCTTCAACCAAATTGGAAAAGAAGAAATCCAAGGTAGCTAAGGAAGTTACTCCGGTTACCAATACTGCTCTCATGGAACAGGTGGTATCGAAAAGGGAGATCAAATACATATATCCCGAAGATTGCATTGATACACTTGCCAGAAAACAATTCCGTCAAAAGGTAAGGAACAAAATCCATAAAATGGAGAACCAACTTTTCAAGATGTCGGATAAAACCTCTAAGGAATATCTGAAAATTTCCAAGGAACTCAAGGCATATTATTCTGCCAATGTCAAAGAAGGTGCTGCCATATAATTTATAAACCAAAATTGAGAGGATACTTACTATATCCTCTCAATATGTACAACGAAATTTAAAAAGTTTATATTATGGCACTTATAATCGGATTACCAGAAAAAGAGATTCAAAAGGTAAACAAAGACCTTTATGAATTACACAAACGAGTTATTCTCAATTACCTCCTATCAAGATCTCTCAAATTAAAGTCCAGAAAAAAATTCTTCATAATATATGGACATTACATTACAAAGAAAAACATTCACGAATATTTCTATACACCTATACACATATTCGTTCAACTTTTGATTCGAAACGAATTATGGAGATGCCGAAAATATCACAAAGATACTAACACTAAAAAACGTAAAAGAAAATGAATACAGAAACATTTTTTGTAACAGGGAATAATGCTTATAACATTTTAGAGGTATTACTGGATAATGAATTCCTTTGGGACAAACCTCAGTATAAATGTTATTACGGGTATTACATTAATGGTAAAACCAATAAAGTAATTGCCTTTGATAACAGAACTGGGCATTGTGATACCGAAGAATTCAAAACTGTAGAACAAGCTAAAGAATGGTTAGGATATGAAGACAATTGATTACATCAAAAAGTATGGATTGGATAAAAACAACAAAAGTTTATCCAAATTAGAAAAGGATGAATTCTTTAAGGATTTAGAAAAAGAGCTCTTGGAAAGAATTCAAGAGAGGGAGAGAAATTATACAGAGGATAATTTGCCCTACAGAATCTTTCAGATTTTGGTCAAACAAGTTAATGATAAATTCTGGGCAATCTCAAATAAGAAAAAAGGAATTGCTTTTACCTTCGAATTATGGAATGCCTTTTTTGCTATCAAGGTAATCCCTATTCGGAATAAATATTTCCCAGAAATGGAGAAATTTAAACATAAAAAGTAAAATTACAGCAGAGCTCGAGACTAACCCAGAAGGCTCTGCTTTTTTAATCCCTAAAAATCACAGATATGAAACTTTCGGATCAACAAATTAATTGGGCTTGGATATACATTGTTACCAAGATGCTTCTTCTCACTAAAATAGGAGAAAATAAAGAAGTAAACATGGATGTTCAAATTACTGGTAACAGTTTAATAATTAAAATATTGGACTACAGAGAAATCATTGAACCCAACTACTTCGAAAATCTTAAGGAAGAATTCCAAAGATTCAAATCAGAGTATGAAAACCTTCTGATAAGAGAGGTTTCAATAGGAAACGAACATAGATATCTCATAACATTAATCTCATAAAATTATGCAAATAAATGATATATTTACAGACCTTCATGGTAACCAATATGAAATAATGGGTTTCCATGTTTTGGGCCCAGATTATCCACTATTCCAGGATAACAGGGATGCCATACTCACATCATCTACTCAAGATGAACATATTAACCTTATCATAAGAGGGAATGATCAACTTATCATATATAATGAACATCATAAAGTATATTGGATGTATGACATCAAGTTTATTCAACATTTTGATAAATTTGACATAAGAAAGGGTTTTTACAATGAAAAGAATACCAAGGGTAACAGGTCTAACCGCAATGATGGTAGAATATCATCAAACAGTAAGTCCAGAAATAAAAGATGTTAAAAAGAAGAACATTATTACCCATGTAGTAAATCAATGGGCACTTAATAATGGATTACTTTGCGGAGTAATCCATAATCCTTCATCATTAGCTTCATATCTGGGATGTGATATTGAAGATATCAATATGGTCCTAAGAGAAAGGTTATTAAATAATCGAATCTGGGATAAACAAAATCAAGAAGAGATATTAAATGCCATTACAGGTATGTCCATCAGTATGGCAATGGAAGATCGAATGGAAGCTGCTTCTCAAGTAGAAATATTAAAAAGATCTCAGGGAGATCACTATGTACCTTTCATATCTGCAGAACTTAGACAAGCTTTAGATTTGAAGATGAAAGCTGGAGCACAATTATCTTCAATGATTAAGAATATCATGGGTGGTACAACTAATGTCTTCAATATTAACAATCAAAGTTCTGCTGGAGTAATGGAGCAAAACAACTTTGTTACTAAAGAAGATGCTCTAAAAATCTTAGAGGAAGAACATACTAAACAGAAAGAATCTTTTAATGAAAAGGCTGCTAAATTCTTAGAAGAACATTATGAGTTAGATGCTTTGCCCAATGTATCTGCTAGGACTCAACAAGGATTAGATGTAACTAAAGAAGGTCTGGATGCAGTAAAGACAGAACTCATTCAGATTACAGATAATTATAAGATACATAGGGAAGAACCTGAAGATGTGGATTTTCATGAGATCAGAAGAGAATTAGAAATGAACATAGATTCAGAAGACGATCCAGAAATGGACAACTATAATTAAATGTTTTACATACATCATTAACAAAAACAAATTTCGTTGTTTTAGCATTTTAGTAATTATGTTATGCGTTCAAGAACAGTAATGTTAACCTAAATCTTGATGCTCGTTTTATACGTTAATAATCTTATGGAACTGGGTAGTTGGGAAACTACCCTTTTTCGTAGATATCTAGCTACTACTTACCATCCTATTTAAATTTTGCGTATTAAATACAAATAAAGTATATTTGCAAATAAAATATCATTAAAAAACAAAAACGATGACTCCATCACAGATTACATTACTCAAGCAACTGATAGATTCTACAGATTATAGGGTCTATGTAAACCTTTATGGGAAAAGAGAATTAGCCACTCAACTAAGAATTGGATCAAAGAAATCCCAAGCAATCCTTCAATGTTACAGCTTTTCATGCAATCCATACCAATTAACTACATCAATGGTTGATATCTACAAAGTGAGTAGACCTTTAGAATTCTTTTCATCTAATGGGAACAACACATTAAACTTTCAAGGATTAACCTGGCTTTGTATCAAACAAAGGGAAGTAAGGCCTGGAGATATCTTACTAAATGCAAAGAACTTAAAAGATACCTATTTAGCTACTACAATGGTATCAGAAGTAGATAACACAATCTTTGCTTTTTGCCCTATTCAAAAAGAAATCATCTCCTTGATATACATTGAAGATGTAGTGGCTATTAGGGCTGTTTTTTAAGCCCAAATTAATAATGTAAATATATTTGTATTTAAAATATAATTATTATATTTGCATTGTCGAATAAAAATAAAATTTATTAATCATTTAAATGCAATTACAATTATGGCAGAGTATCAATTCAACAGTCAAGAAGTCTGCATCTTTCCTAAAGGAAATGGACTTTGGGTTATCTCAGTAATTCGCTATTACTACACAAGGAAAGGTCATTCAGACCCTAAACTTACAAGCGAATCAAATTGGAGATGGGAAACCAATTGCAAGGAACTTGTGCTCAAACTTCAATCTAATAACATTAGAACGAAGGCTTTTACTCAACAGCTAATTGTATTAGCTAAACAATTTGGAACATTAACTCATAAAAATTACACAAATCATGCTAAGGATTATATCAAACAGGGATTCTAATTCAGTTACAGTACAAGCTTTGAATAAAAATGCTCAAGAGATCCTATTAAGAAGAGCATTCCCGGATGAATCAAGAACAGATTGTACCGGACACTCATGGCATTTCAAGGATGCCTATGTATATTACGAGAATCAAATAGTAACCATAGTTTCTTCAAAAGATTCTAGGGATAAGTATCAGAAGAAGCTATTCGTTACTTCATTAGTTAACACAATAATTGAATTCAGATGAAAGTAAAACAATTCATAGGATTAATGATACTAACTTTATCCCCAATTCCTTGGGCTTGGTATCAAACTGAAATAAAACAACCCAGAGAGATGTATCAACAACAGCTCCAAAAGGAAAACGAGTATATCCAATCGGAAAAAGAAAAAGCTATTCAAGAAGACATCGATAAAAGGCCTCTTGAACAAAAGATAAAGTATCAAAAGATTATTGAAGATTACACTCGTTTAATCGATCAACAATCCAATCGAATAGAAATTATCAAAGCTTCCAATAATCCTAGCGATATTAAGGATGGGTACTTAGAGTATTTGCAAAATGAAGTAAGATACCTTACTAGAATTAAGAAATTACTTGAAAAAGAATGGAGAGCTTTAGATAGAGGTACAATCTATGACATTGGAGAAGAAATAAAGATTCAACAAAAGCTAAGAGAGAGAAACAGATATAATTATGAACAAGGTAAATATCAACAATCAAAAGTATGCCAAAAAGAAATAAAATGGTAAAATTCCTCCAAGAGGTAAAACCAATCATAGAAGACATCAAAATCATAGGTTATAAGAACTCAACAAAGAACCTAATAGGTAAAATGGAGATTACGCTTAATGTTGAAAACAAAGATGATCTCTTAGACATTCAAGTTGAACATCTTCCCAATGTAGACAGACAATATTTCAAATACAACAAAGATAATGGTTCAGTCATTATCACAATGTACTTCAATAATTATGATGAAAATAACACTTGGTCACAACATTGGAAAGAATATCCTTCAATCGAATCATTCCTAACAGGGCAAGCCTAACAAGCTTGCCTTTTTAATTTAATAAAAGAGTATGCAGTATTAAAAATAATATTTATATTTGTGTATTATTAATCGTATAAAAAATGCAATAACATGGAACCAAGAGAACTTATTTACAACGTTTACAAGGATATCGTATCTATCAAAAATTCATTTGATGATGAGAACCTTTGGTGCAACCCATATAAAACAATTCCAGGATTAACTTCTATGACTCCGGGATATGTTATCTCAATGGGATATGCTCCTCACATTGACATAGAAGAATACCTTTCAGAAGAATTCATGGAGAAACTTAAGCTCAGCTTTAAGAAATACCAAAAAGATGCAATCATTTGGATGGTAAATCATCCAAGTATGTTTCAAGTAAGGATATACGTATATCCTTTACCAAATTTTCACAAACAATCAACAGTTCTATTATCAAATCAATAAAAAACATTCATCATTATGACAACAAAAGAAATCAAAAACTGGGAATGGATCAAATCAGTAGAGGTCCAATATATGGGATTCTTAACCCAATATTTAGGAACTGCAACCGATAGTAAGGGATTCGTTGAACTAATGAAACAACTTAGATTAGATGAAGCAATAGCTTACCTAAAAGATGACCTTGGAAAAGATGCTTCAGAACCAAGCTATTACAAATTCCAATTCTATACCAAAACAATGCAGTTCACAAAAGAAGAAGAGCTTTGGGAAGCTATTGATAAGGGTTCAATGTCTGAGATAGAACAACTAGAAGGAAAGGAATTACTGGATACCTTAGAAGCTCTAAGAACCATTCTCCACCCAACAGTAAGAGCATTACTAGAATCCTATACAATAGATATGGTAATAATTATTTCCTTCTTATTGATAGAGAAACCCAAACAAGAAATTGAGCCAAGCACAGTAATATCTCGTATCAGATATCTGATGGAAGGATGTATAGACCATGAGCCAACACCATTAATCAAGGAATATCATATCCACCTAAACACTCAACCAAAAGAAGGCCAAGAAAATCCCTCCATAATACAGATCATGCTAATATCAAAGAAATTAACTACCATCACAATCAAATAACATACATCACCTTAACTATGAAAAGATTTACACTACCACCAACAAACACAATTTAAATCAGAGCTCATCATACTTCAAGGATAAATATATACACCCATCTCAAAACAATGATCATAGAATAAGGATAATATAATCACATACATTACATTAGGATCCCAAAAAAACACAAATAAAAAACATCATAGAATAAAATAAATCCCAGCTCTATGATATAAAATAACAATGATAAAGGAAATCCATATCACAAGGATTATATGCCCATAACCCCAAACAACACATAAAAAAAGATAATCATAAGTCAATGATAATCCATATCACATAATCATCATAGAGATAATATGAAAAATAAAAGAACATAGAATCCTTGATATTATCACAGAACCCAAAAACAACAAACATAAAATGAAAATATATTCCTATCACAACATAAGGATCATTATCCTTATATAATAATGGTATACCCAAAAACAAACAAGGAACCTATAAATCCTTGATCCCATAACCCTACCCAAAAAACACATAATAAAAAGGAAATAACATATCAATGATAATACGATAATCCTTATCTCGGATATAATCATTAAATAGGAATAATATAATAAAGGGAATAAATAAAGAAATAAAGAAATAATATCAATATGAAAATCATATCATGAAATACATATCAAATAGAAGCTATATAACATGAGTATCGGGGGCGAAATTAAGCTACCAGCACGAACTATATCTCCTACTATCTAAACCATAGAGTTTTCAAGTTTTAAGGCCCTAAAATTTGCATACGTGTTGTGTACATTTTTTCGAAAAATTAGGTCTGGGATTTGAGGATTTAGGGCCTTTTTTACCCTAAAACGTCAACTTAGCTCACTTTTAGCTCTTTTGACTTTTTTAACCCATTTTTTACAAACCTATCCAAAACATATCCAAAACTGTACTTTTTTTCGAGCACAAGTTAAAAATAGCCGGCTTTAGAAAAAAATATCAAACTCTCAACTTCAAGATTTAGGATAAATTTTAGGGTTATTTATGGATAAATTAAAACCACAATCGAAGCTAAAAATAATGTCTTTTATTTATTAATCTAGAACATAATAGAGGGTAATCTTTCTAGTTACTTAGAATTAAAGTAAAATTTACTAGAGGTATGTTAAATTAAATATTTAATCGAAAGTCTGGGATTATGATAAAATTCGATGATTATTATAAAATGGTTGCCTTGAATCTGATGATTTTAATAAATTTGGTTCAATGATTCGATGATTTTATTAAATCCTTGATCTGGGATAATGATTTTATTATAACCCTTATTATTATATTATATA
>OMAC01000384.1_pt1 | contig 33154 bp, 25 predicted proteins | sample 1644561 | NCBI WGS metagenome assembly OMAC01 (sample SAMEA103958144, study PRJEB25191) | human gut metagenome
ATCAACAAATGAGGATGAGTATTAGAAATATAAATTAATAAATATAGATATTTCTATATTTATATATTAGTATAGATATGATATAATATATCTAACAGGAGGCAAAGATGGAAGAATTAGAACAAGCAAAACAGCTATTTAAAAAACGAAAAAAAGCAGTTACTATTATCATAGGTAATCAAAAAGGTGGAGTCGGTAAAACAACGAATACATACTTAATCGCCTACACTCTAGCTAAGCTTGGTATAAAAACGTTAGTATGTGACTTAGACCCACAATCAAATTCTACAAAAGCATTGATACTTACTAAATCACAAAACAGTAATGAAATAATGACTATTGATAAAACTTTGATGTGGGGTGTTCAGCAACGTGACTTAAAAGATTTGCCTGTTTCAATTATAGAAAATCTTGATTTGCTTCCCAGCTACATTGATTTTGAGGATTTCGCAAAGTATTTATATAAGAATACAAGCAATGAATATGAAGAAACACATCTCCTAGAACCATTGTTTGAACCTTTAAAAGAAGATTATGACATCATTCTAATAGATGTACCGCCATTAAGTGTAGAAGTAACAAGTAACGCTGTTATGTTTAGTGATTACGTTCTAATTTCTCTTCAAACACAAGATGATAGTATGACAGGAGCAATTGAATACATTAAAACCCTAGTTAAACTGAAGATGAAATATGAACTTGGTATAGAGGTGCTTGGTGCTTTACCGATGTTGTCAAATAGTAGAGGTTCTGTTGATAAACTAATTATTGAGTCAGCAAAAGAAGAGTGGGGAGAAGACCTTGTTTTTGAAACAGTGATTCCTCAAATGGAGCGCATTAAACGATTTAGTATAAATGGTATAACTGATGAAGATCGTTTTGACCGAAAAGTACTGGAAATGTATGAGAAAGTTGTTTCAGAAATGCTTTCTAAACTTATAGAATTTGAAGAGTAAAGGAGAGAAAAGAATAATATGGCAAGAAAAGGTTTATTAGAGCGAAAAGTTGAAGGAGCAATATCTCCAACTCAAAAGTTTGAAGCTGATGCAAGTATAAATATTGTAAAACCAGAAAAAAAACAGAAAAATCAATTCAAAAACCAAAAAGTCACCCTTAAAATTTCTGATGAAATAAAAACAAGTTTGGAAGCAATAAAAGTATTGCATAAATTGAAATTCGACTATGAAGCAATTCAATTTTTGATTGATGATTTTACTCAAAATTTGAGTGCAGATGAAAAACGTAGATATTCAGTTTTAAAAGATAATCTTTAAGGAGAGATAATGATGAATTTGAACGCCTAGTAGAGTATTTCAAGAAGAATTGTTTAAAAACAGGAATAAAGTTTTTTTAAAAGAACAAAAAATATAGAAATAGGTAAATTTACTAATATCTATATTCTTAAAGATCAGATTTTAAAAACAGAGAAAAAATATTCTCTCTGTTTTTTTTTGTATCAATTTGACGTTAAGTCAAGTTTTTTGAGTAACATGTATTCATTTCATCAATTGATGAATTTGGTTTTGTCTTTTGGTTTTTTCTTCTTGAAAAAGATGTCTGTAAACTACTCGAAGAGTTTCAGTTGTGTTTCCAGGAGTAATGGAATAAACTTTGGTGGGAGGCTTCCGTTTTTCTAAAATCTTAATATCATTTGCGCTCTTTTTGTTAAAAAGTCAGAAACTTTTCTAATTTATATGATAAAATAGTTACATAATGATTGAAATGAGAGAAGTATGAAATTAACAATTATTTTTGGAAATGGCTTTGATAAAAATTTAGGACTTAATACAACTTATAAAGATTTTTATAAGTGGTTAGATGAGAATCAGAAAAAAGAAAGTGATGAAATTTATTGTAACATCAAAGAAATGCCTGAGAATTGGAGTGATTTAGAACTTGCATTAGGAAAGTATACCTTTGATAATGAAATTATTCCAGATAAATTTGAAGAATCTTATGCAAATTTGATAGAAGATTTAAATGAATATCTACTATTAGAACAAGAAAAAATAGGAACTGAATTTTCAATTGAAGACTCCATAACAGAATTATTTTATAGTATAGAAAAAAATTTGGTGGAAACAGGTCAAAATAAAAATTCGCAAATAATACATAGGTATTTGTCTAAACAAACAGAGGTAAATTTTGTGACTTTTAATTATACAGACACGGTTGAAAAGACAATGAGTAAGAAAACGATTGGTATAAGTAAAGACGGAAAAACTGTTCCTGTAATCTTACGTATTCCTATTCACGTTCATGGTACACTAAATAGTTCTATGGTATTAGGTGTCAATGACGAAACTCAATTCAAATCAGAAATATTTGATAATGATTTTCCAGAGTTTTTCATAAAAAATAAAAATTTAACTGACCATGTAAATAGTACTGAATTGGATAAGGCTTTAGAAGTCATTGATAGTAGTGATGTTTTGTTCTTATTTGGAGTATCTCTTGGTGATACAGACAAAGTATATTGGGAAAAAATAGCTGAATGGCTTTTATATGGTGGTGATGAACATATTGTTCTTTTATATGATTATGAAACTCCAATGGGAAGCATTAGTAAAGTTGTACAGCGGAGGATGGAACGAAGTTGGAATAAGACAAAAGATAAATTCTTAAAGCAGTCTGGACTTAGTAGTGATGACCAAAAACTAATAAGTAAACAAATATTTCCCCTTTACGGAAATGGATTTTTTAATATTTAAGAAGCTCAAAAGAATCAGTAGATTAAAGAGGTGGAATATATGAAAGACAAATTTAAATGCAAAATTCAAAACAATTCTAGGTAAAAAGTAGGGGGGGGAGACTTTTTTACAAACTTTCTTCTATTATATATACATATATATATATATGTTAAAATACAACCACTTTTTTATCTGGTTCTACTTCAACATACTAGACAATTATTTTTTATTCTGCTATACTATCATTAAACATAGAACAGGCTTTGAACGTAGTTCAGAATCTATTTGAAACCTGATACAGACCGTATGGCTAAATACAACCAATTGCTTCGTATCGAAGACCAATTGGCTGAAGTGGCTCAATACAAAGGTCTTAAAGCATTCTACAACCTTAAAAAATAAGGTTTACCAACGAATGATTTAGATTTAATCCTTCTCTTTATTTAGAGAAGGATTATTTTTTATAAAAAATATTCTATGAAAAAACTACTAGTAAGCTAGTAGTTTTTATTTTATTTAGATTTTTGATAAGAGTCCATCTTCAATCTTATAAATACTGTCACTATTTTTAATCATTCTTTGGTCATGAGTGACCATGATTGTTGCTTTATTCTTCAAATGAGCTTCTTGTCTTAATAATTCAACAACCTGATAAGCATGCTCAGTGTCTAAACTTGCTGTTGGTTCATCGGCCAAAATTAAATTTGGTTCATTAAAGAGAGCACGAGCAATAGCTGCCCTTTGTCTTTCACCACCAGAAAGATCACTAGGATGTTTATCTTTTAAGTCTAAAATATCAAGTGATTTAAGAAGTTCAATCCCTTTTTTAGAAGTTAGTTTTTCGTGATTGATTTTATCAATAAGGAGAAATTGTTCTTCAATAGTCAAATAAGGAATCAAATTAGAACTTTGGAGGATGAAACCTATTTCTTTAAATCTAAGTTTAGAACGTTTTTTTTCTGACAATGGTGTAAAATCTAAGCCATTGATTGAAATGTTCCCAGAAGTTGGACTTTGTAAACCACCTGCAATTGTGAGAAATGTACTTTTGCCTGAACCGGAGGGACCAATAATTGAAACAAATTCTCCTTGATTGACTGCTAAATCGATTCCTTTGAGTGCCTGAATCTCATTATGACCACTACCAAAAGATTTTTTTACATTTTCCATTTTAAGAATTGTTTTCATTTTTAACCTCCAATTGCTTTCGTTGGGTCAATTTTACGGATAGTAATGATTGAAAAAAGTGACCCAATAATTGATACGATGATGAGAATTAAAGCATAGAGCAACCAGTTTGTAAGACTAATTTCAAATGGCATTGCATCGGGTAAGATAAAGCTAGTTCCATAACTTGCTATAAAAGCAACGAAGACGCCAACTAAACTAATGATAAAGCTTTGACCAAGTAAAGAGTTCATTATTATGCGATTTGAAATTCCTTGAGCTTTCATTATGCCAAAAATCGGAACTTTTTGAAGAGTTATAACATACATAAAGACTCCAATAATCAACAGTACAATCAGAAATAAGAAGTAAATCATTGCGCTGAGTGTCATATTTTGAGCAGAATAACCTGGAATATCGTTAATTAAATCAGAAATAGACAGGACTTTATATTGATTTGAAATAGAAGAATCAATCTTAACTTTTCCAGATTTTACAACGACAGCATTAACAGAAGAAGTTGAAGTACTTTTTTCACCAAACTTTATCTGATTCAAAGCGGAAAACGAAGTATAGATAACAGGCGAGGCAGAATAAGAAGAGGATTTTGAAATTCCGACAATTTTTATTTTAATATTATTATTTCCCACGGAAACTTCTTGACCGATTTTATATCCTTGATTTGCCAGCTTTTTTGAGATAATCATTTCTAAATGATTGTCAGTAAATTTTTTTCCCTCAAGAACTTCTGGCATGATTTTAGACTTATCAGGCAGGGCAATAATAGCAATATTGTCTCGCTCGCTCTTTGATTTGCGCATAGAAGTAGAAAACAATGATAATTCTGAACCATTTTCTATATGAATATTACTTAAATCATCAGAAGTAATTTGTGAAGCAGAAATAATATTATTTGAACTTGTTGATAAAACGACTTTTTCGGCCTTCCAATCAAGGACGGCTTGTTTAAATTGACTGGCAAGTCCTACAGATAGTCCGGACAGTATAAAGACTACATAAGCGATTAAAAAAATAATAGCTCCGATTAAGGTGTAACGAGCTTTATTATAACGTATTTCTCTTAGTGCTAAAAACATAAAATCTCCTTTCAGTTTTTTCTGTCAGTAATATAATTAAGTAAACCTTCGGTGACTAATTTGATTTCTTTATCATAATTTTCAATAAAAGTTTTCTCAGTCCAATTTTCACTGAATAATCTATAAACGAGATTATGAACAACTGATTTTAATACTTGTGAAACTGGATTATTATTTTCACTAGCTGGGACGGTTGCTGAACTTTTAGGTTTCCAATCTCTTTCAAGTTCATAAGTCCAATCTAAAAAGCGATATTTATAAAGTTGGTATTGGGGAGAATCAATTAAATTTTCAAGAAGGAGATATTTGTATTTATCTAGAGCCTCTTCAATGGAATTATCTTTTAATAAATTAAAAAATAAATCATGGATTTCAAGGGTTTCTTGCGAGAGGACATAGAAATAGGCATCTTTTAAATCTTCAAAATACTGATAAAAACTCCCTCTCGGAATATCAAGAGCTTTTACGATGTGCATAATTTTTGCCTCGTGAAAAGAATGAGTCTGAAATTCATTTAAACAGGCATCATATACGCGATTGCGTTTTTCGTCAGATAGACTGAAATAGGTTGATTTAGGCATTTTTTCTCCAATTCATTCAATTTATGACACTGTGTCATTTATTAAATTCTAACAAATTAATTGATTAACATCAATTAATTAATTTTTTTAAGCAAAAAAACTACTGACAGTTTTGTCAGTAGTTTTGATAATAAATTTACTGATGTATAAGTGGCTGACAGTTCTGTCAGTAAAATTAGGAACACTTATTTAGCCAATTCTCTTTCAAGAGCTAATCGTTGAACTTTCATTGTTGCTGTACGAGGAATTTCATCGTATGCCATAAGAATAGGTTCATTTAAAAATGTCAAATCAACAATTGAAGCCCACCAAGCTGACCAATCCATTTCCGCATTTTCAGCTAGAGCCAAAATAGGTTGTGGTTTACCAGATTTATCACGAATAATCACAACTTCATCTAAGAAGTCGTGTTGGTCTAACAGAAGATCTTCAATTGCCAAATTAGATTCAATTTTATCAATTAAATCAACTTGTCTGTCATGTAAAAAGAGAATTCCGTCTTCATTCATGAGACCCCAATCGCCAGTATCCCACCAGTCACCATAGACTTCTTTATTAAAACGTTCTTCTTCTTTATAGTAAGTCAAAGCTCTTCCTTTTGAGAGGAAGTGGATTCTTCCAGGCGTACCTGCAGGACATTCATTTCCATCTTCATCGGCAATACGTGCTTTAGATAATCCAGGCATACCAATCCCCATTTCACGGGCATTAGTGTCTGCTAAAGTTGATAAACGGTGCTTTTTCCAAATCATTGGGCCACATTCAGACTGTCCATAAATTTGTAGGAAAACTGGCTCTTTTTGTTTAGAGGCAGAAAGAAAAGTGTGCATTGTTTCTTTATTAATTGCATCAAAAGTTGAGTGAAGGTAACGAATTGAAGCAAAAATCTCAGGTTCTTGCTTTGCAAGATTCGCTAGACGAACAAAATCGTTTGGATGTGTTTCAAAAGCATAAGGCTGATGTTTAGCAAAAAGATTGACAAGATTATCTTTTGATAAATCATTGAGGGGCATAAGGCCAAACCCAAAGGTCATTGCTGATGAAACCCCTATATTGAAACGAGAATGAACAGGAGAAATATGGAAAGCTAAAATTTCTTCCTTATCAGGCATCCAATCCATTACAGTTCTTTGAAGCACCCAACGCCAACCCATTGAATTAGCAGAGTGAGCGATTAATTTTGGTACACCAGTTGTTCCAGAAGTATGAGTGAGATAAGCAATCTCATCACTGGCCAATTGCTGACTGTCAGCAATTTGAGTAGGTTTTTCCAAAGCAAATTTACTGACAGAAAGTTTTTTAGAATCTTCAAGATTCTTCATTTCATTTACAGTTTTGTCAGTAACTTGGTCATAAATGAGCCAAGGATTGCCTAAACGTCCAGCTAAAATATCCATTGTTTCGGCAGGAAGATGATAAGAAATCATTGCTGGAACAGCGCCTAGATAAGAAACAGCAACAGCTAAAAGATAGGTATCAAAAGCACTTGATTTAAAAATAATGACTTTATCCGATTTTTTGATTCCCAACTCAGATAAGAGACTTGCCTTATCAACAATTGCTTGATGAGTCTTTTGGTAAGTCGTTTCAAGAGCTAGTTCGGGGAAAGCTCCAACAGCCTCATCAAAGATAATTGGGCTATCAGGAAACTGTTCAGCTGATTTTTTAAAGTTTAGATACAAATTTAGGGGTTCGTGTTTGAATTTCAAAAAAAATCTCCTCAAGTTAATAAGTTTATTATATCACAAAGTATTCTTTAGACCAATAGTTAATGTAAATGTTTTCTTAAGTCGTAGAGAATAAAATACTCGGAAAAAAAGTCTAAAATCTGCTACAATTAAAGGGACACTAAGAGGATTCCAATCCTCTTTTATCAGGAAAAGAAGGGATAGATAGGAAAATGATTAAAAATTATGAACTATCCAACGAAAAAAAATTAATTTCAACCTCTGAAATGAAGAATTTCACCTATATTCTCAATCCAACACGTGAAGAAATTGGGAATATTTCTGAATACTATGACTTCCCTTTTGACTATTTATCAGGAATTTTGGATGACTATGAAAATGCCCGTTTTGAAACAGATGATAATGATAATAATCTGATTCTCTTACAATATCCTGCACTTTCTAATTATGGAGAAGTTGCGACTTTTCCATATTCTTTGGTTTGGACTAAAAATGAATCGGTTATTTTAGCACTTAATCATGAGATTGATAATGGCTTAATTTTCGAGCGTGAATATGATTATAAACGCTACAAACATCAAGTTATTTTTCAAGTGATGTATCAAATGACACACACTTTCCATGATTATTTGAGAGATTTCCGAACAAGACGTCGCAGACTTGAACAGGGAATCAAAAATTCAACAAAGAACGACCAAATTGTTGATTTGATTGCCATTCAAGCAAGTTTAATTTATTTTGAAGATGCCTTGCACAATAATATGCAAGTACTTCAGGATTTTATTGATTACTTGAGAGAAGATGATGAAGACGGTTTTGCTGAAAAGATTTATGATATTTTTGTCGAAACAGACCAAGCTTATACAGAAACCAAGATTCAGCTCAAGTTACTAGAAAATCTCCGAGATTTGTTCTCAAACATTGTCTCTAATAACTTGAACATTGTCATGAAAATCATGACATCAGCTACTTTCGTTCTAGGGATTCCAGCAGTAATTGTTGGTTTTTACGGAATGAATGTTCCAATTCCTGGTCAAAATTTTAATTGGATGGTTTGGCTTATTTTAGTTCTAGGAATTTTATTATGTGTTTGGGTCACTTGGTGGTTACATAAAAAAGATATGTTATAAAATGGAGAAAAATCTCCATTTTTTTGCTCTTTGTGAAAAAATTAATTAGTGATTGCAGATTATGAAGTTAGCAATGTTTGTTAAAACTATTTTGTGAATTATTTATGAAAACGTTTTAAAAAAGTATAACAGATATTAAAATAATTGGAACTGTATTAGTAAAGAATCTGTAATTTCTCTTGAATTCTGTTTGCTATTCTCAAACTGTATGATATAATGAAGTTGTAATTTGAAACAGAAAGAACAAAGGAGATTTCAAAATGAAAACCGAAGTTACGGAAAATATCTTTGAACAAGCTTGGGATGGTTTTAAAGGAACCAACTGGCGTGATAAAGCAAGCGTTACTCGCTTTGTACAAGAAAACTACAAACCATATGATGGTGATGAAAGCTTTCTTGCTGGGCCAACAGAACGTACACTTAAAGTAAAGAAAATTATTGAAGATACAAAAGCTCACTATGAAGAAGTTGGTTTTCCCTTCGATACTGACCGCGTAACCTCTATTGATAAAATCCCTGCCGGATATATCGATGCTAATGATAAAGAACTTGAACTCATCTATGGGATGCAAAATAGCGAACTTTTCCGCTTAAACTTCATGCCAAAAGGTGGACTTCGTGTTGCTGAAAAGATTTTGACAGAACACGGTCTCTCAGTTGACCCAGGCTTGCATGATGTTTTGTCACAAACAATGACTTCTGTAAATGATGGAATCTTCCGTGCTTATACTTCAGCAATTCGTAAAGCACGTCATGCTCATACTGTAACAGGTTTGCCAGATGCCTACTCTCGTGGACGTATCATTGGTGTCTATGCACGTCTTGCCCTTTACGGTGCTGATTACCTTATGAAGGAAAAAGCAAAAGAATGGGATGCAATCACTGAAATTAACGAAGAAAACATTCGTCTTAAAGAAGAAATTAATATGCAATACCAAGCTTTGCAAGAAGTTGTAAACTTTGGTGCTTTATATGGTCTTGATGTTTCACGTCCAGCTATGAACGTAAAAGAAGCAATCCAATGGGTTAACATCGCTTATATGGCAGTATGTCGTGTCATTAATGGAGCTGCAACTTCACTTGGACGTGTTCCAATCGTTCTTGATATCTTTGCAGAACGTGACCTTGCTCGTGGAACATTTACTGAACAAGAAATTCAAGAATTTGTTGATGATTTCGTTTTGAAACTCCGTACAATGAAATTTGCTCGTGCAGCTGCTTATGATGAACTTTATTCTGGTGACCCAACATTCATCACAACATCTATGGCTGGTATGGGTAATGACGGACGTCACCGTGTCACTAAAATGGACTACCGTTTCTTGAACACACTTGATACAATCGGAAATGCTCCAGAACCAAACTTGACAGTCCTTTGGGATTCTAAACTTCCTTACTCATTCAAACGTTATTCAATGTCTATGAGCCACAAGCATTCTTCTATTCAATATGAAGGTGTTGAAACAATGGCTAAAGATGGATATGGCGAAATGTCATGTATCTCTTGTTGTGTCTCACCACTTGATCCAGAAAATGAAGAAGGACGTCATAACCTCCAATACTTTGGTGCGCGTGTAAACGTCTTGAAAGCAATGTTGACTGGTTTGAACGGTGGTTATGATGACGTTCATAAAGATTATAAAGTATTCGACATCGAACCTGTTCGTGACGAAATTCTTGACTATGATACAGTTATGGAAAACTTTGACAAATCTCTCGACTGGTTGACTGATACTTATGTTGATGCAATGAATATCATTCATTACATGACTGATAAATATAACTATGAAGCAGTTCAAATGGCCTTCTTGCCTACTAAAGTTCGTGCTAACATGGGATTTGGTATCTGTGGATTCGCAAATACAGTTGATTCACTTTCAGCAATTAAATATGCTAAAGTTAAAACATTGCGTGATGAAAATGGCTATATCTACGATTACGAAGTAGAAGGTGATTTCCCTCGTTATGGTGAAGATGATGATCGTGCTGATGATATTGCTAAACTTGTCATGAAAATGTACCATGAAAAATTAGCTTCACACAAACTTTACAAAAATGCTGAAGCTACTGTTTCACTTTTGACAATTACATCTAACGTTGCTTACTCTAAACAAACTGGTAATTCTCCAGTGCATAAAGGAGTATTCCTTAATGAAGATGGTACAGTAAACAAATCTAAACTTGAATTCTTCTCACCAGGTGCTAACCCATCTAATAAAGCTAAGGGTGGTTGGTTGCAAAACCTTCGCTCACTGGCTAAATTGGAATTCAAAGATGCAAATGATGGTATTTCATTGACTACTCAAGTTTCACCTCGTGCACTTGGTAAAACTCGTGATGAACAAGTGGATAACTTGGTTCAAATTCTTGATGGATACTTCACACCAGGTGCTTTGATTAATGGTACTGAATTTGCAGGTCAACACGTTAACTTGAACGTAATGGACCTTAAAGATGTTTACGATAAAATCATGCGTGGTGAAGATGTTATCGTTCGTATCTCTGGTTACTGTGTCAATACTAAATACCTCACACCAGAACAAAAACAAGAATTAACTGAACGTGTCTTCCATGAAGTTCTTTCAAACGATGATGAAGAAGTAATGCATACTTCAAACATCTAATTCTTAAAATTTAATGAATATTCGGTCTGTCAGTTTTACTGACAGACTTTTTTTACGAAAAAATTAATCATAATAGTTAAAAACTATTGTTTTTAGTTTAAGAAAGTTAAATTTTATGCTAAAATAGATGAATGAAAATGGTAATTGGATTGACAGGCGGAATTGCGAGTGGGAAATCAACGGTGGTTGATTTTTTGATTTCTGAGGGTTATCAAGTGATTGATGCTGACAAAGTTGTCCGTCAATTACAAGAACCTGGCGGAAAACTTTACAAGGCAATAGTAGAAACTTACGGTTTAGATTTTATTGCTGACAATGGACAGTTAAATCGTGAAAAATTAGGAGCTTTAGTTTTTTCTGATCCAAAAGAGCGCGAGAAATTATCAAACTTACAAGATGAAATTATTCGTACAGAATTATATGATAGACGTGATGACTTATTAAAAAAAATGACTGACAAGTCTGTCAGTAAAAATTTTGATTCAAAGAGTCAAGGAAAAAATCTGTCAGTAAATAAGCCAATATTTATGGATATTCCGTTATTAATTGAATACAATTATACCGGATTTGATGAAATATGGTTGGTCAGCTTACCTGAAAAAATACAATTAGAAAGACTGATGGCAAGAAATAAGTTTACGGAAAAAGAAGCTAAAAAACGAATTTCCTCACAAATGCCATTGTCAGAAAAACAAAAAGTCGCTGATGTCATTCTGGATAATTCTGGAACGATTGAAGCACTAAAAAAACAAATCCAGCGAGAACTAGCTAGGATAGAAGAACAGAAATAGAGGTGAATCGCACGAAAACAGTTAATTGGAAAAGGAATTTATTTATAACATGGATTGGCTGCTTTTTTGTAGGTTCATCATTTTCACTCGTCATGCCCTTTCTCCCCTTGTATATTCAAGGACTGGGTGTAAGCGGTGGGAATGTTGAACTTTACTCAGGGTTAGCTTTTTCTTTGCCAGCCTTAGCTTCAGGGTTAGTTGCCCCCATTTGGGGACGTTTAGCTGATGAACATGGGCGTAAAGTGATGATGGTACGTGCCAGTATCGTCATGACCCTAACAATGGGAGGAATAGCTTTTGTCCCTAATGTTTGGTGGTTACTTGGATTACGTTTGCTAATGGGATTTTTCTCAGGCTATATCCCTAACTCAACAGCAATGATTGCTTCACAAGCTCCAAAAGATAAATCAGGCTATGCCCTTGGAACATTAGCAACAGCAATGGTTTCTGGAACACTGATTGGTCCTTCACTTGGTGGGTTATTAGCTGAGTGGTTTGGCATGGCAAATGTCTTTTTGATTGTCGGCGCTCTATTAGCCCTAGCAACTTTACTAACCATTTTCTTTGTTCATGAAAACTTTGAACCAATTGCTAAGGGTGAAATGTTATCTAGTAAAGAAATTATTAATAAAGTCAGTAACAAACAAATTCTTTTTGGATTATTAGTGACAACATTTATTATTCAAATCACCTCGCAATCTATTGAACCATTTGTGACCTTGTATATCAAAACCCTGACGACAAGCACGAACAATTTGATGTTCATTTCAGGTTTAATTGTGTCAGCAGTTGGATTGTCGGCAATGTTATCATCAAGTTTTCTAGGACGTTTAGGAGATAAATACGGTTCGCATCGTTTAATTTTGATTGGACTTGTTTTTACATTTATTATTTATTTACCAATGGCCTTTGTGCAAAGCCCACTCCAACTTGGGATATTACGCTTCCTTCTTGGTTTTGGAACTGGTGCTTTGATGCCGTCAGTAAATTCGTTGCTTTCAAAAATTACTCCCAAAGAAGGTGTCAGCAGAATTTTTGCTTACGCACAAATGTGTTCTAATTTAGGAATGGTAACCGGTCCATTGGTTGGATCAGCAATTGCAGGTTATATTAGTTATCGAGCAGCAATTGTAGGGACAAGTCTTTTTGTCATTGTTAATATTATTTGGTCCTTTATTAATTTCCGAAAATATCTGCGGAAACGGAGTATTATGGAATGAGAGTAAAAATCACATTAATTTGTAGTTCTTGTGGGAATAAAAATTATATTAGTAGTAAAAATAAAGCAACCCATCCGGAAAAAGTTGAAACAATGAAGTTTTGTCCCAAAGAACGAATTGTTACACTTCATCGTGAAGGTTAGACAGCAAGAATTATCTTGCTGTTTTTTTATTTATAATAAGTTTTTACTATGTACACTTATTAAGAATTGTGATAATATTATATAATAAAGTAAACAATATTTCATTAGAGGTGTTTTATGCAAAAAAAGACATTATTTTTTCATTATAATAGCAGTTGATGGAGACAGATAAAAAATTTTAATCATAATTTTGTGGACTATTTATAAAAGAAAAAATTCAGTTTAAAAAATATATTCGGAAATACCTTATCTTTGGGTGGTAGAAACTTATAAGCACTTTGAAAATCTTTATAAATTATTCAACTCATGCTATAATAATATGAATGAGGAAAAAAAGATAATGAATTTAAATAAGAATAATTTTTTAAACTACTCTATATTGATTCCATACCTAATTCTTGCAGGAATTGGTATTGTGATGGTTTTTTCAACCACGGTTCCTGATCAGTTACAAAAAGGATTAAATCCTTATAAATTAGTAATTAACCAAACAGCATTCGTATTATTGAGTCTCATTATGATTGCAGTGATTTACCGTCTGAAACTTAGAGCCCTTAAGAATAGAAAAATGATAGGAACAATAATGGTTATTTTGATTCTGTCATTAATATTTTGTAGAATAATGCCTTCCAGTTTTGCTCTGACAGCACCCGTAAATGGAGCCAGAGGTTGGATTCATATTCCAGGAATCGGAACGGTGCAGCCAGCAGAATTTGCCAAAGTTTTTATTATCTGGTATTTAGCCTCAGTTTTTTCAACAAAACAAGAAGAAATTGAAAAACGTGATATAAATGAGATTTTTAAAGGAAAGACGCTCTTTCAGAAACTGTTTGGTGGTTGGCGATTACCCGTAGTTGCCATTTTATTGGTTGACCTTATCATGCCTGACCTAGGTAATACTTTGATTATTGCTGCAGTTGCTTTGATAATGATTGGAGCCAGCGGTATATCTTGGCGTTGGTATTCCGGCTATTCAAAATTAATTCTATCTTTGATGGCCATTTTCTTAGGATTTCTTTTCATTGTAGGTGGAAATATCATTCCAAGTTTCTTACCCATCGCTTATATCAATAAACGATTTGAAGCTTTTGTTAATCCTTTTACAGACTTAGCCAATTCTGGACACCAGCTAGCTAATTCATACTATGCTATAGTTAATGGCGGTTGGACAGGACGTGGCTTAGGAAATTCGATTCAAAAAAATGGTTTCTTACCAGAAGCTCAAACTGACTTTATCTTTCCAATTGTCGTGGAAGAATTAGGAATCATTGGCGGAATTATTATTCTAGCTATTCTCTTTTTCTTGATAAGCAGAATGTTAATTGTTGGAATTCGTGCTAAAAGTGCCTTTAACTCACTCATTATGATTGGGGTATCTGGTTTATTGTTAGTTCAAGTCTTTGTCAATGTGGGTGGAGCAATCGGAATTATTCCAGAAACAGGAGTAACCTTCCCCTTCCTATCACAAGGAGGGTCGTCCTTCCTTGTCTTATCGTTGGGAATTGCATTTGCATTAAATATTTCAGCTGATGAGAAACGAAGAGAAGTTTCTGAGCTCTCAAATCATTATAGTAGCAGTGTCCCAACTTATGAAAACGATTGACAATTGTCAGTCGTTTAAAAGTGTATAAAAGATTTTTATAATATATGAAAGAGTGAAAGGTAATGACCAATTACCTTTCCAAGCAAGCCTCATTAAGGAGTCAAAATGAAAAAACTACTCGTCGCCAATCGTGGAGAAATCGCCGTTCGTGTCTTTCGTGCCTGTAATGAACTCGGACTTTCTACTGTAGCCGTCTATGCAAGAGAAGATGAATATTCTGTTCATCGCTTTAAAGCAGATGAATCTTATCTAATCGGTCAAGGAAAAAAACCAATTGATGCCTATTTGGATATTGATGATATCATTCGTGTTGCCCTTGAATCAGGAGCAGATGCTATTCACCCAGGTTATGGCCTCTTATCTGAAAATCTCGAATTTGCTACCAAAGTTCGCGCAGCAGGTTTAGTTTTTGTGGGTCCTGAACTTCATCATTTGGATATTTTCGGTGATAAAATTAAAGCTAAAGCAGCTGCCGACGAAGCGAAAGTTCCAGGAATTCCCGGAACAAATGGAGCAGTAGATATCGACGGCGCTTTAGAATTTGCTAAAACTTACGGTTATCCAGTTATGATTAAGGCCGCTTTAGGCGGTGGTGGTCGCGGAATGCGAGTTGCGCGTAATGATGCTGAAATGCATGATGCTTATGCTAGAGCAAAATCAGAAGCAATTGGAGCTTTTGGTTCTGGCGAAATCTATGTTGAAAAATATATTGAAAATCCAAAACATATTGAAGTCCAAATTCTTGGAGATAGTCATGGAAATATTATTCACCTCCATGAGCGTGACTGTTCAGTACAACGACGTAATCAAAAAGTCATTGAAATTGCGCCAGCCGTGGGACTTTCACTGGACTTCCGTAACGAAATATGTGAAGCAGCAGTCAAACTTTGTAAAAATGTTGGCTATGTTAATGCTGGTACAGTTGAGTTTCTTGTTAAAGATGATAAATTTTATTTCATTGAAGTAAATCCACGTGTTCAAGTTGAACATACAATTACGGAACTTATCACAGGTGTAGATATTGTCCAAGCTCAAATTTTGATTGCTCAAGGTAAAGACTTACATAGAGAAATTGGACTTCCAGCACAGTCTGAAATTCCACTTTTGGGTTCAGCAATTCAATGTCGAATCACAACAGAAGATCCACAAAATGGATTCTTGCCAGACACAGGTAAAATTGATACTTACCGTTCACCAGGTGGTTTTGGTGTTCGTTTAGATGTCGGAAATGCCTATGCTGGATATGAAGTAACTCCATATTTTGATTCACTTTTAGTAAAAGTTTGTACTTTTGCCAATGAATTTAGTGACAGCGTAAGAAAAATGGACCGCGTTCTCCATGAATTCCGTATTCGTGGTGTCAAAACAAATATTCCTTTCTTGATTAATGTTATTGCTAATGAAAACTTCACAAGTGGTCAAGCAACAACAACCTTTATTGATAATACACCAAGTCTGTTCAACTTCCCACACTTACGTGACCGTGGAACAAAGACGCTGCATTATTTATCAATGATTACAGTCAATGGCTTCCCAGGGATTGAAAATACTGAAAAACGTCATTTTGAAGAACCACGTCAACCCCTTCTTAATCTTGAAAAGAAAAAGACAGCCAAAAATATCTTAGACGAACAAGGTGCTGATGCTGTTGTTGATTATGTTAAAAATACAAAAGAAGTATTATTAACAGATACAACTTTACGTGATGCTCACCAATCCTTGCTTGCTACTCGCTTACGTTTACAAGATATGAAAGGAATTGCCCAAGCGATTGACCAAGGGCTACCAGAACTTTTCTCAGCTGAGATGTGGGGTGGTGCAACCTTTGATGTGGCTTACCGTTTCTTGAATGAATCACCGTGGTATCGTCTACGTAAACTACGTAAACTCATGCCAAATACCATGTTCCAAATGCTCTTCCGTGGTTCAAATGCAGTTGGTTACCAAAACTATCCAGATAATGTGATTGAAGAATTTATCCGAGTAGCGGCGCATGAAGGTATCGATGTTTTCCGTATCTTTGATAGTCTTAACTGGTTACCCCAAATGGAAAAATCCATTCAAGCCGTTCGAGATAATGGGAAAATTGCAGAAGCAACAATTTGTTATACGGGAGATATCCTAGACCCAAGCCGACCAAAATATAATATTCAATACTATAAAGACTTAGCAAAAGAATTAGAAGCAACAGGTGCTCATATCTTGGCAGTTAAAGATATGGCAGGTTTATTGAAACCTCAAGCTGCTTATCGTTTGATTTCAGAATTAAAAGATACCGTTGATTTGCCAATTCATTTGCATACACACGATACTTCAGGAAATGGAATTATTACATATTCTGGTGCAACTCAAGCAGGTGTAGACATTATTGACGTAGCAACAGCGAGTCTTGCTGGAGGAACATCTCAACCATCAATGCAATCTATTTACTATGCACTTGAACATGGTCCTCGCCATGCTTCAATTAATGTAAAAAATGCTGAACAAATTGACCATTATTGGGAAGATGTTCGTAAATATTATGCACCATTTGAAGCGGGTATTACAAGTCCTCAGACAGAAGTTTACATGCATGAAATGCCTGGTGGTCAATACACTAACCTAAAATCTCAGGCAGCAGCAGTTGGTCTTGGACATCGTTTTGATGAAATCAAACAAATGTATCGTAAAGTTAACATGATGTTTGGAGATATTATTAAAGTAACTCCTTCTTCAAAAGTAGTTGGAGATATGGCTCTCTTTATGATTCAAAATGATTTAACAGAAGAAGATGTTTATGCGCGTGGTAACGAACTTAATTTCCCAGAATCTGTAGTATCATTCTTCCGTGGAGATTTAGGACAACCAGTGGGTGGCTTCCCAGAAGAATTACAAAAAATTATCGTGAAAGATAAAGCCGTAATTACTGACCGTCCAGGCTTACACGCAGAAAAAGTTGATTTTGAAACTGTTAAAGCAGACCTAGAACAAAAAATTGGCTATGAACCAGGAGATCACGAAGTTATCTCATATATCATGTATCCACAAGTTTTCCTTGATTATCAAAAAATGCAAAGAGAATTTGGAGCAGTTACGCTACTTGACACTCCTACTTTCTTACATGGAATGCGTCTCAATGAAAAAATTGAAGTACAAATTGAAAAAGGTAAAACACTCAGCATTCGTTTAGATGAAATAGGAGAACCTGACCTAGCTGGAAATCGTGTTCTCTTCTTTAACCTAAATGGTCAACGTCGAGAAGTCGTAATTAATGACCAATCTGTACAAACTCAAGTTGTGGCTAAACGCAAAGCCGAAACAGGAAATCCAAACCAAATTGGAGCTACTATGCCAGGTTCTGTTCTTGAAATTTTAGTTAAAGCTGGTGACAAAGTTCAAAAAGGTCAAGCCTTGATGGTTACTGAAGCCATGAAAATGGAAACAACTATTGAAGCACCATTTGATGGCGAGATTGTTGACCTTCATGTGGTTAAAGGTGAGGCAATTCAAACTCAAGACTTGTTAATCGAAATTAATTAATATAAATTAAACCTACCTTTTGGGTAGGTTTTTTATTTTTCTTCAAAAAAATATTTAAATTTTCAGAAAATATATAATTTTCGGAATAAAAAGTGTATAATAATGAAATAGATGGAGGCGTTTATGAATTTATTAAGTAAAGAAGAAAAAATGATTAAAAATTCACAAATTCCTAGTGAATTTTACAAAAAGTACAATGTTAAAAAAGGTTTAAGAGACATTAATGGGAAAGGAGTTTTAGCGGGTTTAACCAATATTTCGGCGATACATTCTTTTGATAAAGAAGGAAACCAAATTCCCGGTATTTTAGAGTATAGAGCTTATAATATTAAAGATATTATTAATGATTTAAGAAAAGAAAATCGTTTTGGTTTTGAAGAGATGACTTATCTATTGTTATTTGGAGAACTTCCCACGGCAAATGAACTTCAGGAATTTCAAAACCTTTTAGCCAGTAGGAGAACTCTACCAGAATTTTTTGTCCGTGAAACTATTTTAACCAACCCTTCAAGTGACGTGATGAATTCGATGAGCCGTTGTATACTAGCTCTTGCTAGTTACGATGAGAAAGTTTCAGATATCTCGATTGAAAATGTTTTAGAACAATCTTTGGGACTTATTGCTGATTTTCCACTTCTTGCGATTTACAGTTACCAATCTTATGTTCATTATTTTAAAAAAGAAAGTCTTTATATTCATTATCCTGATCCAAAAATGACGACCGCTGAGAATATTTTACGAATGCTTCGCCCAGACTGCCATTACACAGAGGTAGAGGCTAAAGTATTAGATATTGCCTTGATTCTCCATATGGAACATGGTGGAGGTAACAATTCGACTTTTACGACTCATGTGGTCACCTCAAGTGGAACAGATACTTATGCTACAATTGCTGCTGCCCTTTCCAGTTTAAAAGGGCCTAAACACGGTGGGGCTAATATTAAGGCAGCAAAAATGTTAGAAAATATAAAAGAAAATATTTCTAATTATGAAGATGACGCTGAAATAGAAAAGTATCTCCATAAAATCTTAAATAAAGAAGTTTTTGATAAGCAAGGATTAATTTATGGTATTGGTCATGCCATTTATAGTGTAAGCGACCCACGGTTTGAGGTTTTTAAATCCTATGTCGAGACTTTAGTAAAAGAAAAAGGATTGGAAGAGGAATTCAAGTTATATGAAAAAGTTGCAAGGCTAGCTCCTAAAGTAATATCGGAAAATCGGAAAATATATAAAACAATTTGTCCAAATGTTGATTTCTACTCTGGCTTTGTCTATAGAATATTAGAAATTCCACAAGAATTATTTACTCCATTATTTGCGATTGCTAGAATTGTAGGTTGGTTAGCACATCGTATAGAAGAACTAATTAATATGAATAAGATTATCCGTCCAGCCTATGAAAGTGTCTTAGAATCAAAAAATTATATAAAGTTGGGGGAAAGATGAAAAAAATAAGTATTTCTAATAAAATATACCATTATTATGATATCTCAGAAACTGAAAGAATTGAAGATTTTCCATATAGTTTACGAGTTCTTTTAGAAAGTTTGCTTAGACAGAAAAATGATGAGAATATTAATCAGGCTCATATTCAATCCGTTAAAGACTATTTAAAAGGGGAAGTTGGTCAAGAAACAGTTTTCTTACCAAGCCGTGTTGTTCTTCAAGATTTCACAGGAGTTCCAGCTATTGTTGACCTTGCGGCAATGAGAGACGCAATGGTTGAATTAGGAAAGAATCCTGAACTAATTAACCCAGAAACTCCAGTGGATTTAGTAATTGATCATTCTGTTCAAGTAGATTTTCAAGGAAATGAAGAGGCTTTTCTGTTAAATTCAAAAAAAGAATTTGAACGTAATCGTGAACGTTACGAATTTTTAAAATGGGCAGAGCAATCTTTTGATAATTTTAGAGTAGTCCCTCCAGCAACAGGTATTATTCATCAAGTTAATATTGAATATTTAAGTGAAGTAATTACCGAAAAAAATGGCGTTTTATATCCAGATAGTGTTTTTGGTACAGATAGTCATACAACAATGATTAATGCCCTTGGTGTTCTTGGTTGGGGAGTAGGAGGAATTGAAGCAGAAGCAGTGATGCTAGGAGAGCCTAGCTCATTGCCTGTTCCAGAAGTAGTAGGAGTTAGATTAATAGGTAATTTAGGAGCATTTGCTACTGCAACAGATTTAGCTTTGACAATGACAAAAATTTTACGAGATGAAAAAGTGGTAGGAAAATTCGTTGAATTTTTTGGAGAAGGACTAAAAAATTTAAGTTTAGCAGATAGAGCGACAATTTCAAATATGGCTCCTGAGTATGGTGCCACATGTGGATATTTTCCGATTGATAATGAAACTTTGAAATATCTTCGGGCGACAAATCGTTCTGAAGAAGTGGTTGCGCGAGTAGAAACCTATGCAAAGGCAAATAAGTTATTTTATGACGAAAAACGTGAACCATACTATAATAAGACGATTAATGTTGATTTAAGTGAAGTAGCAACACGATTATCAGGTCCCTCTCGTCCCCAAGATATGCTTGAATTGTCTGAGCTAGCAAATAACTTTGAAGACTTTGCTAAAAAACAAAAACCTCTGAAAGAAGAGGATGGAAAAATTGCAATTGCCGCTATTACAAGTTGTACCAATACGAGTAATCCACATGTTATGATGATGGCGGGATTACTTGCAAAAAATGCAGTAGAACAAGGCCTTACGGTTCCTAGCTGGGTTAAAACTTCATTAGCTCCTGGTTCAAAAGTTGTTACCTCTTATTTAGAGAAAGCGGGTCTCCTTCCTTATCTTGAAACGTTGGGATTTTATGTAGTAGGATATGGCTGTACAACCTGTATAGGTAACTCAGGGCCACTTTTAAGTGAAATGGAAACAGAGATTAGAAATAAAGAACTGATTGCAACGAGTGTTTTGAGTGGCAATCGAAATTTTGAAGGTCGAATTCATCCATTAGTGAAGGCGAACTATCTAGCAAGTCCTCCATTAGTAGTTGCGTATGCTTTAGCGGGTTCTGTTCGTAAAAATTTAACAACTGTTGCTCTGGGGACTAATCTAGAAGGTGAAAAGGTATATTTGAAAGATATTCTGCCAACTTCTGATGAAGTGAATGATTTAGTGCAAAAATACGTAACAAGTGATTTATATGCTGAAAGTTATGCTAAGGTTTTTGATGAAAATACAGTCTGGAATAATATCAAAACAAAGAAAAGTGAAGTTTATGACTGGAAATCTGAATCTACCTATATTTCTAATCCACCATATTTTGAAAACTTAACTATGATAAATAAACCGATAGCTTCACTGTCAAATTTACATGTTTTAGCAAAATTTGGTGATTCTATCACAACTGACCATATTAGTCCAGCAGGGAATATTCCTTTAAAATCCCCAGCTGGGGATTATCTAAGTTCTCGAGGACTTGCTTATAAGGATTTTAATAGTTTTGGTTCAAGACGCGGAAATGATAAAGTAATGACAAGGGGAACATTTGCTAATATCCGTATCAAAAATCAGCTTGTTGCTCCTCTTGAGGGAGGTTATTCTCTATTCAATAATGAAACATTACCTATTTATGAGGTAGCTAAAAAATATAAAGAACAAGGACAAGGATTAATTGTTCTTGCTGGTAAGGATTATGGAATGGGTTCCAGTCGAGACTGGGCGGCCAAGGGAACAAAATTACTTGGAGTCAAGGCTGTAATTGCTGAGAGTTTTGAACGTATTCATCGAAGTAATCTCGTCATGATGGGTGTTCTTCCCCTACAGTTTCTAGATAATGAAAATGCCGAAACTTTAGGATTAAGTGGTTATGAAAGTTTTACTATAGAGCTACCAGAAAATCCCAAAATTCATGAAAAAATTACTGTAAGTACTGCCGAAAAAAACTTTGAGGTTCTTTTACGCTTTGATTCTCAGGCGGATTTAGATTACTATGCTAATGACGGTATAATGCCTTATGTGATTCGGAAAAAATAAAAAAATAGGTGAAAATTATTATGAAAATTGAGATGAAAAATGGAAAATTAGTTGTGCCAGATTATCCAGCAATTGGTTATATTAGAGGAGATGGTGTTGGCGAAGATATTTTTCCTCAGGCGCAAAAAGTTTTTGATGCTGCGGTTCTAAAAATTTATGGTCAAAAAAAGAAAATAGAATGGCAAAAATTATTGGCTGGAGGAGAAGCATTTGAGACTTGTGGAGAATATCTGCCCAAAGAAACTCTCGCTCATATTAATGAAAATTTAATTGCGATAAAGGGACCACTAATGACCCCGGTCGGTGAAAGCTTTCGTTCAATTAATGTTACTTTAAGACAAAAAATGGATTTATATGCTTGCGTAAGACCAGTTGAATATTTTAAAGGGATAAAATCCCCAGTTAAGGCGCCAGAAAAAGTTGACATGACAATTTTTCGAGAAAATACAGAAGATATTTATGCAGGTATTGAATTTGCTAGTGAAACAAATGAGTCTCACAACTTATTAAAATTTTTAGAAAAAGAATTGAATGTCCATTCTATTCGCTTTCCAAAAACTTCAGCACTAGGAATAAAACCTGTTAGTCCTGAAGGAAGTAAACGACTGGTTAATGCGGCTTTTGAGTACGCTCTGAAAATGAACAAAAAAAGAGTGACCTTTGTTCATAAGGGAAATATTATGAAATTTACTGAAGGAGGATTTAGAAATTGGGCCTATGAGGTTGCTAGGGAATATCCAACTTTTACAAAACTAGAATACGATGAAATCAAAAATGAAAGAGGAAGTTTACAAGCTGAAAATGAGAAAAAAGCAGCATTAAAATCAGGAAAAATTTATGTAGATGATGTAATTGCTGACAACTTCCTCCAACAGATTATTTTAAATCCTGAAAATTTTGAAGTAATTGCCACTCTTAATTTAAATGGTGATTATATTTCAGATGCACTTGCCGCACAGGTTGGAGGAATTGGAATTGCACCAGGTGCGAATATTAATTATAAAAGCGGTCATGCTATTTTTGAAGCAACTCATGGAACAGCTCCAGATATCGCTGGAAAAAATATAGCAAATCCTTCTAGTCTAATTTTATCTGGAGTGATGATGTTTGAGTATTTAGGCTGGCAAGAGGTAGCTGAATTAATCAAAATTGCTCTTTCATTTTCATTCAGGAATGGAAATTTGACAGCTGATTTAGGTGGAAAACTTTCAACTTCAAAATTTTCCGACGTTTTGATTGATTTTATAAAAACATATTAAAAAAATAGATTGATAATCAGAAAAATAAAAAAGCCCTGAAATCAGGGCCTTTAAGATTTACATCATTATTTTAAGGAATTATTTTCCATAATTTCATCGATGAAACCATATTCCAAAGTTTCTTTGGCATCCATCCAATGGTCACGTTCGGCATCTTTGTGAATTTGTTCAAGTGAACGGTTGGAATTATCAGCAAGAATTTGTTCCAAACGTTTACGAGTTTTCAAAAGTTGCTCAGCAACAATAGCCATATCAGTTTGTTGAGTGCCTTGACCTGTACCACCCATTGGTTGGTGAATAAGATATTCAGCATTTGGCAACATGAATCGTTTGCCTTTTGTTCCGCTTGAAGCAATGATTGTTCCCATAGAGGCAGCCATTCCCATAACGATAGTTTGAACATCTGATTTGATAAAATTCATTGTATCAACAATGGCAAGACCAGCAGATACAGAACCACCAGGTGTATTTACGTAGAGATAAATATCTTTAGTGTTATCTTGTGCATCCAAGAAAAGAAGTTGAGCAATGATAGAATTTGCCATTCCATCTTCAACAGGTCCTGTCAGCATGATAATGCGGTCTTTTAAAAGTCGTGAATAAATATCATAAGCACGTTCGCCACGGCTTGATTGTTCAATAACGGTAGGTACTAAATAACCCATAGATTGAATCTCCTTTATAAATAAGATATGAATTTAATTTTAGATAAAATTGAATTCATTTGTTTATTTTTCTATATTATAACTCATTGGTCAAAAAAGGTCAAAGAATATTGTCTTTTTTTATGACTTTTCCTAAACTTGATAAAAAAAGAGTTTAAACTTTCTTAACGCTTTCAAATTTGTTATAATTATGACATGAATACAGAACTTATTATTGCAATGATTTTTGGTCTGATTATTGGCGCGTGGCTAATGGTTGCAGGCATCTACATTTACAAAATTTATGATGAAAATCGTTATAAGAAACGATTAACAATTGAAAAATTACTTCGTGAAATTGAAGTTCGTAACACACTTAATCAAAAAGTGATTGAAATTCTTAATCGCCCAATTACTGGGAGTGATAAAGAATTAATTAATCCTCAAAGTGATGTGAAAGTTCCTTTTTACGATTATAATTTTTTGAAAAACTATACTTCAATGTATAATTTATACATTCCAACTTATTTTTTGAATACATTTTTCAAAAAGCTCTCTCACCATTTAGCTGTATTTGATGACGAGCAGGACTTGAAAAATGGGGGATACATTTTCAAAGAATCTCGTACAATTTTCGAGAATTTTTCTGTCGAAATTACTGATGATATTGAGGCAAAAAAACGAGAGTTACAAAAGGCTAAAAATGTTTATCCATCGATGTTGAAAAAACAACATTATAATATCTAATGCAGTGAAAAAAACTACTGATTTCAGTGGTTTTTTTATTGAAAAAATTTGTGAAAAAATTTTGAAAAGGTCTTTTTTTAAGTCTATAAATATGGTATAATTGTACAATCATTGATGTTTAATACTATTAGATAAATAAATATACACGAAGGAGAGACGATGATCACAATCTATACAGCACCCTCTTGTACGAGCTGTAAAAAAGCTAAAACTTGGCTTTCATATCACCACATCCCATTTAACGAAAGAAATCTCATCGCGGATCCTTTATCAACAACAGAGATTAGTCAAATTCTACAAAAATGTGACGATGGTGTTGAAGGATTAATTTCAAGTAGAAATCGCTTTGTGAAGACTTTGGGTGTTGATTTTGAAGATATTTCACTTTCACAAGCAATTAAAATTATTTCTGAAAATCCACAAATCATGCGTCGTCCAATTATTATGGATGAAAAACGTCTTCATGTTGGATATAATGAAGAAGAAATCCGTGCTTTTTTACCTCGTACAGTTCGTGTTTTAGAAAATGGTGGCGCTCGTTTGCGTTCAGCAATTTAATTCATAATTAAAATATTCATTTATTGGAATTTTTATAGACGCATTTGCGTCTTTTTTTGTTGAAAAAAAACCACTGCCAGAAAGGAACAATGGTTTTTTGTTGAGTGCATAGTAATTGTTATTGGATAATAAAAGAAAATGAATTAAAAAATTTTTTATGGTTATTGTTATCCTTCAAATTCAATATCATCAAGTGTTGTGGCTGAAATAAAAATTGTGGGTAAGTATGGATCAACTGCAGAAACTGCAGCAAGTGAAAGGAGCAGTAAACTTTTAAATTCCATGATGAACCTCCAACCAAAATGTATTTGTGAAGATATTATAACACAATTTTCTGAAAATTCAACCTTTTTGTTTTTCTTATCTGATGCTTGAGGTAATTATTTTTGAAGGAGCTTTACTTGCCATTCGTTTCCTTCTTGAATAATTCCCCTGAGTGAATTGATAAACATAACGAGCCAGGTAAAAGCTATAGCAAAAGCAATAATTTCAAAGACCGTTAATGAGAGATAGTGAATTCCCATAAAGGCAACGGCAGATAAAGTTAATGCTATCAAAGCAGTCCAAGATAATGCTAAAAATTCTTTAGAAATGGTGGGAACTAACCATTTAAGAAAGATAATCATAATAAGAACAACCGCAACCAGACCAAATGCAGAATTATTATGTATAGGCATTGTCCATGATTGGGCTGGAAAAATTCCGACGAAAGCGATCAAAAGTGCTATGAGAATATAAAAAACACGAATTATTTTAAATTTATAATTGTAAAGGCTGCTCTTAGAAAACTCAGCAAAGAGAAAATCAGTTATGGTAAGAAGAATAAGAGCAGAAAATATTAAGGTGATATTGAACTGCCAGTGCTGTGTGGCTTCACCAGTTCCTAAGAAGCTGAAGTTATGTTGCCACCAATCTTTTTGATTGTTTGTTGCCATTGAAACAAGAATACCCCCTATGAAAGTGGTAAAGAGGAGCAAAATAAGATTAGGTAAAGTGATGGAAAGAGCTGCTGAAATAAGAAAATAAAAGATGATTCCAACAAATACTAAGACAAGAAACCCTGCAGTAAAGGGGTCAAAAGTTACTCCGCTAAATGTTTTGCCAATTATGTACCAAAAAATGATTTGAACAGCAAAAGAAATACTTGTATAGGCTACCGATAGCGTTAAAGTTTCTCTAAAAATTTTAAATTTAGATTTGGATAAGTCACAACTTTTGCGAAGATAAGTCCATATGAAACCAAAAAAACCAAAAAGGGTTGATAGAATTATGCTCAAACTTGCAACAGAGAGGTGGCGGCTCCCCGTAAATGCGATTTGTGGATGATTGGTACTTAAAAAGATAAGCAATGCAATTATTCCAGATGCTAAACTAGGTACTATAAAATAGTGTAAAGCTAAATTTTGTTTATTGGTATGATTAATTTTCGGATTTTCTAATAATATCTGTTGATTTTCTAAACGGATTGATAGTTGGTCATTTTCTGCATAATCACTTAATTTATTATAAAGTTCTTCAGGGATTTCTAAGTAATTTTTAGTCATGATATTCTTTCTAGCTTTAAAATAATTGAAAATTCATTTATATAGTACATATTATAAATTCATACATTCTAATAATATTTTACCATTTAACTTACTAAAGGGGCTACTGGAACTTATTTGTTTTGGGAACGGAGGGATAATTTGAGTTTTAATATAAGTATATATTGTGTTGTAGTCAAAACAATATAAAATGGATTGACTTACGATATGGATAATGTTAAAATATAATTAATTAAATAAACGACTAGGTTGGGCGCAAGCTTCAAGACATATCTCCAAGGGTGAGGAGATTGTTTTGAGGTTTGCGTTCTTTTTTGTCGTTTTTTACTAGAAAGGGATGATATGAAATTTTATCAAAAATCCAAAGAAGAATTATTACATAATTATGATGTTAAGATAGATAGAGGACTTTCGAGTACTCAGGTTACTGATAATCGAGAAAGATATGGTGAAAATAAACTTCCAGAAGAAAAGGAAGAAAGCTATTTAAAAGTATTTTTTAAAAGTTTTAAAGAACCAATAATCATTGTTTTATTAGGGGCAGTCGCTCTATCATTTTTTAGTTCATTTTATTCATTCCAAATAGTTGGAGATAAAAAACATGGTTTAGAATCCTTATATGAAGCGATTGCTATAGCTATTTTGATTATTATAAATGCATTTTTAGGTTTTTGGCAAGAAATTAGTGCTCGTAAAAATTTAAATTCACTAAAAGAAATGAACAATCGTTTTGCATCTGTACTAAGAAATGGAGCCTTAGAAAAAATTTCATCAAATGAGCTAGTTGTTGGTGATATCGTAAAAGTTACAGTAGGTGATTTTGTGGAGGCCGATATAAGATGGTTAGAGCTTGATGAACTTCAATTAATTGAGTCTCATTTAACGGGTGAAGCTGATGCTATAATAAAAAATATAGAGGTCATTAATGAAAACGTCGAAATTGGTGATCAAACGAATATGGGATTTTCTGGCTCTATCGTTTCAAATGGACAGGGAATTGGAATAGTTGTAGCCACGGGAGAAAACACAGAACTTGGGAAAATTTCTCAGTTGATGAAAGATGAGGGAATGAAATCATCTCCATTACAAGAAACCGTAAAAAAACTTACTAAAACACTGATGAAAATATCCGCTGGGATTGTTTTATTAACTTTTGTATTTGGATTAATAAGTTCTGGAGAATTTTCAATTAACTCAATTACTTCAGTATTTTCAACCTCAATCGCTCTCGCAGTTGCCTCTATTCCAGATGCTTTACCAGTTGTTCTCTCAATAGTATTGACAATCGGTGCAGTCAAAATGTCAAAAAATAAAGGTTTGATTAAAACACTAAGTAGTGTGGAAACTTTAGGGAGTACTTCTTACATCTGTTCTGATAAAACAGGTACATTGACCCAAAATGAGATGACCGTTACAAAATTTTACGCTAATGGTCAACTGTATAATGTGGATGGTCTGGGATATCGTTCCATTGGTGAAATTCACTTGGTATCAAAAGGTGAAAAAAATGTAAATTTTGCTCAATTTATGAAAAATATCGTTTTGTGTAATGATTCAAGTGTCAAAGAAGTTGAGGGGCAAGTAAAAACTTTTGGTAATCCTACAGAAGTTGCTCTTACCGTTCTTGGTAGTAAAGCCGGCTATAGCAAGAATAAGTTATTAAAAAACAATAAAATTATAAGAACTCTTCCTTTTAGTAGCAGTAGAAAAATGATGAGTGTCATTGTTCAAAATGATGAAGGATTTTACGTTTATACCAAAGGAGCACCAGATGTTTTAATGGAAAAAGCTTCGGGGATTTTGATTGGAGATATAGTTGACCAATCTGAGCAGTCAAAAGATAACTTTATTAAAGTGGTAGATGATTATGCGGATGAAGCACTAAGAACCTTGGCTGTGGCCTACAAAAAAGTTGATGAAGAAGAGGCATTATACGGAGCCACGGAAGACGTAGAAAAAGATTTTATATTAACGGGAGTTGCAGGAATAATTGATCCTCCACGAGAAGAAGTGAAAGAATCTATCAGACAACTTCATGATGCAAATATTAATGTGGTCATGATTACAGGGGATCATGAAAAAACAGCTCGTGCGATTGCCTATGATTTGGGGATTGTAAAAGAAAAAAATGCAACAGTTTTAAAGGGAATTGACCTTGAAGAAATGTCAGATCAGAAGCTTTATGCAGAAGTAAAAAATGTTAATGTTTATGCAAGAGTGACACCAGAGCATAAGCAACGTATTGTTAAACAGCTCCAAAATCATCAACAAGTTGTTGCTATGACCGGAGACGGAGTAAATGATGCTCCAGCTTTAAGAGCTGCTGATATTGGAGTGGCGATGGGAATTACTGGTACAGAAGTAACTAAAGATTCTGCAGATCTCATTTTATTAGATGATAAATTTACAACGATAGAAAAATCAGTTTATAGCGGTCGTACTATCTATGCTAATATAAAAAACTTTATGAGACACGAACTGACAACAAATGTTGCTGAAGTTTTGGCTCTTGTATTAGGTTTAGTTTTATTTAGAAGTAGTGTTGGAAATGTAGCAGCAATGACTCCGACATTGACTGCTTTAATGGTTCTTTGGGTTAATATGGTGAGTGATGCGATTCCATCTTTTTCTTTGGGTTATGATGTTGCCGAAACAGATTTGATGAAAGAAAAACCACGGAACCCTAATGAATCTATTCTTGCTAACCACACGTGGTCTAGGGTTTTGATTAGGGGAACAGTTATGGGAGCGATGGTTTATCTTGGATTTCTCCTGGCTGCTCAAAATGGATTGAACGCTAGTGAAGCACAAACAGTTGCTTTTCTGACTTTAGTTTATGGACAATTATGGCATGTATTTGATGCAAGAAGTTCAAGAACATTGTTTAGACGTAATCCTTTTGGGAATATTAGACTTGTTGGAGCAGTGTTATTTGCAGGAGTTTCTTCATTTTTAGTAACAATCATTCCGTTTTTCAATAGTGTGATGGGAACTGCTCAGTTAACATTACCTGTATATCTACTTGTGATTTTTATTCCTGCTCTACCTACATTAATATTGTCAGGAATAAAAGAAGTTTTTAAAATAAAAATATGGTAAATCAATGCAAAAAAGTACTTACTTGAGTAAGTACTTTTTTTGTATATTACTAATTACAAACTGATGTTTGTTTTTGATTTCTAAATTTGCAATTTAGAGTATTACCTAATATACCTAAAACCATCATAAGTGCCAGTTTATAAGGGTTGTACCGCTTTTTTTATTGATTGATATTTTACTTTATAGGGTTTAATAATAATCAAAAATGAATAATATGATGATATCAAGTAATTTTTGTAAGCTTTATATTACAATATTTCTTTTTGTTATGTTATACTGTGATAAATTGGTGGATTGCAATCAAAAATTAATGATTTTCGTTAGTTATAAATCCATACTAAATTAAAGTTAGGAGAATAACATGATTTCGAGACATCTTAGTGATGTAAAGAAAAAATAATTGTAAATTTTGAATTGAGCGGTTTATAACCCAAATTAGAGAAAGGATTTATAGGAGCAAAATTTTTCTGCCATAAATATAAAAAAATGAAACGTAATTCATCAATAGATTTAATGAAAAGTTGTGCAATATTCTTTGTCATTTCGGTCCACTTTTTATTAAATTCGGGCTTTTATGATATGACAATTCATTCCACTTTAGCAATTTTTTGGATTGGGATAAGAACGATTTTAATTACTTGTGTGCCCTTGTTTTTAGTGGCAACTGGATTTTTAATGAATCGAAAAGAATTAAGTGCTCAATATGTTCTGGGCATAGTTCCTGTCATCATTTCATATATAGGCATATCTTTATTAGTATGGGGAGTTCAATCTCTTGTCGGAAAAGGAAGCGACTTCTCCACAGCCATAAATGGAATTTTTGATTATTCAACCGATTCTTACTCTTGGTATGTTGAAATGTATTTAGGACTTTATCTTTTTATCCCTTTATTAAATATTATCTGGAATTATAAAAAAGAAATAAAAAATTATCATTTATATATTGTCTTTATCGCAAGTTTGCTAACATTCTTACCCTCTTTATTAAATAGTTTTGGAAAAGTTATTCCAGACTATTGGCAAATTTGTTATCCCGTTAGTTATTATTTTATTGGAGCTTACCTTTATACTTGTCAAAATGAAATAAAGAAAATTTCAATAGGAAAACTTGTTACAGCATTCTTAAGTGCACTTACGATTTTTACTTTGACGGACACTTTTGCAAGTTGGAATCAAGAATTTAAGTGGCTAGACCACAATGATTATTTTGGTTATCAAACAGCCATAATGACAGTATTAGTTATAGCAATCTTGTGGAGAACTCCCATTCCAAAATGGAGCGTTAGGTTGCTAAAGGCTCTATCTACCGCTACTTTGACTATCTATCTTATATCCGATTTAACGGATCAGTTTGTCTATGGATTTTTTAAGCATGAAATTCCAAACTTAAGTCAACGAGTGATAGCAGGACCGATTATTATTCCAGTAGCCTTTACTAGTGCGGCATTACTAGGAATTTTTGTGGGAAAAGTTTTAAATTTCCCTTTTAAGAGAAAAAAAGAAAGAAAGGAAAATTAAAACTATGATAATCTCAACAATGGTAGATGTTTATGTTGTTTATTATCCGATTATCTTGTCCTTCATTTGGGCAAGTGGTGCTTTTTTATCTCGGCGGAAAGAAAGAGATAAGAAAGCAATTGATGAAACAAAAGAATTTGAAAAAATTAGTATTGTTATTTCTGCGTACAATGAAGAAGAAACGATTGAGGAAGTTTTATTATCACTACGTAATCTAAATTACCCTTCCCTAGAGATCTTTATTGTTGATGATAAGAGTAGTGACCGCACTTTGGAGAAACTTTATGAAGTAAAAAAATCTTTCGACGATTGGGAAACATTAACTATTCTTGAGCAAAAGGAAAATAAGGGAAAAGCCACGGCTTTAAATGTTGCTTTGCAACAAGTTAACAGCAAGTATATGCTTGTTATTGATGTGGATTCATATCTTTCTAAAGATGCTCTATCTTATTTATTGGCCGAATTAACTTCTAGTTCAGATATTGGGGCTGTGACTGGACGACCTATTGTTAGAAACAGAACAACTCTATTGGGGAAATTACAAACCTTAGAGTATTTAAGTGTGATTGATGCGATTAAGAGAGCGCAAAGTCTTTTTCTAGGTGCAATAATGACCGTATCAGGTGTGATTGTTATGTATCGTGTAGAGGCTTTGAAAGAAATTGGGGGCTTTAATACCGAAGTGATGACGGAAGACATTGATGTCACTTGGCGACTTCATCGTAATCAATGGAAAGTCAAATATGTCCCTAAAGCCTTAAGCTATATTCTCGTTCCTGAAAATTTAAAATCTCTTTTAAAGCAACGGAGAAGATGGGCAGTTGGTGGAGTAGAAGTATTAATTACAAATTTATCATGGGTTTTTAAAAGAGGAGAATTTAAACATCGGTTTCTTTTGATTGAAATGATTTGTAGTCATATTTGGAGTTGGTTTTTCTTAATAGAATCTTATCAGTATTTTCTCCAAATGCTGTTAAATCAAGAATTCAAAGTATCGGGTCAAATTATCGTGATTTTTGTTCTTATTTCATTTTTTGTATTCTTTTTAGGACTTAATAATGATAAAGGGGAGAGCCGCTTATCCTTGACTGATAAATTAATATTTCCAGCTTATCTTGTTGCTTATTGGTTTCTAAATTTGATTAGTGCTCTTTCTGCTGAACTTGTTGTTTTAACTAATCGGACAAATAAAGGAAAATGGGAAAGTCCTGATAGAGGGGTGTAATAATGGAATTAGTAATACGTAAAAAAATGAAAAAACGACATTTTTTGGAATTCTTGGCTGTTTCACTATGTTGGCTGTTTATATTAATTGTTTTCGTTCTTTTATTAATCTCTTTGCTGGGGATATATAGTGATGGAATTATCTCTGTTTTTGTAATCATTGGGTTTCCAATAACAAATTGGGAAGATATAATTTATGATTTGTTTTGTCTTCTTTCAATATTAACGATTCCTAGTCTTTATATTTTAACGAAGGAGGCTTGGAGCTATACTATAAAAGTGGACAGAAAATTGTGTGTTATAATCTGTCTATTAA
>OMAC01000396.1_pt1 | contig 32107 bp, 28 predicted proteins | sample 1644561 | NCBI WGS metagenome assembly OMAC01 (sample SAMEA103958144, study PRJEB25191) | human gut metagenome
CGCTGCGCAACGGCGCTGATCTCCGGCTTCATCGCCAAGGAATCCGTCGTCTCCACGCTTCAAATTCTGCTCGGCGGAGCCGGCGTTACGACGCTCCTGTCCACAACGGCGGCGGTCAGCTTCCTCGTGTTCACGCTTTTGTATACGCCCTGCGTCGCTGCCATCGCGGCCATCCGGCGCGAGGTCGGCTCCGGCGCGAGAGCGGCCATGATCTGCGTGAGCCAGTGCTGCGTGGCGTGGCTGTGCGCGTTCGTCGTGTTTACGATCCTGCGGATCGTTTGAGGGAATGCGCGCCGAAGGCCCATTACCGCGCCTCCGGCGCATACGAAATGCGCCTTTTGCGCAAAATAAAAAACCGCCGGACGGCATGTCCGGCGGAATTTTTATCGTTTGTCTGATGCAGACAGAACGCTTCGCGCAGCTTACTTTGCGAAAACCTTCTTGAGACGGGCGAAGCGGGGCAGGCCGTCTTCCTTTTCGAGCTTGGTCTCGCCCTGAATGAGCGGCAGCGCGTACTTGACGAACTCCTCGGTGACGTTGTTGCCCGCGGCGTTGATCCATTCCTTCGGGAACTTCTTCTCGAAGTTGGCGACATCGGACAGGTCGAACAGCTTGGCCTTGCAGGTGTAGCCGTTGGTGCGGTCGCACTCGAAGCCGACCATCTTGTCGGTCGTGCCCTTCAGCATTTCTTCAACAGCGGTCTTGCCGGACATATAGGACTCGTCGATATCGGTCTGGGACGCGCAGTGCGCGGCGCAGCGCTGGAGCAGGCTCAGCTCGATGCCGCGGACCTTCGCGCCGGTCTTTTCCTTGCAGACGTTGGCCAGATGTGCGGCCAGTCCGCCGAGCTGTGCGTGGCCGAAGCCGTCGGTCGCGGCGGTCTTGGCCTCGGAGACGAAGCGGCCGTCGGCATAGTGGATGCCCTCGGAGACGGCGACGATGCAGTTGCCGTTCTTCTTATAGCACTCGGAAACGTCGGCGACGAACTTGTCCATGTCGAAATCGACCTCGGGCAGGTAGATGAAGTCGCAGCACGGCTCCTTGGCGTTGGCAAGCGCGGCAGCGGCGGTCAGCCAGCCCGCGTGACGGCCCATGCACTCGATAATGGTGATCTGACCGATGTTGTAGACGCGGGAGTCGCGGGCGACCTCCATGACGGAGGTGGCGATATACTTGGCTGCGGAGGCGAAGCCCGGGCAGTGGTCAGTGCCGAAGAGGTCATTGTCGATGGTCTTGGGAACGCCCATGACGCGGCAGTCATAGCCGACCTTCTTCATATACTTGGAGATCTTGTTGCAGGTATCCATGGAGTCGTTGCCGCCGTTGTAGCAGAAATAGCGGACATCGTACTTCTTGAAGATCTCAAGGATGCGCTTGTAGTCGGTGTCGTCCACGTCGGGATCGGCGATCTTGTAGCGGCAGGAGCCGAGTGCGGAGGACGGGGTATAGGGCAGGCGGTCAAGCTCTGCGCGGTCCTCTGCATCCATATCGAGCAGCTGATCCTCCAGCACGCCCTTGATGCCATGGTACGCACCGTAGACCTTGGTGATGCAGTCGGCGTCAAGCGCGGTACGGATGACGCCGTATGCGGAAGCGTTGATGACGGAAGAGGGGCCGCCGGACTGACCGATGATCAGAGCGCCCTTCAGAGATTCGGACATAGTAAATTACCTCCATGCGAATAGAATATGTTGAACAAAACAAAATATATCACATTGCGCGGAAATTGTAAATTCATCTATTGCAAAAATAGATGAAATTTGCTAGAATTCTTCGTAGATATTGAATAAACAAGGAGATGTCAATATGCCTCTGGTAACTTCTACCGAAATGTTCAAGAAGGCTTACGACGGCGGCTACGCCATCGGCGCTTTCAACGTCAACAACATGGAGATCGTTCAGGGTATCACCGAAGCCTGCAAGGAAGAGCACGCTCCGGTCATCCTTCAGGTCTCCAAGGGCGCGCGTGCCTACGCCAACCACACCTATCTGGTCAAGCTGGTTGAGGCTGCTGTTGCCGAATGCCCCGAGATCCCCATCGTCCTGCATCTGGACCACGGCCCCGATTTCGAGACATGCAAGGCCTGCATTGACGGCGGCTTCACCTCCGTCATGATCGACGCGTCCTCCAAGCCCTTTGCCGAGAACATCGAGATCACCAAGAAGGTCGTCGAGTACGCGCATGACCACGGCGTCGTCGTCGAGGCCGAGCTTGGCACCCTCGCCGGCATCGAGGATGAGGTCAAGGTCGCTGCGCACGCTGCTTCCTACACCCGTCCGGAAGAGGTCGAGGAATTCGTTTCCAAGACCGGCTGCGACTCCCTGGCCATCGCCATCGGCACCAGCCACGGCGCATACAAGTTCACGGCTGCCCAGTGCACCCGCAATGAGCAGGGCATTCTGGTCCCGCCTCCCCTGCGCTTCGACGTCCTCGAAGAGGTCTCCAAGCGCCTGCCCGGCTTCCCCATCGTTCTCCACGGCTCTTCCTCCGTTCCTCAGAACTATGTGAAGATGATCAACGAGAACGGCGGCAAGATGCCCGACGCCGTCGGCATCCCCGAGGAGCAGCTGCGTCACGCTGCCGAGCTGTCCGTCTGCAAGATCAACATCGACTCCGACCTGCGTCTTGCCATGACCGGCACCATCCGTCAGTTCTTCAACGAGCATCCCGACAAGTTTGACCCGCGCGAGTATCTGAAGCCTGCACGCGCCAACATCAAGGAGCTTGTCCGCCACAAGCTGGTCGACGTCCTTGGCTGCGCCGGCAAGGCCTAATTGCTGAAATACGAGATCTCCTCTGCCGCAGGGCAGAGGAGATTTTTTATGGCTTTTCGGTGTCTGCCTCCGGGCGAAGAACGGTGAAGATGCGCTCGGGCTGCACCTCCCGGCCGCCCGCCGCCAGCCAACCGGCCTGAAACGCGGCCCGCGCCAGCGAAAACAGCGCGTCCGACGCTTTGTCATATTCCGCCTGTTCTAGGGTGTATCTGAAAACTCCCAACGCACCCGGACAGCGGGCCTTTTTGCGGTGCACTGCGTCATTTTTCCTTGAAATACGTCAGTATTCCTGCGAAAAAATGACTTGCTCAACGCAAAAATTCCTCGCTGCCGGTCACATCATGAGTTTTCAGATACACCCTAAGAAGCGCCCGAAGGCCGCTTCATATTCGTTGCTGTGCATTGAATATCACTTCCGAATGATTGAATGATATTAAATTATAATATATAATGCACGCTCCTGTCAATCTATAATCGACTACAGATTGAGAGGTGCCAAGCAATGAAAAATGAGCCGCTGGTCATTAAGAAGCGCGGTGAGGACGGATACCGGATCATTACCGTCCGCATCCGGGAAGAGACGCTGGCAGAGCTTGACCGCCTTGCTGCGGAAAGCAACCGTTCCAGAAACGAGCTTATCAACCTCATTCTGGCGCATGGCGTCAGGAATATCGAGATCGAATAGGCATGGGTACTGTGAAAATGAATAGGCCCCTTGAAAAAGCCTGTCGGAAAAGCGGAGGATGATGGCATGTACGAGCGGATCCGCGCACTGCGGGAGGACAGAGATCTGACGCAGCGGGAAATGGGACAGCTCCTTGCGTGCAGCCAGCGCATCTACAGCAATTACGAGCGCGGCGACGTGGATATTCCCACGGCTGTTCTGATCCGCCTCGCGGATTTTTATGATGTGTCCGTGGATTATCTGCTGAACAGGACGGACAAGCCGAAAACAAACAGATAGCGCCGTCCCGCCGCAGGGCGGCGTAAGGCCCTTGACAGGCAAAAGCGCACGCTGCATTTTGCAGCGCGCGCTTTTCATATCTTTTCTATTTTTTACATTTTCCCATAGGCAAAGCGCCGCTGTTCTGCTATAATACAGGTAAAAATGTGCCGCGGGAGGAATTTTATGCCGAACGGACTGAAACAGCTTGCCGAAAATCTGCTGGAGCTGAAGGAGGCTTTCTCCGAGGAGGAATTGCTTGCCGGAAGCCTCCATCCGCGCGCGGAGCATGTGATCCTGCTGCTGCGCAATCTCGCGGTAGGCGCGGCGGCGGCCCTGTTTCTGGTGTCGCTGTTCCATCTCCCCTGCCGGTATCTGCTCAAGGCCATCGCCTATTTCTTCGGCGCGGCGGCGTATTTCTGCGAAATCCTGCTGCTGACCGACTGCTTCACGCAGAAGGTGCCGCACCGGGAGATGTTCATGGCATACTGCTTTGGGCCAATGTATATCCTCCTCGGGATCAGCTATCTGTTCCACTGAGGGCTGGCTCAGATCGTCCAGTCGATCTCCTGCTCGCCATGGGCGCGCAGAAACGCGTTCAGCTGCGAGAACGGGCGGCTCCCGAAAAATCCGCGGTAGGCGCTGAGCGGGCTTGGATGCGGAGCCTCCAGCACGAGGCGTGGATAGGACGAGGCCTTGCAGACGGCGGCCTTTTTCTGCGCCTGCGCGCCCCAGAGCACAAAGCCGACCGGCTGCGGAAGCTGCGCGATGGAGGCGACGACGGCGTCGGTGAAGCGCTGCCAGCCGAAGTCCCGGTGGCTGTTGGCCTTGCCGGCCTCGACGGTCAGGACGGTGTTGAGCAGGAAAACGCCCTGCCGCGCCCAAGGCGTCAGACAGCCGCAGGAAAGCGGCGGCAGACCGAGGTCGGCTTGCAGCTCCTTGCTGATATTTTGCAGAGACGGCGGCAGCTTCACCCCCTTCTGCACCGAGAAGGCCAGACCATGCGCCTGGCCCGGCTCATGATACGGGTCCTGCCCAAGGATCACGACCCGCACCCGTTCCGGCGGCGTGAGGGAAAAAGCGTGGAATACGTCCGCCTCCGGCGGAAAAACGGTCGTGTGCGCGTAAGCGTCCGCGACCTTTTTTTGCAGCTCATCAAAGTACGGTGCGTGCAGCTCCTTTTCCAGCAGCGGCACCCACGCGCCGAGCGCGTTCAGATCCGGCATGGCAAAGCCTCCCTGTCCCTTATTTTATTATAGTATATCCGCACGGAAACGGAAACTCAAGCGCGGCGTGCGCATAGAGTGTCGGGAGGTGATGTTTTTGGAGATCCATGTGGTAAAACGCGGCGATACACTCTACTCGGTCGGAAGGATGCACGGCGTTGCGCCGGGACTGATCGCCCGCTACAACGGCCTGCGGGAGCCGTACCGGCTGGCGGTGGGCCAGAGCCTGCTGATCCTGCGGCCGCTGCTGACGTACACGGTGCGCGCGGGCGACAGTCTGTATTCCATTGCGCGGCAGTTCGGCGTGACGGTGCAGACGCTCTACCGGAACAATCCGAATCTCGGCGGCAGCAGCCGCATCTATCCGGGGCAGGTGCTGGTGATCCGGCTGGAGGAGGAAAAAAGCCGTCCGCTGGCGCTGAACGGCTACGCCTATCCCTTCGTAAGCCCGGCGGTGCTGCGCGGTATTTTGCCCTACGCGGGCTACCTCGCGCCGTTTACATACGGGATTACCGCGCAGGGCGGGCTGTTCGACCTGAACGACACGGAGCTGCTCGCGCTGGCGGAGGAGTACGGAACGATGCCGCTGATGCACCTGTCCACGCTGATGGAGAACGGGAGCTTTTCGAGCCTGCGGGCGGAGGAGGTGCTGCTCGACCCGGAAAAGGCGGAGAAATTGATCGAGGAGACGGCGCGGACGATGCAGCGCAAGGGCTACGCGGGCGTGGATGTGGACTTCGAGTTTCTGGGCGCACCGCTGGCCGAGGCGTATGCCGATTTTGTCGGCGCGCTGCGGCAGACGGTCTCGCGCCTCGGCGGGATCGTGATCGCGGCGCTTGCGCCCAAAACCTCCGCCGATCAGCCCGGTATCCTCTACGAGGGCCATGATTACGCGAAGCTCGCGCGGAACGCCGACTATGTGCTGGTGATGTCCTATGAATGGGGCTACACCTACGGCCCGCCGATGGCGGTCGCGCCGCTGGCAGCAGTCCGGCGCGTGCTGGACTACGCGGTCTCGGAGATGCCGCCGGAGAAAATCTTCATGGGCTTCCCGAACTACGCCTACGACTGGACGCTGCCGTATCAGGCGGGCAGCACACGCGCGGAGCTGATCGGGAACGAGGCGGCGGTGCAGCTCGCGGTGCGCGTCGGCGCGGAGATCCGCTTCGATGAGACGGCGCAGACGCCGTGGTTCACATACACCGGCTCGGACGGACAGGTACACGAGGTCTGGTTCGAGGACCCGCGCAGCTGCCTTGCGAAGTTCCGTCTCCCGGCGGAATATGGGCTGCACGGGCTGGGCGTGTGGAATTTCATGCGGCCGTTCACGGCGGCGTTCAGTCTGATGAATTACCTGTTCCGGCTGGGAGAGCCTGTGGATAACTGACCGGATTTCCTGCTTTTCTCAACATTTATCCACAGAATATCACAGCTTTTGCACAGGAAAGACGGCTTCGTTACAATTATGTTACAATCCCGCGCAGACCCTTGCGCTTCCGGCCCGGACTGCTTATACTGGAAAAAACGGCAGGATTGTCCACGAAAGGAGGGGCCGGGAATGAAGAGGCTTTTTTACACGATGCTGGCGGTATGCCTGCTCGTGCTGCTGGCGCTGCCGGCAGGCGCTGCGGAGCGGGATACGGCGTTCTCGGATCAGGCCGAGATCCGCAACGGCTATGCGGTGCAGATGCTGGTGGAGCTGGAGCTGATCGGCGGATATAAGGACGGAAGCTTCCAGCCCGGCGCGCCGATCACCCGTGCGGAGACGGCGAAGCTGATCGCGTTTTTCTGCACGGATACGCCCGAGCCTGCCTCGTGGGTCTCCTTTGCGGATACGAACGACAGCTGGGCGAAGGATTATATTGCCTATTGCGCCGGCGAGGGCATCGTCGGCGGCTCCGGCGGACTGTTCCGCCCGAAGGACAATGTGACGGCGCAGGAGCTGGCCAAGATGCTGCTGGCGGCGGTGGGCTTCGATGCCTCGCGCTATACCGGCGCGGGCTGGGCTGCGCGCGTCAATGCCGATGCCGAGGAAAACGGCGTTTACCACAGCTTTACGGGACAGTACGACGAGCCGGTGACGCGCGACGACGCCTGTCTGCTCATTTATAATGCGATGCAGTGCCCGGCGACGGACGGCACGGCAAGATATGTGCTCGACGAGCTGATGAATCCCAAGACCTATCTGGAGGAGCGCTTCGGCGCGGTGCGCTATACGGCGGTGCTGACCGGGAACGAGTGCGCCGATCTGACGCAGACGGACGCGGCGCTGAAAAAGGGCGTGACCAAGCTGGAGGGGCACAAGGAGTTCGCCGTGTCCACGGGCCTCGGTCTGGTCGGACACCGGGTGGATATCTACCTCCGGAACGGCCGCCTGCTCGGAACGCCTGCGGAATCGGTCACGGAGCGTTCGCTGACCGTGATGGACGCGGGAAGGCTGGAGGCGCGCTGCGCGGAGGCGGGCTTGACGCTCGACGCGGCGACGCAGTATTATCTCGATTACAACGCTACGGACGCGGGCGTGCTGAGTGAGCTGCCCTACGGCGCGGTCGTGACGGTGATCGACTATGACGGCGACGGCGTGATCGACGCCGTGCTTGTGCTGCGCTGCGCGGACGGAACGGTCACGGAGGCGGAGCCTCTGAGCGTGCGCAGCAGCATCGGAAACGGCTGGGCAAGAGCGTTTTCCGATTCCGCCGCGTTGACGGCCGGAGAGGACGTCCGCTGCGCGGATATCTGCGGCGTGACGTATGTGCTGCCGCTGCAATAAGAAAGGAAGCCCGGAGGCGGAAGGCCTTCGGGCTTGGTTTTTTATTAACGGAATGCATCCGTAGGGGCGGCATTCAGGACCTTTCCTTTGCGCGGCAAAGAGCGTGCCTCCGGCGGCATACTTTTTTCTGACAAGCCAGAAAAAAGTATGCAAAAAAGAGACGCTGGGGACGCGAATAGAGCTTCGCGCCTGAGCCTCTAACCTTTGGCCTTTTTTGCTTGGCCCGTTTCTCTTCCGCAACCGATAGAGACTGCGGAGCAGAAACGGCCTGACCTCAAGTAGACCGCATTTGTAGGGGTCGATGCCCACATCGACCCAATAAAAATTACGAATTCGCCGAAGATTTTCGTAAAACAACATATTCTGCCGGGACGATGTGGGCATCGTCCCCTACGGCCCTCAATAGAACAAAGATTGTCCGAATTCCATACGTCAAATATTCAACGGGCGCAAACGGAACAACTCGCACTGAATATTGTGCGCTTGGGAAACCCAATCAGACGGTCCGCCCGAAGGGCGTTCCTTGCCGGGAGCGCTATCGGTGAATGGCACGCAGAATCGAAATGCCTTTTCTGCGCGTAAGCGCTATTTCGTTCTCCAGCGCCTCTTTTCTCCCCATTCTTTTCTGGCAAGACAGAAAAGAATGGGCCGTCGGAGACACACCGCGCCTTCGGCGCATCCGAATGGGCCGCCGGAGGCCCTCAGGGCAGAATTTTGGAGGGCTTCTGATACCGCTCCTGTTCGGAGAACACGCAGCCGCAGTATTTCTGGATATAGAAGCCCAGCTCCCGTGCGCGGGTCTGGCCGTCGCGGAACATGGGGCGGAAGTCCTGATAATAGAACTGCACGCCGTATTCCTCGGCGGCGCGGTAGGCCACGTCGCGCATCAGCTCATGCTGCTGGTAGGGGCTGATAAAAAGCGAGGACGTGAAGGCGTCGAAGCCGCCCTCCTTCGCCATGCGCGCCGCCTCGAACAGACGCATTTCATAGCATTTGACGCAGCGGCCGGAGATATCCTCCGCGACCGCGCGGACGAAGGGCCGCAGGCCGTAGTCGTCGCGCACCAGAAGCGGCAGCCCGATGGTTTTCGCGTACTCCTGCAAACAGTTGCGCCGGGCGCGGTACTCGGTGAAGGGATGGATATTCGGATTATACCAGTAGCCGGTCAGGTCGATCCCGTCGGCGCGCAGCGCGTCGATGGGCATGTTTGCGCATGGCGCGCAGCAGATATGCATGAGAAGCTTCATGAAAACGCCCCGTTTCCGTGCGCGCCGTGCGCGCATTCTTTTCTGCCATTATACCACACCGCACGCGGCTTGTCACGCGCACGGGCAAAACGGAAAAAAACTGCGGGTTAATTCGTTGAATTTGAACATGGACAGAAACGGCGAACAGTGCTATAATCTCTGCTAATATAAGCCACAAGGATTGCTTAACACGAAAGGACGGATCTTACAATGGCGGCTCCCATGGAAAGCTATGCAGGAAAAATTCAGAGAAAGCTGCTGAAAAAGCAGCGCGTGATCGAGGCGGCCTCCGGCCGGGAAAAGGCCGATCTGGTGCTCAAGAACGCGACCTATGTGAACGTATTCTCCAATGAGCTGCGTACCTGCGATATCGCGGTTGCAAACGGCCTGATCGTCGGCATGGGCGAATATGAGGGCGAACAGGAGCTGGACATGACCGGCAAGATCGTTTGCCCGGGCTTCGTCGATGCGCACATCCATCTCGAGTCGAGTCTTGTTTCTCCGCGTGAATTTGCGAAGGCCGTCCTGCCGCACGGCACGACCACCGTCATTACCGACCCCCACGAGATCACCAACGTCATGGGCACCGACGGCATCGACTACATGTTCCAGGCCACCGAGGGCCTGCCGATCGACGTGCGGTTCATGCTGCCGTCCTGCGTTCCGGCGACGCCGATGGACGAATCCGGCGCAAACCTTGACTACCGCGCCATCGACTCGTTCTACGACTACCCCAGAGTGCAGGGTCTGGCGGAAATGATGAACGCCTACGGCGTCATTCACAACGACGCGGAGGTCGTCTCGAAGATCATCGCCTCGCAGGCGCACCACAAGAAGATCGACGGCCACGCGCCGGGCCTGACGGGCAAGGATCTTGACACCTACATCGCCGCGGGCGTCTACTCCGACCACGAGTGCTCCGACATCGAGGACGCGCTGGCGAAGCTCCGCCGCGGCCAGTTCATCATGATACGCGAGGGCACCGCCGCCCGCAATCTCGAGGCGCTGGCGCCGCTGCTCACGCCGCAGTACGCCGACCGCTGCATGTTCTGCACCGACGACAAGCACCCGAGTGACCTGCTCGAAAAGGGCCACATCGACTATATCTGCCGCGAGGCCATCAACAAATACGGCGTCGATCCGATCATCGCCGTCAAGGCCGCCTGCCATCACGCCTCGCGCTACTTCCTGCTCAACAACCGCGGCGCCATCGCGCCCGGCTATCTGGCTGACTTCGCCATCATCGACAATTTCCGGGACTTCAACGTGGAAATGGTCTTTAAGAAGGGCGTGCTGTACTATGACCACGGCCAGCTGAAGGACTTCCCGAAGCCGCAGATCGAGGAGTATCTCGACCAGCGCGCCCACGACACCTTCCACGTCACGCCGCTGACGGAGGAGGACTTCCGCGACGTGCGTCCGCGCGCGGTCATCGGCATGGTCCCCGGCGAGATCGTCACCACCGACAACGGCTACGCCGACAAGGTGGACACGGAGAAGGACATTCTCAAGATCGCCGTCGTCGAGCGGCACAAGAATACGCACCATATCGGCCTCGGCTATATTCAGGGCTACGGCCTGAAATCCGGCGCGGTCGCAACGTCGATCTCCCACGACTCGCATAACATCATCGTCGTCGGCACGAACTCGAAGGATATGGCCTTTGCGGTCAACCGCATCGTGGAGAATCACGGCGGCATTGTCGTGACGGAGAACGAGCAGGTAAAGAGCGAGCTGGTGCTGGAGCTGGCCGGTATCATGAGCGACTCGCCGCTGGTCGAGGTCAATGAAAAGCTCGAGGCGGCCAAGGACGCCGCGCACACGCTGGGCGTCGGCCACGGCATCGACCCGTTCATGACGCTGAGCTTCATGGCGCTGCCCGTCATCCCGACGCTGCGCATCACCACGCGCGGCATCATCGACGTCGTCACGCAGCAGTACATCTAAGCCCGGAAGGGCGGCCTGCCGAATTGCGCGGTGCTGCCATTGAAGCCGGAAGGGCCGGAACGCGCGGCGTTTTTCCTTTTCGCGCGGGCATGTCCCCGAATGTTACATAAACCCCGCTTTGTTACAATCAGATTACAAACCCTCCCGGGCTCTTGACCTTTGGGAAGGTTTGAATTATGATACCGGCAGATAGTAGTTGTGCCATGCGCCTGCTATGCAGCGGAGAACACAACGACTAAAATTTACAAGGAGGAAAACTCAATGAAGAACTTCAAAAAGGTTCTTGCTCTCGTTCTGGCCATTGCTACCATTCTGAGCTTTGCCACCATTGCGAGTGCAGCAACTGCGGACTTCAAAGACGCCAAGGATGTCACCCATACCGAGGCTGTCGATGTTCTCTCCGCAATCGGCGTTCTGAACGGCTACAAGGATGGCGAATATAAGCCCAACCGTGTGATCACCCGTGCAGAAGCTGCCAAGATCATCGCTATGTTTGACAATGGCGATACCGACATCAAGGAGCTTTACGCTCCGGTCAACTTCACCGATGTGAAGGCCGGCCACTGGGCAGAGAGCTTCATCTCTTACTGCTACCACACCGGCATCATCGCTGGCGTTGGCAACAACAAGTACGCTCCTGACGCTGACGTCACCGGCGTCCAGTTCCTGAAGATGGTCCTGGTCGTTCTCGGCTTCGACGCCAAGGAAGAGGGCCTGGTTGGTACCGGCTACTCCGTCCGTGCCCGTAACCTGGCTCGTGCAATCGGCCTGCTGAACGGCATTGGCAACGATTTCGACTACACCAAGGGTCTGACTCGTGACAACGCTGCTCAGATCATGCTGAACGCTCTGCAGACTTCCACTGTTGAGTACGGCAAGGTCGTCACCATCGCCCCGGGTGTTGCTTTCATCGGCGACTCCAAGGCTACCTTCACCGGCAAGCTGCTGGCTAACGAGTGGAACCTGCGCGTCGAGCTGACTGTCGATCCCTTCGGCCGTCCGGGCCACAAGTGGTCCTTCTATCCGAACGACTACCCCAACCACGGCAAGGAAGTCGTTCTCGCGAACTACGTTGACACCCCCGTCGCTACCTACACGACTGAGGTCGACGGCTGCACCATCTATGACGATCTGGGCGTCGAGCTGAAGTATCAGTCCGAGCATCTGTCTGAGCCGGGCGCTACCTCCTGGACCGACGGCGTTGAAAAGACTAAGCTTGATACGGCAACTGGCAAGTACGTTACCGACTACGAAGTCATCAAGGACAAGACCAGCAGCAAGACCGGTGCTCAGGGCCAGCTGACCGAGATCTATGCGATCACTGCTCCCGACACCAAGATTGTTGAGTATCGCATTGTCCACATCAACACCTATCTGGCTCAGGTTGGCCCCGTCAAGGACGAAGTCAAGGACGGCAGAAACCATGTCCAGACCCCGCGCTATGTCACTGCTACTGTTTACGCTCGTACCAACAACGAGAACTACAAGGGCGGCGCTGCCATGGCGACCCTCGCCAACACCGGCTTTGTGACTGAGAACTTCGCAGAGGGCGACTTCGTTCTGGTTCAGGGCGTTGTTACTCCTGACAAGCAGGGCGTTCTCGGCATCGACATCAAGAGCATGACTGCTGCCAAGACCGAGCTGACCAAGCTCACCGGCCTCGACAACATCTCTGCTGTCGCTAACATGTATGTCAACGGCACCAAGACCCCGGTCGCTTGCAAGTACGCTTACGATGCTGACCGCACTGTCGCGGATTGCTGGGATACCTTCACCTTCATCTATGACTCCTATGGCAACGTCATCGGCACCACGAAGTACACCGCTCCGGCTACTTACGCTGTGCTCGACAAGCTGTACATCGACTATGCGAAGGGCGACGCAACTGTCTACGCGACTGTTGTGACTCCGGCCGGTGAGAAGACTGACATCACCGTCAACAAGATCACCGCTTACTATCCGGACAAGACCAACCCGAAGAACGGCACTGCTCAGAAGGCTGCTGACTTCATCGCGACTCTGGATGACACCACTGCTGAGGGCCTCGGCTTCCAGTATCAGTGGTCTGGCTCCAAGTTCTACAACGCTTACTACAACAAGCTTGTTAACTACGTTGTGAACGAGGACGGCAGCTACAACCTGATCATCCCGGGTGAAGCTGTCAACGTCAAGAACGCAATCATCGTCAAGGGCTCCAAGTTCATCTACGACGGAACCAACACGAAGATCCCCGTTCTCGAGGTCACTGCGGACACCATCTTCCTGTATCAGAATCACGCTGCGCCCAACGCTACCTACACTTCCGTCACCGGTTACGAGAATGTCCCGGCAACTCTGATTGCTACCGACATCCAGTACATCGTGAAGGGCGGCAAGGTTGCTCTGGTCTATGTTCTGAATCCGATTCAGGTCAACTCCTACAAGCAGGTCTACTACGCAGGCGGTCAGCCCAGCTATGACACCTCCACCGGTGTTGGCATCTACACCTACGCTGTGAAGGTCCTCGGCGAGAACGGCATGGAAGACGGTGTTATCACCTCCACCAAGCCTGTCTTCGACGGCAAGCCCGCTGGCGTTTACAAGGTCACCCTGAACGCTTCCGGTCTGGCTACCGCTGTTGAGCTGGCAAGCACCGACAACTATGTTGTCATGCTGCATGCTCTGGCAGTTAACAACACGACTTACTGGTACGGCACTGACGAAGCGCACGCTAAGATTCTTGATCTGTCCGTTGTTGCGTTCTTCAATGTCTCCGGTGACAACACTGTTAACAAGACCAACCTCGATGGCAAGAATGTCTCCCTGATCTTCGACGCGAACGGCGCCGCTGTCGCAGCTTACTACTACGGCTAATCTTCATTGAGACTTTCCAAGTCCTAAGCAAAAGAGAGAGCCTCCCTTCGGGGAGGCTCTTTTTTGCGGCCCTCCGGCCTTTTCCGCGGGCTTGGACTTTCTTCGATTGACTTTCCGGCGCGTTTTCCGTAGAATAGAAAAACACACACAAGAACAGGAGGCAGAATATGCAGACATGCTATAACTGCGGCAAGCAGGTTTCCGATGAAACGTTGATCTGCCCGGAGTGCGGCGCACTCGTCAAGCGGTATACCTCGCCCGCGCGCAGCCCGGAACAGGATGCATCCGGCCATACCGCAAACGGAGCGAGCGCTTCCGGCAATGGACGCTACGCGCCGATCTTTGACGATACGCCCAACCGCGCGGGCTATACGCCGCCCCGGCAGGGCCGCTCTGCGGACGACAGCGGCGACCCGGACTACAGCGCCCCGTGGGACGAGCCGTCCGACGCGCAGGAGACCTACGATACATACCGCTATTCCGCGCCTGTGGGCGCAGAGCCCGGCTTCCGTCCGGCTCCGGATGCGTATTCGCAGAGACCCATCCGCGGCAGCGTCTGGCGCGACCGGTACGGCGTACATATGAAGGGCGGTCTGACGGCGTGGTTCATCATCTGCGTCATTGCATCGGCGTTTCTGGCGACGTCGATGTTCAGTATGCAGCTCGTCGTTCAGAATCAGGAGCTTTATTACGACATGCTCAGCGAGATCATGGGCGACGCAGAGATCGTCCGCGACACGCTCGATATGATCGTCCGCACGGCTCCGCTGCTCCTGCTTGCGGGCATTGGCGAGACGCTGACGGTCGCGGCGGGGATCTGGCTGCTGGTGTCGAAGCGCCGCGCGGCATGGATATCGTTCCTTGCCGCAAAGACGCTGACGGCGGCGGCCCTGTGTATGTCGCTCGTGCCGTACGGCGTGATCTGCGCCATTGCGCTGCTCGTCAGCCTGCTTTGGCCGATGGGGAGCCGGAAAAATTTCAAATAATTTTCCCGGAAGCACGGAACTTTTTCCTCCGCGCATCGTCAGTATAAAGGCATTTTAATAAGTAAGGGGTTTACCGACTATGAAACTGTTCGTTATCCTGCTGTTCGCCGCGACCTACGTCGCCATGATCGCGCTGCCGAAGTGGCGCTACATCGTCGCGCTGGCCTCGGCGGCGATCATGATCGTCTCCGGCGCGCTGCCAGTCGCAGAGGCGTTCGGTCAGATCGACTGGAACGTGCTCATGATGCTGGCCGGAACGATGGGTACGGTCTCGCTGTTCATCGCGTCGAGAATGCCGGAGCGCATGGCCGACCTGCTGCTGAAAAAGACGCCCAACATCATGTGGGTCGCGGTGGCGCTGTCCGTGTTCGCGGGCCTGATCTCCGCGTTCGTGGATAATGTGGCGACGGTGCTGATGGTCGCGCCGGTGGCGCTGGCCATCGCTACGAAGCTCGGCACAAGCCCCGTCCCGCTGCTCATCTGCATCGCCGTTTCGTCGAATCTTCAGGGCGCGGCGACGCTCGTCGGCGACACGACCTCGATCATGCTCGGCGGCGCGGCGAATATGAACTTCGTGGACTTCATTTTCATGGACGGCAAGCCCGGTATCTTCTGGGCGGTCGAGCTGGGCGCGCTGGCGACGGTGCCGGTCATTATGTTCTTCTTCCGCAAGGAGCGCGGCCGCGTCACGGTCGGCGAGCCTGCGAAGGTCGAGGACTGCGTCCCGAGCGTGCTGCTGCTGGGTACGGTCGTGCTGCTGATCGCGGCGTCGTTCATCCCGGAGCGCCCGGCGCTCACGAACGGCTTCATCTGCATGGGCGTTTTCGTGATCGGCATGATCTATACGCTCGTCTGCAAAAAGAACGCTAAGCTGGTCAAAAACGCGCTCACGGAGATCGATTTCCAGACGCTTCTGCTGCTGGCGGGCTTGTTCATTGTCATCGGCTCGCTGACCTACAACGGTATTATCGACGATATCAGCCAGTTGCTCGTCAATCTCGGCGGCAGCAACCTGTTCCTGATGTATACGCTGATCGTCTGGGCCTCCGTCCTGTTCTCGGCGTTCATCGATAATATCCCGTATGTGGCGACGATGCTGCCCGTTGTGGCCGGGATCGCCTCCCGCATGGGCTGCGCTCCGCATCTGCTGTATTTCGGCCTGCTCGTCGGCGCGACGCTCGGCGGCAACCTGACGCCCATCGGCGCTTCGGCCAATATCGCGGCCATCGGTATCCTGCGCAAGGCAGGCTACGAGGTCAAGACGAAGGAGTTCCTGCGCATCGGCGTGCCGTTCACGCTGCTGGCCGTCCTCGTCGGCTACCTGTTCTGCTGGTTTATCTGGTCATAAGCTTGCCCGGCCCCTTTTTCTCTGCGCGGCAAAGGGCGTGCCTCCGGCAGCATACTTTTTTCTGACTTGTCAAAAAAAGCATGCAAAAGAGAGACGCTGGGACGCGAAATAGCGCTTCGCGCCTGAAAAAGCAAGTCGTTACATTTTACGTGTAGTCAAAACGCCCTTCGGGCGGCTCACAGAAATTCTGCTTTCAAAATCGACGTGCGGTAAATATTCCTGCTTGCTGACCGGGAGCCTTTACAAAGCGTAAAATACCGCATCGCCCTGTGCCAAAAGGCACAGGGCGATTTTTCTGTGTACTGTCATACGCCCGGTCTTGTCCGCATATGTTTTTTCAGAAAGCAGAACCGGCGCGGCTGCGCCGGGAAGCCCGGCCGGAGTCCGGCGGACGGCACGGAGCCGGACGGCGGGCCGCTGAACACGGAAAGGATGATCGTATGACGGAACCCAGACAGAATCAGGAGCTGGAGCTGCCGCACCGGCTGACGCTCGATGCGCGCAGCCGGCTGAGCATGACGGGCGTGCTCGAGGTGGAGAGCTTCGACGAGAACGCCATCGTTCTGGCGACCACGCGCGGGACGCTCATTGTGCGCGGGACGGGGCTGCATCTGCAAATGCTCTCGCTTGAGGGCGGGCAGGTCGGCGTGGACGGCAGCATCGATTCCATGAGCTATGAGGATCCTGTCCCGGCGGGCGGCTTTTTTGCGCGCCTCTTCGGCTGATGGAGCTTCCGCTGCGCCTGCAGGCGGCGCAGTTCGCGGCGGCGCTGCTGTTCGGGCTTTTGTGCGGCGTCGTCTACGATCTGCTCCGCGCGCCAAGACGCCGCATCCCCGCGCTGACCGTCCCGGCGGACCTGCTGTACGCGCTGTTTCTGCTGCTGGGCCTGCTGGCGCTGGCGCTCTATGTTGGCGGAGGGCGGCTGCGGCTGTTCTTCTATCCCGCCATCGTGCTCGGTGCGGCGCTCTATTTCCGCGTCCTCAGTCCGTTCGTTCTGCGCGCGCTGAACGCAGCGCTGGGCGCTGTCGGGCGGGTTTTGCGGCTTTTGCTCCGGCCGGGACAAAAATTTTTGAAAATTTTGCGTATTTTTTTCAAAAAGTTCTTTGCAAGTGTGAAAAAATGGTTTACAATATTCGATAAGATGAAAAGCAGACGGAATGCGCGCATTCCGGAAAGGAGTTCTGCGAAGCATGAAATTCGTCAGGTCATCGCTGCTGGTGAAGCTGGTCATTCTGATCGTGGTGGTCTACGCCGTGGTAACGCTGGTGTCGCTCCGCAATCAGATCGCGGACAAGAACGCAGAGGCCGCCGCGCTCACAAGCAGCATCACGGCCGTTGAGCAGAAAAACGGCAAGCTTGAGGAGGCCATCGCCACCGCCGATTCGGACGAGGGCGTCGAAGCCATTGCACGCGATAAGCTGGGCATGGTCACCGACGGAGAGGTCGTATTCCACGACGTGGGTGATTAAAAGAGAACTCTGCGGAGAACGTCGGAAGCGTCTGGCGGGCGTCATCGCCATGGGACGCGGACGGCAGGGCAGGGGATCTCAAAGTACATAATGGGGGATCAGAGGGGATATATGGAGCAGCTTACAGTTGGAACCGTCGTAGAGGGTACCGTCAAGCAGATCACCAAATTCGGTGCGTTTGTCTTGCTTCCCGACCGTTCGACGGGTATGGTTCACATCTCGGAAATCGCACACAGCTATGTCAACGACATCCATGAGCATCTGACGGAGGGTCAGACGGTCAAGGTCATGGTCATCGGCACGGAAAACGGAAAGATCAACCTTTCCATCAAGCGCACCGTCGCGCCGCCGCCCAAGCCGCAGTACAACCGTCCGCGCCCGTCCTCCGACCGGCCGCAGCAGGGAGGCGAACGCCCCGCACATGACCGCCGCCGTCCGGCGCAGTCCGCCGCGCCCTCCGCGCCGCAGACCAAGTCCTTCGACGACATGCTCAAGCAGTTCATGACCGAATCCGACAGTAAGATCTCGTCCCTGCGGCAGTATTCCGACCGCAAGACCAAGAACAGAAGAAGATAAAAAGCAGGCTCCTCTGCTGGTGCAGAGGAGCCTGCTTTTTGAGGTGTTATTATGCAGAATGTTGTCATTACCGGCGGCAGCCGCGGCATCGGCGCCGCCGCCGTCCGGCTGTTTTCCGGGCGCGGCGACCGCGTCTGGTTCCTTTACGAGAAAAATCACGCGGCGGCGGAGGCCGTCGCCCGCGAGACCGGCGCGCAGGCCATCTGCTGCGACGTGTCGGACGAGGAGGCCGTGCAGGCCGCGTTCCGGCGCATTCCCGGCGTGGATATTCTGGTCTGCAACGCCGGGATCTGTCACTATGGGCTGATCTCGCAGATCACGCCTGCCGAATGGCGGCGGCTGTTCGCCGTCAACGTGGACGGCGTGTATCACTGTGTCCGGGCGGCGCTGCCGTCGATGCTGCAAAAGCAGTCCGGCAGCATCGTGACCGTCTCGTCCATGTGGGGACAGGTCGGCGCGTCGTGCGAGGCGGGCTATTCCGCGACCAAGGGCGCGGTCCTCGCGCTGACCAAGGCGCTGGCGCAGGAGCTTGGCCCGAGCGGCATCCGCGTCAACGCTGTCGCACCGGGCGTCATTCAGACCGATATGTGCGCCTCCGTCGCGCCGGAGGTGCTGGAGCAGCTCCGGCAGGAGACGCCCATCGAGCGGCTCGGCCGTCCGGAGGACGTGGCGAAGGCCATCGCCGATCTGGCCGATTCCGGCTTTATCACGGGGCAGGTGCTGGGCGTCAGCGGCGGCTTCGTCATAACCTGACCGCCGCGCGGCGTCATTTGAGAATTTTTCCGATCACGTTTTCCTTCTTCATAAAGAGATAGAGCGGCACGCCGAGGACATACAGCACGGCGATCTCGCCCGCGGCGACCTGCGCGCCCTTGAGCGCGAAGCCCAGCCAGAAGGTTTCCGGCGTCAGGACGAAGGCCAGCATGGCCCCGACCAGAACGGCGTTTGCGAGGATCGTCGGCAGCGGCAGCAGCCACGTTTTCTTCATCCGGGCCGTCAGCAGGCAGCCGATCAGCGTCGCCGCCGAGCCGACCACGATGTCCAGCACCGAAACGGTGGAGAAAATGTTGGCGATGACGCAGCCGAGCGTCAGTCCGACGGTCAGACTCGGCTCGAGGACGACCAGCAGGCACATCGCGTCGGCGATGCGGAACTGAATGTCCCCGTAGGCGAAGGAGGCCGTCAGGATGGTGATGGCCGCGTAGAGTCCGGCGACCACGCCGTTGAGTGCGATTTGTCTTGTGTTGAGCTTTTTCATGATGTGTTTCCTTTCCGCGGAACAAAAAATGGGCGCAATGCGCCCATCCTGTTCCCTAGTTTTGTTTTAAGACAGGATGGTTACGAACTGTCTGCGCCGAAGCGCTATGAAAAATCGCCTGTGTATTGTACACAGGCGATTTCCTTTTGTCAATACTCAAAGCACCTTTTCGCCCGCGACATATTTTTCGCGGACGCAGCGCTCGTCGGCGAGATAGACCAGCCGCTCGAGACGCGCGCGGACGGAAAGCTCCTGCGGATGGTCGAGCGAAGAATCGTCCATCACGACGATGTCAGCCTCATAGCCGTCGCGGAACGCGCCGACCTTCCCGAAAAATTCGCCGCCGCCCATCGTCGCCAGATAGAACGCGCGGTCGAAGGACAGCGCAGGTACAGACTGATCCTGAAGCCGCCAGCGGAGCTTCGAGGCCTGAATGGCGTGCATCATGGCGCGGAGGATACTTTCATGGCTGCCGCCGGCCACGTCGGTGGCGAGTCCGACCTTCAGGCCGTTATCCAGGAATCTGCTGACCGGCGCGACGCCGGAGGAAAGATTCATGTTCGATTCCGGCGAATGCGCGATGAACACGCCGTTCTCCTTCATCAGCTCCTGTTCCAGCTCGCCGGAGTGGACGCAGTGGGCCATGATGCAGCGGTGGTCGCCGCCGAAAAGCCCGAACTGCCGGTAGGCGTCGCCATAGCACTTCGAGCGCGGGCAAAGCTCCTGCACCCACGCGATCTCGCTGAAATTCTCGGACAAATGGCTCTGCACAGGCAGGCCGTACTGCCGCCGAAGCTCGCTGAGCGCGTACATCAGATCGTCGGTACACGACGGGATGAAGCGCGGCGTCAGGATGGGCTTCGTTTTTTCGAATTTCTCCGCCGCCTCGATCCACGCGACCGTATCCCGCACGGCCTGATTCTTCGAGATCTCGCGCAGATAAACCGGGCAGTTGCGGTTCATGTTGACCTTGCCGACGTAGGTGCGCAGGCCGCTTTGCTCCAGCAGCTCCATCAGGTGCAGCGTTGCCGGCACATGGATGGTGGCAAAAATACTGGCGCGGGTGGTCGTGCTGTGGACAAGGTGACGCACAAAGCTCTCATACGCGCGGTGCGCGTATTCCAGATCCCGGTATTTTGACTCCTCCGGGAAGGTATAGGTGTTGAGCCACTCCAGCAGCTCCATATCCATCCCGAGGCCCCGGAAGGCGAACTGCGGCGCGTGGACGTGCAGGTCGGTCATGCCGGGGAGGATGAGGCAGCTTCCGCGGTCATTCAGCGGCAGCGCGGCAAACTGTCCGGGCAGCTCCCGGAACACGCCGCGCACAAGGCCGTCCTCCACAACAAGATAGCCGTTCTCCGTAATGCCGATCTCGTCCATCGACACGCTCGTACAGATCTGGCCCTTCAACACAAAGCTCTTCACGCGCTGTTCGCTCCCTTTTTCTGAGAAAATTGACTGTTCGGCGATGGGGAATTGTTGATTTTCGCCAAGGGCAGTTTAATTATTATACCACGGTTTCGTCATTTAGCCCATGCATTTTCTTCCGTGATTCTATCCAAAATCTTCTTTCCGGTTTTATAGAAAACGTCAAGACGTGATTTTTCCTAAAAATTTTTTAGGTTCCGGGCGTACTTTTGTGTACGATTTCACCCATTTCAAGGAAACTTTTTTCAAAAAAATATTGAAACGTCCGCCGAAATGGAGTAATATATGGACAAGCGCTTCAACGCTTTCATGAAACGCTGTGAGAGACCCAAAAATTTTTTAGGAGGAACACAAAATGAAAAAGGTTCTTGCTCTGCTGCTGGCGCTCGTCATGGTGCTTGCACTGGTCGCCTGCGCTTCGAAGCCTGCGAACGACACGCCCGCCGAGACCCCGGCTGAGAACACGCCCGCCGAGACCCCGGCTGAGAACACGGAAGTTCCCGAGGGCTTCAAGGTCGGCTTCATCACCCTGCATGATGAAAACTCCACCTATGACCTGAACTTCATCAACGCCGCCAAGGAAGCCTGCGAGACGCTGGGCGTTGAGTACACGCTGATCACCAACGTTCCCGAAGGCCAGGAGTGCTACGACAAGGCCGCTGAGCTGGCTGACGCCGGCTGCAACATCATCTTTGCCGACTCCTTTGGTCACGAGGACTACATGATCCAGGCCGCCAAGGAATTCCCCAACGTGCAGTTCTGCCACTCCACCGGCACCAAGGCACACACCGAGGGCCTTTCCAACTACCACAATGCTTTCGCCTCCATCTATGAGGGCCGTTATCTGGCTGGCGTCGCCGCCGGTATGAAGCTCAACGAGATGATCGAGAACGGTGAGTTCACCGCAGACGAGGCCAAGATGGGCTATGTCGGCGCATTCACCTACGCGGAAGTTATCTCCGGCTACACCTCCTTCTTCCTGGGCGCACGCTCCGTCTGCCCGACCGTCACGATGGAAGTTACCTTCACCGGCAGCTGGTACGACGAGACTGCTGAGAAGGAAGGCGCTCAGAAGCTGATCCAGAACGGCTGCAAGCTTATCAGCCAGCACGCCGACTCCTTCGGTGCGCCGACCGCCTGCGAGACCGCCGGTGTCCCCAACGTCTCCTACAACGGCTCCACCGCTTCCGTCGGCCCCAACACCTACATCATTTCCTCCCGTATTGACTGGGCTCCGTACTACATCTACGCCATCAAGGCCTGCATGAACGGCGAAGCCATCGACACGGACTGGACCGGCACGCTGGCCACCGGCTCCGTCGTCCTCTCCGAGCTGAACGAGAAGGTCGCCGCTGCTGGCACGCAGGAAGCGCTTGACCAGGTCAAGGCCGAGCTGGAAGCCGGCACGCGCCACGTCTTTGACGTCACCACCTTCACGGTTGAGGGCAAGCAGCTCGACAGCTACATGGCGGACGTCGATACCGACCCCGACTACACGCCCGACACCGAGGCGATCAAGGACGGCTACTTCGCCGAGTCCTCCGACCGCTCCGCTCCGTACTTCAACCTCTATATCGACGGCATTACCCTGCTCGACCAGGCGTTCTAAGCCGAGACCGATCCTTATCGGGCTGCCCTCGGGCAGCCCGATTCCATTTTTCGGGGCCGGGACGCAAAGCCTGCCTCCGGAGCGGAAATTTCCTTTTTACGGAATCCAATTCCGCATTGCCGAACGGTCTTGGTCATTATATGAAAAACTTTTTATCTATCTAAAAAATTTTTTGGTCATACTGATTTACAACGCCGCTGAGTTATGCTAAAATAATAAAGTAAAAACGGGAGAGGCTTCTTCCGCAAAGAAAGGGTGACCGCCTTGGGTGCTGAATGCGCAGTGAAAATGGAGAATATTACAAAGCGGTTTGGAAAGGTGACGGCGAACAACGCCATCAATCTGGAGCTGCACGAGGGCGAGATCCTGTCTTTGCTCGGCGAAAACGGCAGCGGCAAGACCACGCTCATGAATATGCTCTCCGGCATCTATTTCCCCGACGAGGGCCAGATTTATATTCACGGCAAGCCCGTGAACATTTCCTCGCCGAAGGCCGCTTTTGAATACGGCATCGGCATGATCCATCAGCATTTCAAGCTGGTCGATCTGTTTACCGCGACCGAGAACATCGTCCTCGGCCTGAACGAGCCGGGCAAGCTCGATCTTGTGGCCGCTGCAAAGAAGGTCAAGGAGATCTGCGACCGCTACGGCTTCGACATCGACCCCAACCAGAAGATCTACGACATGTCCGTTTCGCAGAAGCAGACCGTCGAGATCGTCAAGGTGCTCTATCGCGGAGCGGATATCCTCATCCTCGACGAGCCGACCGCCGTCCTCACCCCGCAGGAAACGGACAAGCTGTTCCAGATCATGCGCAACATGAAGGCCGACGGCAAGTCGCTCATCATCATCACACATAAGCTGCACGAGGTGCTTGCGGTCTCCGACCGCGTCGCTGTTCTGCGCAAGGGCGAGTACATCGGCGACGTCCTGACCAAGGACGCCGACCAGCAGTCCCTGACCGACATGATGGTCGGCCACGCGGTCACGCTCAACATCGACCGGCCCGAGCCGGTGAACGTCCAGCCCCGCCTTGTCATCGACGGACTGACCGTCTATGACGAGCTTGGCGTCAAGCGCCTGTCCGACGTTTCCTTCTCGATCAATTCCGGCGAGGTGCTCGGCATCGCGGGCGTCGCAGGCTCCGGCCAGCGGGAACTTCTCGAGGCCGTCGCGGGCCTGTATCCCATCTCCTCCGGCTCCGTCACGTTCTATGCGCCCGACGGAAGCGCGCCGAAAAATCTCGTCGGACTCGACCCGATGGACATTCGCCGGAGCGGCATTTCGATGTCCTTCGTCCCGGAGGACCGGCTTGGCATGGGCCTTGTCGGCTCGATGGGCATGACAGGCAACATGATGCTCCGCTCGTGGCGGAAGGGTCACGGTATCTTCCTCAACCGCAAGGATCCCGAGGCGCTGGCAAACCGTATCTGGGAGGAGCTTGGCGTCGTCACGCCCAGCACCAGCTTCCCCGTCCGCCGCATGTCCGGCGGCAACGTCCAGAAGGTTCTGGTCGGGCGCGAGATCGCGCAGTCCCCGGCCGTTCTGATGACGGCCTACGCCGTGCGCGGCCTCGACATCAACACCTCGTATACCATCTACAACCTGCTGACGGAGCAGAAAATGAAGGGCGTCGCCGTCGTCTATGTCGGCGAGGATCTGGACGTTCTGCTGGAGCTGTGCGACCGCATCGTGGTCCTGTGCGGCGGCGAGGTCTCGGGCGTGGTTGACGCCCGCACCACCGACAAGCGCGAGATCGGCCGTCTGATGACCCTCGTGGGAGGAGGCAAAGCGGATGAATAAGAAATCACTTTTCCATATCACCAAGCGCGACGCCCTGCCGTGGTATCAGGCGTTTGCGATTCGTGGCGGCGCGATCGTTCTGGCGCTGATCGTGTGCGCGGTCGTGACGATGCTGCTGACGGGCGAAAATCCGCTCAGCATCTACGGCACCATCTTCCACGGCGCGTTCGGCACTGCCCGGAAATCCTGGGTCACGTTCCAGAATCTCGCCGTTCTGCTCGGCATTTCGCTGGCGGTCACACCCGCGTTCAAAATGCGCTTCTGGAACATCGGCGCGGAGGGTCAGGTCCTGATCGGCTGTCTGGCGACGGCCGCCTGCATGATCTGCCTCGGGGACAAGCTCCCGAACGCGCTGCTGATCCTGGTCATGCTCGTCGCTGCCGTTGCGGCGGGCGCGCTGTGGGGCTTCCTCCCGTCCTTCTTCAAGGCAAAGTGGAACACCAACGAGACGCTGTTCACCCTCATGATGAACTACATTGCGACCCAGCTCGCAGCGTTCTTCATCATCATTTGGGAGGTTCCGAAGGGCGCGGGCAAGATCGGCGTCATCAACCAGAACTCCGAGGCGGGCTGGCTGCCGGTCATCGGCGGGCAGAAATACCTGCTGGTCATTCTGGTCGTGGCCGTCATGACGCTCCTGATGTATGTCTACCTCAACTACAGCAAGCACGGCTATGAGATCGCCGTCGTCGGCGAGAGCCGCCGCACCGCGAGCTACGCCGGTATCAAGGTCGATCGCGTGATCATCCGCACGATGGTGCTTTCCGGCGCGGTCTGCGGCCTGATGGGCCTGATGCTCACCGCCGGCACCGATCATACGCTGACGACCACCATCGTCGGCGGACGCGGCTTCACCGCCGTCATGGTCTCATGGCTTGCAAAGTTCAACCCGATCGCCATGGTCTTTACGAGCCTGCTGCTGGTCGTGCTGAGCCGCGGCGCCAGCGAGATCTCCAGCACCTTCGCCCTGAACCATTCGTTCTCGGATATCCTGACCGGCATCATCCTGTTCTTCATCATCGGCAGTGAGTTCTTCCTCACCTATAAGATCAGCCTGCGCAAGGGCGAAAAGGAGGCGTAAGGAATGTCTTTTGATTTTGCATCTTTTATTCCCCGTGCCGTCATGCAGGGCATTCCGCTCCTCTACGGCAGCACCGGCGAGATCCTGACCGAAAAGTCCGGCAACCTGAACCTCGGCATTCCCGGCGTCATGTATGTCGGCGGTATCTGCGGCGTCATTGGCGCGTTCTTCTATGAGCAGGCCGTCCCGGCGGCGGAAATGAGCGCGTGGCTCGCCATCGGCATCCCGATGCTGTGCTCGCTGGCGGGGTCGCTGCTGATGGGCCTTCTGTACTGCCTGCTGACCGTCACGCTCCGTGCGAATCAGAACGTCACCGGCCTTGCCATGACGACCTTCGGCGTCGGCATCGGCAACTTCTTCGGCGGCTCCCTTATCAAGCTGGCCGGAAGCGAGGTCCCGTCCATCGCGCTTTCCGCAACGAGCGGCTATTTCAGCAAATCGCTTCCGTTCGCGTCGAAGCTCGGCTGGTTCGGTCAGGTGTTCCTGTCCTACGGCTTCCTCGCCTATCTTGCGATCCTCATTGCGCTTCTGGCGTCCTACTTCCTCAAGCACACCCGTCCGGGCCTGTATCTGCGCGCCGTCGGCGAGAGCGCCGCGACTGCGGACGCCGCCGGTATCAACGTCACGAAGTACAAGTACCTTGCGACCTGTATCGGCAGCATGATCGCCGGACTCGGCGGCCTGTATTACGTCATGGACTACGCCTGCGGCGTCTGGTCGAACAACGCCTTCGGCGACCGCGGCTGGCTTGCCATCGCGCTGGTCATCTTCACGATCTGGCGTCCGAACGTGAGCGTTCTGGCCTCCATTCTCTTCGGCGGCTGCTACATTCTGTACATCTTCATTCCCAGCGGCACCAACCTCGCCATCAAGGAGCTTTACAAGATGCTGCCTTATGTCGTCACGCTGGTCGTGCTGATCGTGGTCTCGCTGCGCAAAAAGCGCGAGGATCAGCCGCCCCAGTCGCTTGGTCTGGCCTACTTCCGCGAGGAACGATAGAGCAAAGCGCATAAGCAAAGGCCCCTGCCATTGGCAGGGGCCTTTTGTGCGTATTGGATGCTGTGCGTGCCTGCATGGACGGCCTGCCTGACAGGGGCTTCCATGCGAATTGCTGCCGCTCAAACAGAGAAGAGCAGGTCGGTGTAATTCGGGAACGGCCAGTAGGACTTATCCACCAGCTGCTCGAGCTGATCGACGATGTCCCGCACGCGGCTCATTGCGTTGAAGACCACGTCGTGATAATAGCGCACCAGCTCCTCCTGCGGAGCGTTCGGCTCGCTCTGAAGCGCGGTTTTCAGCGCCAGCGTCCGATCCATCAGCTCGTCGCAGAGCGTGCTGACCGTCCCGGCCAGCGCCGTTTCCGTGCGGCAGGCGACGCCTGCGGCCTTCTTATGCGCGAGGCACTGGCAGAGCTTGTCGGCATAGGCGGACGCCGCGCCGAGGATGCTGTGCTGCACCATGTCTACCAGCGTTCCGGCCTCGATGCCGATGACCTTGCAGTATTTCTCCATGTGGATCTCATGCCGCGCCATCATTTCCGACTTGGAATAGACGCCGTGGCTGGTCATGAGCTGAATGTTCTTCGGAAGAATGTAGGCCGGGAGGGCCTCGGCGGTGTTGTGCAGGTTGGCAAGGCCGCGCCGCTCCGCCTCCGCGATCCAGCTCTCGTCGTAGCCGTTGCCGCTGAACAAAATGCGCTGATGCTCGGTAAAGACGCGCTTGATCAGCTCGTGGAGCGCGGAAGAGAAGTCCTTCGCGCCCTCCAGCTCCTCCGCGAACTGCTCAAGCTCTTCGGCCATGATCGTGTTGAGGATGGTGTTCGGGCCGGCGATGGACTGGCTGGAGCCGAGGCTTCGGAATTCGAACTTGTTGCCGGTGAAGGCGACAGGGGAGGTGCGGTTGCGGTCGGTCGTGTCCTTGGGGATGGCGGGCAGGACGTCCACGCCGATGCGCAGGCTCTTGCGCTTGCGGTCGGTGTAGTCGTGATCGTTTACGATGCTGTCTACGATCGCCTCCAGCTCCTCGCCGAGGAATACCGAAATGATCGCGGGAGGCGCCTCCTGTGCGCCGAGACGATGGTCGTTTCCGGCAAATGCGACCGAGCAGCGCAGCAGCTCCTGATATTCGTCCACGCCCTTGATGAAGGCCGCGAGGAAGAGCAGGAAGCGCGCGTTCTGGCTGGGCGTGCTGCCCGGAGAGAAGAGGTTGTCTCCGGCGTCGGTGGCAAGCGACCAGTTGTTGTGCTTGCCGCTGCCGTTGACGCCCGCGAAGGGCTTTTCATGGAGCAGGCAGATCAGGCCGTGCTTTTCCGCGACCTTCTTCATGATCTCCATAGTAAGCTGATTCTGGTCGTTGGCGGCGTTTGCGTCGGTGTAGATGGGGGCCATCTCATGCTGTGAGGGCGCGACCTCGTTGTGCTTCGTCTTGGACAGGACGCCGAGCTTCCACAGCTCCTCGTCCAGATCCTGCATATACGCCGTGACACGCGGACGGATGGAGCCGAAATAATGGTCGTCCAGCTCCTGACCCTTGGGCGGCTTCGCGCCGAAGAGCGTCCGGCCGCACAGGCGCAGATCCTCGCGCTGCAGATAGAGCTGCTTGTCGATCAGGAAATATTCCTGCTCCGGGCCGACCTGCGCGTAGACCTTCTGGGTCTTGTCGTCACCGAACAGACGCAGGATGCGCACGGCCTGACGGCTGACCGCGTCGATGGAGCGCAGCAGCGGCGTCTTTTTATCCAGCGCCTCGCCGGAGTAGGAACAGAAAACGGTCGGGATGCAGAGGCTGCCGTCCTTGATGAAGGCGAACGCCGTCGGGTCCCAGCCGGAATAGCCTCTGGCCTCGAACGTGGCGCGCAGGCCGCCCGACGGGAACGAGGAAGCGTCCGGCTCACCGCGGACCAGCTCCTTGCCGGAGAAGTCCATGATGATCTTGCCGCCGCCGACCGGATGGATGAAGCTGTCGTGCTTTTCGGCGGTCACGCCGGTGAGCGGCTGGAACCAGTGGGTGAAGTGCGTTGCGCCGTGCTCCAGGGCCCAGACCTTCATGCCGTCGGCGATGTCGTTTGCGACGTCGAGCGGGAGCGGCGTGCCCGTGCTCAGGCAGCTCTTCCATGCCTGGAACGCGGAGCCGGATACATACTGTTGCATAGCGGCCTCATTAAATACGTTGCTGCCAAACAATTCAGGGATCTTTTCTTTCGACTGCATGAATGCTTCCTCCTTGCAAATTCGTTCCTGAGCGGCAGAGGCCTGCCTCTATCAGGAAAATAAATATGCACCGATTTTACCGGAAAAGTATTTCTGCGTCAATACCGCAAATTCGCCGAATCCTTTTTTCGGTAAAATGCCGATCAGCTCATATCTCACAAAATTTTTCAGGCTTCGAACTTTTCCCTTGCAATTCGCCGCCGTATCGCGTATAGTGAACGTGTCCCACCCCCCTGCGGAGCTGCCACCGGCGCTTCGCGGGGATTCTTTTTTGCCGCCGGGCCGGGAAAAACACGTTTTGACTCGGCATTCCGACGAGGCGTATTTTTATTCACGGATCTGGGGGTGTATCTGAAAACTCCCAACGCACCCGGACAGCGGGCCTTTTTGCGGTGCGCCGCGTCATTTTTCCTTGAAATACGTCAGTATTCCTGCGGAAAAATGTCTTGCGCAACGTAAAAATCCCTCGCTGCCGGTCACATTTTGAGTTTTCAGATACACCCTAGGAAAAAATCGGCAGGACGCATTGTTTCCGGCGGGCGGCTGTGCTACAATAAACACAATTTTCAGAAACGAGGCATTCCTTATGCGAATTGTTGTCAAGGTCGGCACCTCTACGCTTGCCCATCCCACCGGACGGCTGAACATCCAGCGGATGGAGGAGCTGTGCAAGGTGCTCAGCGATCTGAAAAACGCGGGCCACGAGATCATTCTGGTCTCCTCCGGCGCCATTGCCATGGGCTTCGGCAAGCTGAATCTGCGCCAGCGGCCGAAGGACACCCCGACCAAGCAGGCCTCCGCCGCCGTCGGGCAGTGCGAGCTGATGTATATGTACGACAAGCTCTTCACCGAATACAGCCACACCGTCGCGCAGCTGCTCATCACCGCGCCGGACATCGCCGACGGCGGCAACCGCAAGCAGAACTTCCACAATACGCTCGAGCGTCTGTTGGAGCTGGGCGCGCTGCCGGTCATCAATGAGAACGACACCATCTCCACCGAGGAATTCGGCATCGGCGATAATGATACGCTTTCCGCCGTCGTTGCGGCGACGGTCCACGCAGATCTTCTGGTACTGCTGTCGGACATCGACGGGCTTTACGACGGCGACCCGCACAAGAACCCGGACGCGAAGCTGATCCACACCGTCAAGCGCATCGACGAGCACATTCTCGCGCTCGGCGGCGGCAGCGGCTCGGAGCTTGGCACCGGCGGCATGGCGACCAAGCTGACCGCAGCCGTGACCGCGACCGAGGCGGGCTGCGAAATGGTGATCGCCAACGGCGCGAAGCTGAAGCAGCTGTATGACATCGTGGACGGCGGGCATGTCGGCACAAGATTTTTAAGAAAGCAGGCGGAAGCATGACCACACAGGAAATTCTGAAAACGACCCGGGCCGCATGGCCCTCCGTCCGGGATATCCCGGAGGAAAGCCGCAACCGGCTGCTGACGGCAATGGCGGACAGGCTCCTTTCCGAGTCAGAGGCCATTTTGGCGGCGAACCGCCTCGATCTGGAGGCTGCACGCGGCTCCATCTCGGAGGTCATGCTCGACCGGCTGCGTCTGGACGAAAAGCGGCTCGAGGGGATGGCTGACGGCGTGCGCGCCATCGCCGCGCTGCCCGGACATACGGGCCGCGTGCTGGAGGACTTTACGCGCCCGAACGGGATGCGCATTCAGAAGGTACAGGTGCCGCTTGGGCTGGTCGCCATCATCTATGAGAGCCGCCCGAACGTCACCTCGGATGCGGCGGCGCTCTGCCTCAAGAGCGGGAACGTCTGCGTCCTGCGCAGCGGCAAGGAGGCGCACCGCTCCTCCGTGGCCATCGTGCAGGCGCTCCGGCACGGCATTTCCGACGCCGGAGGCGATCCGGCGATCCTCGGGATCCTGGAGGACACCAGCCGCCAGAGCGCGAACGAGCTGATGACGGCGGCGGGACTGGTCGATCTGCTGATCCCCCGCGGCGGCGCCGGGCTGATCCGCGCCTGCGTGGAGAATGCGACCGTGCCCTGCATCGAGACCGGCACCGGCATCTGCCACGTCTTTGTGGACAGCGCCGCCGATCTGGAAAAGGCCGTGAGGATCATTGTCAACGCCAAGACGAGCCGCCCCTCGGTCTGCAACGCCGAGGAGGTGTGCCTTGTGCATCGGGATGTGGCCGCCGCGTTCCTGCCGATGCTCCGCAAGGCGCTGGTGGACGACCGCACCGCGCAGGGGCTTGTCCCGGTGGAGCTGCGGCTCGACCCGGCTGCGGCGGCGATCATTCCCGGCGTTCCCGCCGGAGAAAAGGACTTCGACACGGAGTTTCTGGACTATATCCTCGCCGTCCGCGTCGTGGACAGTCTGGACGAGGCCATCCGCCATATCCAGCGGCATTCGACCGGACACAGCGACGCCATCGTGACGGAGGACGCGGCCCACGCGCAGCGCTTCACCCGCGAGATCGACAGCGCGGCGGTCTATGTCAACGTCTCGACGCGCTTTACCGACGGCGGTGAGTTCGGCCTCGGCTGCGAAATGGGCATCTCGACGCAGAAGCTCCACGCGCGCGGCCCGATGGGTCTCGACGCGCTGAGCACATGGAAATACATCATCACCGGCGACGGACAGATCCGGTAAGGAGGAGCGGCTATGAAGCAGTATACGGCTGGATTTCTCGGCGCGGGAAATATGGGCGGCGCGCTGGCGCAGGCGGCTATTCGGACGGCCGGCGCGGAAAACGTCATTCTGACCTGTAAAACGGAGGCACACACGCGCGCAGCGGCGGAACGTCTCGGCTGCGCGAGCGGCCCGGCGGCGGAGATCGTCCGCAGCAGCCGCTTTGTATTCCTCGGCGTCAAGCCGCAGATGCTCTCCGCGCTGGCGGAGGAGCTGGGCGGCGTGATCGAGGAATCGGAATGCGTGCTGGTCTCGATGCTGGCAGGCGTCACGCTGGAACGGCTCGAAGCGCTGTTCCCGGGCAAACGCATCCTGCGCATCATGCCGAACACCCCCTGCGCCGTCGGGAGCGGCATGCTCTTCCTCTGCCGCGGAAGCCTCGCCGCAGAGCAGGACGCGGAGGCGTTCCGGCAGCTGATGGCCTGCGCCGGACGCATCGACGAGATCCCGGAAAAGTGGATGGACGCGGCCAGCGCGGTGGCGGGCTGCGGCCCGGCGTTTGCGTATATGTTCGTGCAGGCGCTGGCGGACGGCGGCGTGGAGTGCGGCCTTCCGCGCGCAAAGGCCACGGAATACGCGGCGCAGATGCTTCTTGGCAGCGCGCAGATGGTCTTGCAGACCGGCGCGCATCCCGAAAAGCTGAAGGACGACGTTTGCAGCCCCGGCGGGAGCACCATCGCGGGTGTCCACGCGCTGGAAAACGCGGCGTTCCGCGCCGCGTGCATGGACGCGGTCACAGCGGCCTATGAGAGGACCAAGGGACTGGGATGAAGCAGCCAACGGCTGTTAAGTTTTGCGCCGGAGGCGCGGCATTCAGCCCCCTTTTCCTTTGATGTCAAAGGAAAAGGCCGCTGGCGGTGAAAAGGAAACCAGTCAAGGGGGAGTTGCGTCGGAACAAACTCCACATCCCTCATCCTGTCC
>OMAC01000422.1_pt1 | contig 30387 bp, 30 predicted proteins | sample 1644561 | NCBI WGS metagenome assembly OMAC01 (sample SAMEA103958144, study PRJEB25191) | human gut metagenome
TGTGATTTTGAGGGCCTTTTTATCTGTAATGTCACACTATAGTGTGTTTACGTTTGAGATATGCGATTCTCAAACTTTTTTTGTAAAAAAATACCGATTAGAATTTTACGAATTCCAATCGGCATAAGTTAATTATTAGAATGTAGCAGTATCTGGATCAGTTGCTAAATGAGTAACTCCACGTAATCCATCTAATTTCTTCATTTCATCATCAGTCAATTCAAAATCAAAAATATCAGTATTAGATTTAATATATTCAGCATGAACAGATTTTGGAAGTGGGAGGAAATCATGTTGCAACGACCAGCGAAGTAGAACTTGAGGTACACTATGATTGTGAGCTGCAGCAACTTCAGCAACTAATTCATTACGCAACAAATCACCAGTACCTAAAGGACTATAAGCTTCATTTAAAATATCGTGTTCCTTATTAGCAGCTAGTACATCTGGTTGAAGATCACTAGGATTTAAGTAGTTTTGGTTAACTGCAGGAACGATATTAGCAGTCTTCAATAATTCATCTAAATGATGCTTGCGGAAATTAGAAATACCAATTGCACGAATTTTACCAGCTTTAACGGCTTCTTCCATAGCTTGCCAGCTTTCAGCATTTAATTCAGCCCAATGTTCGCGTACTGATACTGGGTTTGACCAATGAATTAAGTATAGATCTAAATAATCAGTATCTAGTTTCTGTAAACTTAAATCAATAGCTTTTTTAGTAGCTTTATAACCATGGGAATCGTTCCAAAGTTTAGTTGTCAGAAAAATATCCCCTCTGTTGACACCGCTTTCTTTTATCCCCTGACCAACGCTAGTTTCATTGCCGTAAATTGCTGCTGTATCAATATGACGATAACCAACTTCAAGCGCAGTTTTTACAGATTCACGAGCAACGTCACCATCTGGAGTTTGCCATGTACCGAAACCGATAATAGGAATTTCTACACCATTATTTAATTTATATGTATCTGTTAGTGCCATCTTAACACCTCCTAATAAGGTTATAATTCATTATAAATCTTATTATTAGTAAGCAGCAAATGATATATCTTGAGAAGAAAAAATTTGTTAATAGATTAACTTTACTTTATTTTCTTTTAATAAATTAACAAATTTATCATCAGGCTTTTTATCAGTAATTAAATAATCAAAATCTTCTAAGGAACAAAGTTTAATAAAATCGCTCTTTACTTTAAATTTAGAATGATCGACTAATAAAACTGATAAGTCGGCATTTTCTATCATTTTCTTTTTACAATGCGTTTGGCGAATATCGGCCATAAAAACTCCATTTTCATTAATAGATGAACAAGATATTAGTGATAATCTTGGATGAAATTGACTAAGATATTCTAGTGCTTCGGAGCCAAGAACGGTTTCTGAATAGGGACGTAAGAATCCACCGGCTAGAAAAACACGAATATTTTTTTGGTTGTGACCTTGCATAGCGATATAGATATTATTAGTAATAACATTAACTTTTTCTCTATCTGTCAAATTTTGAATAATATATTTATTAGTAGTAGAAGAATCAATGAATACAGAATCATTGTCAAAAATCAAATCTGAAGCTAGTCTACAAATTTTTCGCTTTTCATTAGGATGTTGGGTAGAACGAAAACTTGCAGTATACTCGATATTATCTTTTCTAAGTAGTGTAACTAATCCAAATGATCGTTTTATAATACCATTAGTTTCTAACTCAATTAAATCTCGACGTAATGTAGATACTGAGCTATCAACAAGTTGTTGTAGTTTATGTATATGTATAGAGGGATTACTGCTAAGAATATCCAATAGATAAGAAATCCTATCTTCTTTTTTCAAATAAATCACATCCTTGAACAAATTTTGAACATTTGACCTAAATTTTAACTCAAATTTGAATGTTTTTCAAATATCCATGATTTTTTATATTATTTTTAATATGTATGATATACTAAAAATGTAAAAAGAAACAGGGAGTGTGAAAAGCATGAATTACAAGGATATGTTACACAGAGAGTTAATTTTTTTAGATGAAAATTCGAATAATAGAGAGGAATTATTTGAATCTATTAGTCATAAATTAATGGATTTAGGATATGTGAAAAGTTCATATCAGGTGGCTTTAAATTCAAGAGAAGATGAATTTCCAACAGGTCTAATTACTAAATTCTTACCTATTGCTTTACCTCATGCAGATCCTGAAAATGTAAATAAAGCATTTATAGCAGTTGCTAGAAACAATCAAGAAATTCCAATGCTTCAAATGGGGAGCAATGAAGAAATGAGAACAAAATATTTCTTTTTCTTAGGAATTACAGATTCTTTACATCAAGTTATTTTATTACAAAAATTTATGCAATTATTACAAGATAAGGAATTTGTAGATAAATTAGTATCAGCTAATAGTGTTGATGAAGTTTATTCATTGTTAGATGAATATTTTGATTAATAAAGAAATAATTTTAGATTAGGAGATGTTTATTATGGCAAATATTGTTGTAGCTTGTGGTAGTGGAGTTGCTACTAGTGAAACAGTTGTAAGTTTGATTAAAGGATTTTTTGAAGATCATAATATTTCAGGTGTTAATGTTGAAGCAACAGACTTTAAGGGGTTAGCAGGGGTATTACCTAATTATGATATTTATGTGTGGATAGCTAAACCTACTAAGGAAATCCAAGATATCTGTGATAGAGAAGGAATTGTTGATGTTAATGGGGTTAATATTTTAACTGGAAATAATTCAGATGATTCATACAAGAAAATTTTGTGGGCTCTACAAAAGATGACTATGTAAGGAGTTGAGTAAAATGGAAGTCTTAAAAAGTGTAGTTAATTACATTTTAAATTTAGGTGGACCAGTATTTGTTCCGTTGGTAATGCTGATAATTGCACTTATCGCAGGATTATCTTTTAAGAAATCAATTATTGCCTCAATTACATTAGGTGTTGCCTTTTCTGGAATGAATTTAGTTGTTAATTACATGCAAGAAATTATATCTCCTGCTGGTAAAGCAATGTCTAAAGCCATAGGTGTTACTTTAAATGCTGTTGATGCTGGTTGGACAGGAGTAGCTGCTATTACCTGGTCATATAAAGTTGCATTCCTATTTTTCCCACTATTACTAGCTATCAACTTTATAATGTTGACTTTTAATTGGACAACTACTTTAAATGTTGATATGTGGAATGTATGGAATAAGATATTCACTTATGTAATCGTTTACTATTTCACAGGAAGCATGCTTATTGGATTTTTAGTTTCAAGTATTCAAATTATTTTCGAATTAAAAGCAGGTGATGTATGGCAAAGACACATAGAGGATATGACTGGAATGCCAGGGGTTACAGTGCCTCATTTTATTACACTATTCGCAGTAATTTTAAATCCTTTAAATAAATTACTTGACTTTATTCCTGTATTTAACAAACCATTTGACTCAGAAGCTATTCAAAAAAAGATTGGTATCTTCGGAGAAAATAAAGTAATGGGATTTATTATCGGTATATTATTGGGATTTGGAGCTGGATATGGTTTATCCAAGTCTTTGATGTTAGCTGTAGAAGCTGCAACTGCAATGACATTATTCCCAATGATCTCTAAATTATTTATGGAAGCATTGAATCCGATTGCTGACGCAATGGGGAACTTCATGAAGAAACACTTTAAAGATAGACAAGTATATATTGGATTAGATTGGCCTATCTTGGCTGGACGAAGTGAATTATGGGTTACAGTAATTCTTTTGGTTCCAGTAGAACTTTTATATGCTATCATCCTACCACATAATAATGTACTACCTTTTGCTGGAATTATTAATCTTTCTTTTGTAGTTGCTGCATTATTGGTTACAGGTGCTAACTTATTGAGAATGCTAGTATTAGGTTTGATAACAACTCCTATTTTCTTATATGGTGGCACATACTTTGCTCCAATGATAACTAAATTGGCGCGTTCAACTAATAGTTTCAAAGTTCCAGCTGGTCAACAATTATCATGGTCTACATTTGAAGGCCCAGATTTTAGATTATTCTTTGGTCAAGCTTTCACAGGTAAATGGTGGGCAATATTAGCAGTAGTTATTTGGGTATTAGGATTCATTTGGTTATATTTAGATCAAAAGAAAATTCCATTACCTAGTCAAAGATATCAAGTAGCTATTCCAAACGTTGGAAACAGTAGTGATGAAAATAAGCAAGTAACTGTTGAACAAAATGATTATAAAGATATTAATTTAGACGATTTTAATGGTGCTAATTTTAGTAATACTAAAAAAGTAGCACAAAATAATGAAGACGATTACAAGAATATCTCATTAGATGATTTTGATGGAATGAATTTTGGAAATAGAAAAAGGTGAAAAAAATGAAAAGTAGATTATTCTGGTTAACACTTTTATTTATAGACTTACTTATATTTTTACAAGCAATTATTAGTAATAATGTTATTTTACTAATAGTTGTTGGAGGTATTGCTGGAGTAATTTATTTCAAAGGATACGATCAATTGTTTGAGGAGTTTGATAGAAAACAAAAAATCAAGAGAGAAAAAAGAAAACAAGAGATCCTAGAATTACGAAAAGTTGGAAGGAAGTATTCAAAATGACAGAAAGTTTTGTTTTCGAAGAGCAACGGAGAGATTTAGCAAAAGTAGCTAAAAAGATGTTTGATAGAAAAATGACAAACGTAGCAGGTGGAAATATCTCGCAAAAGATTGTAGCTGATCAAAGTTTAGACTATGGTCATGTTCATATTGAAAAAGATAGAGAATATTTAATCATAACTCCAACATATATGTCTGAAGCTTGGTATGGAGAATTATCTCCAGCTCAAATTTTAGTGGTAGATCTGGAGACTGGAGAACAAATTGATGGTTCAGGAAGATTGACAAGGGAAATTAATATGCATAGAGAAGCATATGAAGCAAATGAAAATATAAAAGTTGTATATCATTCTCATACACCTGCATCAATGTTTTGGGCAACAATAGGTGAAGATATGCCTAATGTTACTGAAGCCACTTCACACGATTTAGATTTAGGTACAATTAAATGCTTGCCTTATAAACCTGCGTGTTCAAAAGAATTAGCAGATCAAGTACATGATGAATTAGTAAAATTAGGTGATAAAGCTGCCAATAATATTTTCCTTTTAAATAGTCATGGTGTTTTAATTACAACCAATGATTTACATCATGCTACATGTATTTTAGAAACAGTAGAATGGAATGCAGAAATTGCATATAAGCAAGCAGTCTTTAAGAAGTTAGGACTAATAGATGGATACATGTCTAAAGGAAAATTGAGTGATGGTTTGGTAAGTAAATAGTTAAAAAATTAATATTTATTTAACTTATAACATTAACTCTGAAGGCATCTCATACAGAAATGTATGGGATGTCTTTTAGTTTACTGCGTAATTGTATAATATTAAAATGTAAGCACAAGGTAATAATAATGGAAGAATTTAATAATGAAGAACTAGAATTAAAAACTAAAAAGGCTACTACTTTCCTGAAAAAAGAAGAAGTTTCTTCAAGTGTGTCAAAACTTATAGATCAAGGTATTAAAGAGAATAGAGAATTATTAGAATGGCTGAAGGATAAATAAAAAATATACAACAAAATAAAGAGGTATGACTATGAACAAAAGAGAAGAAATAATCAGTTTATGGTTTGAAATGTGGTTACAAAAGAAAGACCTAGGAATTTTTAAGATATTTTCGAATAATGCTACATATATTGAAAGTTGGGGGCCGAGATATGATAGTTCTAAAAAAATTAAACTTTGGTTTGATGAGTGGAATAGTCGTGGAACTGTTCTTAAATGGGATATTAAGCAATTTTTTCACAAGGAAAATCAAACAATAGTTGAATGGTACTTTGAATGTCAAATGGAAGCAGAAGAGGCTACAGCGTTTGACGGAATGTCTCTAATAGAATGGACAGATGATAATAAAATAAAGTTTCTTAAGGAATTTGGCTGCAACATTAATAATTACGATCCATATAAGTCTGGAAATATGCCTAAATTTAAAGACACAGAAGTTGGCTGGTTTTAGTTATGGAATATATTACTTATATATATTCTCTATTATCCTATGGAAGATGCAAGTTGAATCTTTAGTAGTTTTCCCTGATAGGTATTATTCATATATGACGCCAGGAACAAACATATTTACAAGTACAAAAAAGCCCCAATATAAATTGAGGCTAAGTGTAGTATTTATAATTACTTCAAGTTATGGTTGGTAAATTTTGTTACGTTCCCAATACTTTGTCCATTAACAACGTTAGCTTTGAAACTGACGTTGTCACCACTTCTAAGCAAGTTAGCTTTGACAAAATCATCAGTATCGATGGTGTAAACAATTTGATTATCTTTGAGAGTAAACATTACTTTGTTTTTATTAGATACTATTGCTACTCTATCTACAGTTCCTGTAATCTGCTTCAGATTACTATTAGGTGTATTTGATGCTTTAGCTCCACTGTTTACTAATGCTTGTCTAAAATCATCTAAGGCACTAATTGGGGAAGGACCTGTTCCGTAAATAGATTGGTCTTCAGCATCGAGATAATAATATCCTCTGATTGCGTGTGTTTTATCTAAAATAGTCATGATCCATGTTGGTCGTCCATCAACGTTATATAGGATAGGCATGTTAGCTGTCCATTGTTGAGCTTTGTAATTTTGGTTAGCGTTACTCTTTGCACCAGAACTATCCATGATTCCATTAGCTTTGTAATAAGTTAATTCACCTGTACGAGCATTAATCATGGAGTACCCTAAAGCGGAATCAGATTTAGTATTAGGGTTAGTAAAGTCTGTGAAATAGCTAATGGTTCCATTTTCATTGAATATTGAAGTTACGCCGTCTTCTGGGCCATTATTAGTTGGTTCTTCCATATCTGTTTTACCCAAGAAACGATTCCAAAATCCGTGCTTGTAACTACCATAATTACTGTTTATTTCTGCTGCAACATCTGAAGTGATACCTTCATCAACAAATTTTGGCAAATTAGATAATTTGTATGTTTTAGTTTTTCCTGTAACAGCGTTCATAACAATGACTCTTAGTTTTTTGTAGTTAATTCTGTGACTTAGGAATTCAGATTTATATACTGTTTCTACCCAATAAGGATTTCCATTATTGTCAATTTCTAGCTGTGCGCCGCCATCACCTAATTTCAACCATTGTGGATTATTTCGATATAGTTGTCTTTCGGCATCTCTTTTGAAATAGGCACTTGTAGTATATTTGTACGGTTTTTTGATAAATTTTGGTGTCGCATTTTGACTCGTTGCATCAATCATAAAATATCCAGGAATATTTTTTGCCTTCATCATCGCAAAGAATCCTTGGTATTCAACGGGGACAATATAGACTGCTTTACCATGAATATATTGTGCTTGCACAGTTCCGGCAATTTTGTAGTACTGACTATTTGGTAAATCAGAAACTGCTTTTCTTACTCGATTCAAAACAGTTTTAGGTGCTAAGGCTACAGGAGTCTCACCACGTTTAAATGTTGGAGCTTGTTTGGAACTGACTTTTTTGACTGAAATTGAATTATAAGTTGGCTTAACTGATAGTATTGAATATAGTTCACCGCCAACTGCTATCAAAAGTGTAATCATAACTACTGATAATCCAATTGAAAAAGATTTATTAACCCATAATTTTCCTCGGCGAATATCATCATCAAAATTTCCAATAAATAGATTTAAAATTAAGAAAATTCCACCGAAAATGGCATTTCCTAGTAACAATGAGAGTAAGTTTCTCGATGGGAGTAAGAAATATACAAAAATAAAAATTAATAATATTTCTAGTAATAAAATACTTAATGATATTAATGTTTGCTTTTTATTTCTTAAAAATATCGACTTACATACAAAAATTATGATAGCTAAGAGACTGTACATTAAGGTCATAACTAACATGATTTGACAACCCCTTTAATAAAAATTAGTTAATTAATTATATCATACTGTCAGTATCTATATTGTTAAATGATCGAAAACGCAAACATTATACGTTGAAATATCATAAATAGTTTATAATTACATTAGGTAGCAAAGAAAGGTTGTGGAAACAATGAATATAATCACCACAAATGAAAATAAGAAGATAGCAGATAAAATTTGGGATAAAAATGATATTAATTGGATACTTAGGAAGAATGGATTTAAAGCAGTGAAAGATGCAAAATTTGCAGACTGGAAATTAGATAGTATTAAAGTAAATGGACTAGATTTTTATGTATTAGCGCAAGAGGATCTGGCTACATATGCAATTTTTGATGAAGAAATGGCAAAATTTTCAATTTCAATTGTAGTAGATGCATTAGAGCAGATTGATATTATTCCACAACAACAAATGGTTTTATATGAAAATGCATTATTTAATGGCAATGTTATGAAGATCAAAACAAGAAAGAATGTTAAGGTGAACTTGTCTGATGATGACCTGGACTTTATTAGTAATTATCTTGATTCGCGTTTTTATACCCCAGGAATGTCGGAAAATGAAAAAATCGAGTGTTTCCTTGAGATAAGCGGATATTTATCTTTTCGCAACCAAATTGATGAAAATAAGCTAAATGATTATTATCAAATCAAACTTGGAAAAGCAAATAAAAAATACAGCTATGTTACATTGGAACGTAATTTTAGATACTTTGAAAATTGGGACAAGTATGCAGATTTAAGTAAGGATGATGAAAAATACGAAAGAGTGAAGAGTAAACTTATAGAAAATAATAATAAGATGATTGATCAATATTTGAACTTTGTAAAATCAGAAAAAAATTTCACAAGCATGCCTCCAATTAGTCAGCAAAAGGAAATATTGGAGGATTACCTAAACAAGTATCTCCTAAAAGACAAAATACAAACAGTTATAACAAATGCAGCTGAATTATATACTTATAAAATTAGTATTGGCGAAACTGGTATTACAGAGTATATCGCGATTATGACGGAATTATTTAATTTCTTGCAAAAAACTGGTGCGGTTAAGAAGAATGATGGTAAAAAAGTAAAAGATATACTGGAGGAATTAAGCATTATCACAGGTGATAACGAGGATCATTCAATGGAAGATAGTTTACTTGATGCATTAAATGATTTAAGTGATGAAGAGCTAGATCTTTTGGGAGAAGTCATGTCTTCAATAGAAAGACCTGTCGATCCAGAAGTTATTTCAGATGATAGTCAAAATCTTGAAGTTCCATACATGAGACTTTTAAAAAGAGATGAATAGTCTATAATTAAATATAAAAAAATGGAAGGCAAAAACAGCCCTCCATTTCTTTAAAAAGAATTTTTAACAAAAATAAATGGCAGTGGTTTCCAGTCATTTAAATTGCTAGTTATTTTTGAACATAAATTAAGGCACTTTGTTTTACTCTAACTGAGTAGAAATAAAGTGCCTTTTGAGTTATTAAAATAAGTAAAATGACAAATACAACTATGTATATTCCTACAATTCTTTCAAATGTTTTAAAATTTTCCGATTATCTTTAGTTTCAAGTTCTTTAATGATATGTAGATATGTTTCTTGAGTAGTCGTAACATTAGCGTGTCCCAATCTTCGTGATACACTCAAGACTGATACACCTTGGAATAATAGTAGCGATGCATGTGTATGCCTTAGACCATGTATGGAAATTGTAGGAATGTTGGCATGTCGACATAATGTTGCTAGTCTGCTGTTGACGGTAGAGTTAAATATTTTTTGATTCTGATTAACGAAAATAGGTTGGTCAGGGTCTTTTTCTTTCGTCAATTTCTTGAAAGCTTTTAAAGTACTATCATCAACGAAGATTTTCCGATTAGAGCTTTTATTTTTGGTGGGTTGAAAGCCATAATCTTTGAACTTGTAATTCCAAGATTTATTAATGTTTATTTGTTGATTTTTATAGTCAAAGTCAGCAGGTGTTAGGGCTAACGCTTCAGCAAATCGCAATCCAGTTTTGCTAATCAAATAGATGAACCAATCCCAATTTACTTCAGCAGGTAGGTTCAATTCATATAATAAAGCTTGTAATTCATTCATATTCAAGAATTTCTTCTTTTTCTTTCTTTTTTGAATTCCTTTAATAATAGCTTTTCTTGTAGGGTTAATTCTAATAATTCCATCTTCATATGCATCTACAAGACATGGCTTTAAATGATGATGAAAGTCGAGTGTTGTTTCACGTTCATGATTTTCAGCAAATTTATTTAAAAGTAATTGATAACTCTTACGATCAAGTTGGTGTAAATGTAAATCAGGGCAAAGTTCTTTAACATGTTTGTGAGCGAGCTCGTATTTTACTAGAGTCGCATGACGTACTGCATCTTTCTTATATAGCTCAATCCACTCTTTATAGTATTTATGGAACAATTTTGTACTTTTTCTTGGCACTAGCCATCACCTCTCTAATTATTTAGCTGAATTAAATATATCAGTAATCTATTTTTGATTGAATATTGTGGACCTCCAAAATTATTTTTAGGTAATATGATGAAATTACCAAAAAAATTGTTGAAATTTTAGAGAAGTGAGATATAATAAAATTGTAATAGGGGTTAATTACAACATTAATATAGATAGAAATAAGGAGTTGAAAATTTTATGAAGTTAAACGAATTGGTAAAAATCGAAAGTGGAATTAATTCAGTTCGTGTAAAGGATCAAAATTATACGCTATATACCATAGAAGACGTCAATTATGACTTGGGGCATGGTGAGGATTATCAACACGATAAGGCTAGTGGTAAAAGTATTACAGCAAGGGGAGATATTGTGATAAATACTGTAAGTAATCTAGCAAGTGTTGTTCATTCTAGAAATGCTGGTAAGATGCTTAATCAAATTTTTCTTCGTTTAAATATCCTTGATGAGAATACATTAGACCCTTGGTATTTATGCTATCTATTAAATAAGTCCGAATACATTAGGTACCAAGAAGCAGCCATTATGGATGGATCTGTTATTAGAAAGCTAACTAAAGCTAATCTTGAAGATTTAGAGATTAATCTGCCGGGAGTAGTTGACCAAAAGAAGATGGGGGAAGCTTACAAAGAAATTATGAAAAAGTATACATTAGCTATGGAGAAAGCGGAGTTAGAAAAAGATCTGTACTTACAAATGTTAGGGGAAAAAGATTTAAACAACAGAGAGGCGGTTTAATATGGATAAGGATTTAGAAGAAAGATTAGCAGTTAAAGATAGCTATATCACTATTCATGACTTTTATGTGTTAATGGCATTTTATCAATCAATTTCACAAAAAGTTTTACGAAAATTTGATAAAGATGGCAGCATTTTAGAAGTACAAAAAAAATATGAAGAAAGTAGGGAGACTGTTCAGGATGCTCAATTCGTAATAGCGCCACAAGATACATATTATCATCATTACCAAATGTATAAGGCCAATAAATTTGAATATGTTGAACTCGTAAAATCTCTATATAATATAGAAGAAAAAAATCCAAAATTAAAAAATATCTTCCAAGATGTTAGCGGAAGTACTTCAAGTTTACCGAGTGAAACTGCTTTTGAAAAGATAGATTCACGTAATGAAGTAAGTTTTGAAGAAAATTTAGAAATAATTAAGCGAAGCAGTGGCGCTAGGGATAATTACGATTATACTTCGAAAAATATCCGTAAGTTGATTACTAAATTAGTTGGAAGTAAAAAAGAAGGAGTATCAATTTATGATCCAGCTTTGGGAACAGCGAGTTTACTGTTAGGTATAAATCGAGATGCACTTAAAGAAAATAAATATTATGGACAAGAAATCAATACTCAAGTGATAAAAATAGCCATTATGAACGCAATAGTTAATGATGTAGATGATGATAAATTTGAATTTAAGAATGAAAATACATTGGCTAATAACTGGGAATTTGGCAAGGTTGATATAGTAGTGTCTGATCCACCTATAAATATGAAATGGAATGTTGATAGAAATTTAAGTCAAGATAGACGTTACCGAGATTATGGTGAGATGCCTAACAAAGCTGATTGGGGATTCATTTTAGATGGAATAGATAAATTATCAGACAATGGCATGATGGTTGTGTCAGTTGTTCAAGGTACGCTGTTTAGAGGAGCCAAAGAATACAATATTAGACGTAAACTTCTAGAAGATGGAAAGATTAGGGCGGTAATCCAGTTGCCAGGGAATACAAAAATTTCAACTACAATCGCAACTTGCTTATTAGTGCTTAGAAAATCATCAGAAGATAAAGATGTCTTCTTTATTAATGCAAGCCAAGAGTATGAGAAGAAAGGCTTGGAAAATATTCTAACAGAAGCCAATGTCGATAAAATTGTAGATATTTTTAATGAAAAGAAAGAAGAAAAAGGATTCTCACATGTAGCGAGCTATGAAGAAATTGAGAAAAATGATTTTAACCTATCAGTAGCACGTTATGTAAATCAGTATAAGTTTAAAGAAAAATTAGATTATCAAGAAGAAATAAAAAATCTTGAAAAGTTAGATGAAAAACTAAGTCAAACTGATGCGACATTGAAGAATTTGATGGGTGATTTAGGTTTGATGGAGATTAATAACTAGAAATTAAGGGGGATAAAAATGATTAAACTAGAAAAAATGATCAAAAAATTAGAGTTAATACTGGCAGGGGTTATGTTACCCACAATGATAATCTTTGTCGTTCTTGAATTGAATAGGTTAATGACAGGAACTGAAACAGACTATGGGTATTTGGCAATAACAATGATAATGACACTACTACTAGGAACTTTAGAAGTCCAGTTTTCAATGAAAGAAGAAATTAAAGAGTTAAAAATGGAACTCAAAAATATTGATAAGTAAAATTTCCAAATTTGCCAATTTAGATATAGGAGAAATTAGAAAATTTGTGCAAATAGTAGATTTCTTAGATTAAAAACTAAATTTTTGCATAAATTAGAAAATTGGTCCTGTGTCTAGAATGGAAAATTGGAGAAAAAGGAGAAAAAAGAAGATGAAGTTATTTAATAAAAGTCATTCTAAAAATAGTGAGTGGTATTTTCCAGGTGGTAAAGACTTACAAATGGAATCTGGATCTAATGCGAGTTTAGAAATGTTTAAGGATAATCCTTTAGACTCTTTAGCTAGAGAAATATGTCAAAATTCGTTAGATGCTGGGATAGAGGGTAGTAATAAGCCTGTTCGAGTAGAGTTTACAAGTTTCAAGGTTAAAGCTGAAAATATTCCAGGATATCTGGAGCTAAAATATGAAGTTATAAATAAGGCGATGAAACAATGGCCTAATGAGCAAAAAACAATGTCTATGTTAAGAAAAATGGACAGGATTTTGAAAAATAAATTTGTTAATGTTTTAAAAATTAGTGATTATAACACTACTGGTTTACGAAAAGAAAATTGGAAATCATTAATTGAACAAGTTGGTTCATCTGTAAAGAAAGATTCATCATCAGCCGGATCATTTGGTATTGGTAAAGGGGCACCATTTGCTGTTAGTGATTTACGAATGGTACTGTATAGTACTTTGGCTGATGAAGGTATTAAGTCCATTGGTGTAATGAAGTTTGTATCTTATAAAGATAAGCTTAATGGGAAAACTATAATTACCCAAGGTACAGGATATTATGGGGAAAATGGGAGTAAGAAACCAATTTCAAAAGATTTTGGATTAGGAGGAGAAATATCTAGAACTGAAAAGGGAACAGATATCTATATTATTGGTTTTAATCAAGAATTGATGGAGAACTGGACTAAAGAAATAACATATTCTTTAGCAAATAACTTCTTATTTTCTTTCTATACTAATAAATTAGAAGTAGTTATTGATAATAAATATATGCTTGACTACAGTAAGATGAACAAGATTATTGAGGAAATTCGTAATGATAAGAAATTACTAAGGAAATATGAGTATTTACCAGGTTATTATGATGTTTTACAAGATGAAGATCATAAAGAATTTAATTTAACTGGATTCAAAGAATATGGTATTAAAGATGGGGAAGCAATACTTTATACCTCAAATAAGGGCGATGTAAATCGTAGAGTATTAATGACAAGAAATGCAGGTATGAAGATTAAAGATCTAAATAGAATCAGTTCCATTATTAAATTTTCCGGAATATTCTATGCTCATGGAAAAAATATCAACGGAATACTTAAACAACTAGAAAATCCTAATCATAATGATTGATCCAAGGATAGATCTGAAACGCCTAAAAAAGCTGGCAGATTCTTAAAAGGTATGAATAGATTTATAAAAGAAACTATCAAAGATACATATACTGAAAAAGTAGCTGATGAAGTTGATGCATATGGGGTTAGTGATTTCCTCCCAGAGGATATAAATTCGATAAGACTGTCAAATAAAAAAGTCAAAGATAAAGGTCATAAAAAAGTAGCTATTGAGATTGAAAAAATAAATACAAAGTCTAAAGTAGCTAGAGTTAGAGAAAATAATCATATTACTGGCGGCGATGATAAAGGTGTTACTAAAGGTGGAGTAGGTCAAGGAGATAGTTTTGGTACAGCTTATGATGGAAGAGGACATAGAGGTGGATCTAGTACAGGAAATAACTTTGGTTATGGCGATAGACCTGGGGAAAATGGACCTAATAACAATGATGATATGTTTATAAAAAATAGAAATAGTCAAAAAAAGATAACCAATGTGAAATACAGATGTATAGAAGTTGATCATCAAAGTGGAATGTATAGGCTGATGGTAAAGCCTGATAAGAGTTTAAGCAATGTGCGTATTGATTTAGATGTTATTGGTGATTCAGGTAAAAAAGATACAGTTCAGATAACAAAGGCGACCTATCGAGGAAAACAATTAAATATAGGATATTCAAATGTATATATCCAATCTTTACTTGCAGGATCTTGGCAGCCTATCATGATAAAACTTAATGGAAATACACGGTTGAAATTGGAGGTAGAAATTTATGCGAATATCTGACAGTATTTATCCTTATCCAGTATTATCAGTAGATGATGAAGATTATATTCAAGATTCAGAATTTGATGTCGAGTTTACTAGTGTTACAGCAACACCATTTAAAAATGCAATTGTAAAATGTAGATTTATTTTACAGTGCGCCCGGCATGGTCGATAACTAGGTGGTGAAAGTCCGCTGTGGGCCGTAGTAGTAGGAACCACGAGCCAAGGGCAAGGGTGTCCATCGTGAGGTGGAATCTGAAGGAAGCTCGATGAGCAAACCACTGCACTGATGAACAAAAATCGACTGTAAGGCCAAGGGGAGAGGATAAGGTTGCTGTACAAACTGAAGTCCAATACTACTCGAAACAAACCTTGGTAAAGTCGGCAGTGACATGGTGGGAAAGTTATCGTCCTTACCCGGGGAGGTCTGGTCTGCAAGTTTCCGACAAGAGGAATACCTATAATTCCACAGAAACAAGCGTTTCAGTGATGGAATGTTGAGCAGAGCAGAAGTCAGCAGAGGTCATAGTAGCCTAAATTAGGTGAAAGACTGAACGACAATAACTCATAAATTATATTGGAGGTGAAGTTGGTGCGACAATCGCAGAAAACAGAAATACAAGTTGGCCGCTTGTCGAGGATAGATTTGGAAAATCAAAAGTACACAAGGGTGCGTAGCACCAATTTTGGTGAAAATAAAGGTATGAGTGTCACTATTCAAGACGAAGTCTTAGACCGCAACAACCTAAATAAGGCATACTTGCGTGTCAAAAGTAACAGAGGAGCAGCTGGCATTGATGAAATGACAGTTGACGAATTATTCCAATACCTTAGAGAAAATAAAGAGGAACTTACCACAAGTTTGCGAGAAGGAAGTTATAAACCACTTCCAGTTAAACGTGTAGAAATTCCTAAGCTAAATGGGGGAACGAGAAAGTTAGGAATACCGACAGTAATTGACCGTATGGTCCAACAAGCAGTAGCTCAAGTACTAACACCCATATTTGAAGAAATTTTCTCTGAAAACAGTTTTGGTTTTCGACCAAACAGAGGAGCTCAAGATGCGATAGATAAGGTAATTAGTTATTATAATCAAGGATATAAACGAGTAGTAGATTTGGATCTTAAATCCTACTTCGATAATGTTAATCATGATTTAATGATAAAATACTTACAGCAATATATAGATGATGAATGGACGTTAAAACTCATACGTAAATTTCTAACAAGTGGAATATTAGACAATGGGTTATTCGTCAAAAGTGAGAAAGGAACTCCACAAGGAGGACCGTTATCACCACTATTAGCCAACATCTATCTTAATGAGCTAGATAAGGAATTAACTAAACGTGGACATCGTTTCGTTAGATACGCAGATGACTGTAATATCTACGTTAAAAGTCAGCGAGCAGGTGAAAGGGTAATGCGTAGCATTACGAAGTTTCTAGAAAAACAACTAAAAGTTAAGGTAAACACAGATAAAACACGAGTAGGCAGTCCTATAAAACTGAAATTCTTAGGTTTCTCTTTGGGAGTAGATAATAAAGGAGGATATGCTCGATCATCAAAAGAATCTCAGAAACGCGTGAGACGAGCACTTAAAATGACAACCAAGCGAAATAGAGGAATTTCTCTGAACGATATGTTCAAAGAAATATACCAGAAAATGCGTGGTTGGTTACAGTATTACTCAATAGGGAGAATGACTACTTTTATCAGACGTCTTGACCAATGGCTAAGGTCAAGAATAAGGCAATATATCTGGAAACAATGGAAGAAACCTAAAACAAGATTTGTTAACTTGAAGAAGTTAGGGTTGTCACAACAAGATGCATATACATTTGCCATGACCCGTAAGGGTTACTGGCGAACTGCACATAGTAAGACATTAACGTATACCCTAACTAATAGAAAACTGGAGCAACTAGGACTAATAAATATGTCCAAAGTACTCCAGTCAATACAAAGTGATTAAATTGTCGAACCGCCGTATACGGATCCGTACGTACGGTGGTGTGAGAGGTCGATAATTGAACTAATCAATTATCTCCTACTCGATTATCTACATACTAACTTTTCTTTATTATTTTATACCAATTATCAGTGCAATTAAAAAATTATCGGTGTAAAAATAGCGAATTTTGCACCGATAAATTAATTATTGCACCGATTCTGGAGTTAATTTTGTCAAATAGAGTGTTATAATTACTTAAAAATTTCTTACGAAAAGTCTAAAATAGTGGTAACATGAAAAGATAACTAAATTTTGAGGTGATATTTTGGAAGAACTTTTTGAAAAAGCTCCAGTCAAAAAAGTCTACTATCAACTAGCATTGCCAGTAGTGTTTAGTATGATCATTAGTATGTTATATAATATCGCTGATACATATTTTGTCGCTAAGACTGGAAACACTGATTTAGTGGCAGGAATTACTGTAAGTTCGCCACTATTTATGTTTATGCTAGCAATTGGTGACATTTTTGGCTTAGGTGGAAGTGCCTTAATTTCAAGACTATTTGGACAAAAACGATATGAAGAAAGTAAGCATGTAAGTAGCTTTAGTTTTTATGGAGATATAATTTTTACGATTATTTTGACAGTATTGTTATTAGTTTTTGAAGCACCTATCATGCATCTTCTAGGGGCCAATGCTCAGACTTACCAATATGCAGCTGAATTTTATCGTGTATTAGTAATCGGCTCGGTTTTTATCACATTATCATTAGTTCCAGGTAACATGATTAGAACAGAAGGACTTGCGGTTAAGTCAATGATAGCGACAATTTCTGGAACAGTACTAGCAATCATTTTAGATCCGATTTTTCTATTTGGATTTAAGTGGGGTGCTGCTGGGGTAGCATTTGCTAATGTTTTAGGGTATGCACTAAATACAGGATTACTAATCTACTTTACTTGGAAGGATAGTAAGTTTTTGTCATTTAATCCTAAATACATTAAAGTCAGCTGGCATCATTTTAAAGAGATTATCGCAATCGGGATTCCAAGCTCTGTTACTAATTTCATGCAAACATTTGGGATGGCTTTACTAAATAACTATCTTGTTATTTATGGGAATGACAAGGTTGCGGCGATGGGAATCACGCAAAAGGTGTATGGGATTGTAACACTTGTCTTGGTAGGTTTTGCTTTTGGAGCTCAGCCATTAATTGGATATAACTATGGGGCTAAGAATGCAAAGAGATTCCGAGAAGTTTTGCGTTATGATTTCAAGGTGGAAGTAGTTTATGCGATTATTGCTTCCTTGATCTTGATTGTACTTTCTCCATTCGTAATTAAGTTGTTTATGAATAATCCGCAAATCATTGCTGATGGTTCCTATATGTTGAGAGTCTGTCTACTAACAACGCCATTTATTGGAGCTATCTTGGTTTATACTACTGTTTTTCAATCAGCTGGGAAAGGCTGGAGTGCCTTGGTAATGTCAATTTCTCGTCAAGGTGTGGTGTATTTTATTAGTATGGTAGTAATGGTTAAGATTCTCGGCTACCATGGAGTAGTAATGGCACAACCAGTTGCGGACATTTTAACTTGTGCAATTGGTTATTTAATTTATCAGAGAGATTTTCGGAAATTTAAGTAAAGAAAAATGCTAAGAACTTCAAGAATGGTTCTTAGCATTTTGGCTAGATTAAGGTATAGATAGCTAAAAAGAGTAAGGCAGGTATCAAGGGTTAGTAGTATCTAATATACATAAAAAAATCCTAAACTTCATGGGCTTAGGATTTTTTGGAATGTATAAAGATTAACTATAATTTTTGCAGTTCAATAACTTCTGCATCAATTTCATCAATAAAGCGACTATCATGCTCGATAATCAGCATAGTAGGGCGATATGTCTTGATTAACTCAATAATTTGGTCTTGATTGAAAGTATCAAGATAGTTTAAAGGTTCATCCCAAAGGTATAAATTAGCTGGTTCTAGCAAGCTTTTTGCAAGAAAAACTTTCTTCTTTTGACCAGCACTTAAGTCACAAATGCGGTTAGTAAAGGTATTACGTTCCACGCCTAATTTATGCAGAATATTTAAAAGTTCGTTATATTCCAGATGATGATGTTCAGCGAATTGCTTGAGATTATCAGTGTTATTATCTTCTAATTGTTGCAAGTAACTGATTTTTAGATTGCTAGCTAGAGAAATATTTCCTTCAATAATCTTAATATCATCTTGTTTCAAGATAGCCCTGATTAATGAAGATTTTCCTGAACCATTATCACCCTTGAGAACTACTTGTTGTCCTTGTTTTAGATTGAAAGAAATCGGCTTGAACAAACTATCATATCCTGGGTAAGTAAGAGTAAGTTTCTCAACATTCAAGATATCTTGATGGTGACTAGTTTGAAAGTTGATACTCAATGGGGTAATAGTTTCAATATTTGTCAGTAAGCCTTCTTTATCTTTAATTTGAGATTCTATGCGTTTTTGCATAGTAGTTGAACGTTTCATAACTCTAGCGGCCTTGGCAGTGATAAAGCCTTTATCAGCGTGGGAGTTATTCTCCTTTTCGCGTTCAGCACTACGAGCCCAATTCTTCTTTTGAGCAGCAGAAGTTTTAAGTTGGGAAATACTACGTTTAAGTTTTTCATTTTGAGCTAGATTGCTCTTATCTTCAATCGCTTTTTGTTCTTCATATCTAGCATAATCACCTTGTTGCAAGCGAATATTTTGAGCTTCAATTACGAGTGTATGATCAATAACTTGATTGAGAAAATCGCGATCATGACTAGTAATAATAAACCCTTGTTTCTTATTATTCAGATATGTAGCAACTTGTTGACGTGTATGTGCATCTAGATGATTAGTAGGTTCATCAAGTAAAACGAAACTGTCTTTATTTTTGAAAGCTAGAGCTAGCAGTACCTTAGTTTGCTCGCCACCACTAAGGGTATTGAAAGGTTGCCACAACACTTTAGGATCCAATTGAAGTTGCGAAAATTCTTTTTCCAGTTCCCATTGTTCCACGTGAAACTTATCTTGAATAGCGTATAAGGTTAGATTATCTTTATCACTGATTGCTTGAGGAAAATATTCAAAATCTATATTGGCGCTAATTTTACCACTGTAATCCAGCTTTCCTTGAATAATATTTAAAAGGGTAGTCTTACCGCGACCATTGCGTCCAAGCAGTCCTAATTTCCATTGGCTATCAAGTGATAGGGAAACATTGTCAAAGAGTAGATCTTGACCGTTATAGGCGAAAGAAAGATTTTTAATCGAGATTGTCGACATATTATCACATCCTTATTCAAAATAAAAAGCCTGTCACAGTGGACAGACTCAGGGGTAATAATATGAATAATAGTATGCCATAAAGAAACTACGCCTTTACAGCACAAGGCATACCAATCCATGTTAAACTAAATTCTGTCCACAAAAAATAAACACTCGGCTTTACGAGATTAAATTTGTTAGTCAGAATTAGTTCTTCAATGGACTGATACCTCCGTTCGATATAAGATACTTATAGAATAAATGAAAAAAAGATTGAGGTCAAGTAATAGGGATAATTTTTTGAAAAGTAGAACTTATTTCTGATTTGAAGTCATTCATGATATAATTTTGAAAGATTAATTAATAAAGGAGACATTTTTAGAATGGCATATCCACAATTAGATTTGGTAAATGTAAAAGGACCAAAGGCAACAATCAAAACAAATCATGGTGAAATTTTAATCCAACTTTTCCCTGAACAAGCACCTAAGACAGTTGAAAACTTTGTTGGTTTAGCAAAGAAAGGTTACTATGACGGAGTAATCTTCCACCGCGTTATCAATGACTTCATGATCCAAGGTGGCGATCCAACTGGAACAGGTATGGGTGGCGAAAGTATCTGGGGAGCACCATTTGAAGATGAATTTTCAAATGAATTATTCAACATTCGTGGAGCTTTATCTATGGCTAATGCTGGCCCAGCTACAAATGGAAGTCAATTCTTTATCGTTCAAAACCAAAACGTACCTGCACAAATGGCAGGACAAATGGAAGCAGCTGGCTATCCAAAAGAAATCATCACTGCCTATGAAAATGGTGGTACACCTTGGTTAGATCATCGCCACACTGTTTTTGGACAAGTAACATCTGGCATGGATGTAGTTGATGAAATTGCAGCAGTTGAAAGAGATATGGCTGACAAACCAAAAGAAGACGTTGTAATTGAAACAGTTGAAATTGCTGAGTAATTAAAATTAGTTTTTAGAGAATCTCTTAATTGTTAGTTGAAAAGCTAATGATTGAGGGATTTTTTTATATTGTGATAAACATATGTTGATTTTGTTAGAAAAATATGATATTTTCATTAAAAGATTATTTTAGAAAGGTAGGAATTAAGATGCGACCAAGAATAGCAATTCCAGCTGATACGCTAACAGAAGCAACAAATGTTATTAATGAAAGAATGTCACCCTATGCGCCTAAACCAGTAATTGAAGCAATTGTTAAATCAGGTGGTGTTCCGGTTATTTTTCCGAGTGTTTCTCCAGAATTGGTACCAGATTATCTCGACCTTTTTGACGGAGTTCTTTTTGCAGGAGGAGCTGATGTTGATCCAACATTTTTTGGAGAGGAACCTCATCAAAAGTTAGGGGCAACTTATCGTAAGCGAGATTTATTTGAAATTGAATTACTGAAACAGTCCTTAAAAGCTGATAAGGCAATTATGGGAATTTGTCGAGGATTACAGCTAATAAATGTTGGTTTAGGGGGAACTTTATATCAAGATTTATCTGAAAATCCAGAAGCAACAATCAAACATTCTCAAGATGCACCAGGAAATTTTCCTTCTCATCACGTCAATGTACAAGAAGATAGTCGTCTCTATTCTTTAGTAGGGAAGCGACCTTATGTAAATTCTCGACATCATCAGTTACTAAAGAAAATTGCACCAACATTACGTGTTTCTGCCTTTGCCGACGATGGAGTGCCTGAAGCAATTGAATCAAAAGAAAATAACCAAATTTTAGCTGTTCAATGGCATCCAGAAAATATGTTTAAGCATTATGAATATTCTCAAAAGATATTCGCTGACTTTATTGAAAGAGCTAAGCACTAGAAAAAAGCTGTATGAATTGTAATTAATATTACTTTTCATACAGCTTTTATTATTATTGCACTTCCCAATTACCATAGAATAATTCACGTTTTAAATCTTCTGCAGACATAGGTGCGTCATCTTCAAAGCCTTTAAATTGATAGATAGATTCTAAAGCAGCTTCTTGATAACGTTTGGCACGTCTTAACGCATATTTTTCTAAAGAATTATTTTCAACGTAGCTTAATAATTTAGCACTAGGAGTTGTCTTAGGATTTTCAACTCTATCTTCTAAATCTTCAAGAATTTCTTGATATTCTGGTCCTAACTGGATTTGATTCGCAAAACGTTCAAGACTCTTGATAAAAGCACGAGCCTTATTTTGATATTTACATTGGTCAGTAGGTAATTCTACTGATACATCTTCATTCATTTCATCAGCTTTACTGAGAACTTGGTCGACATCATCAGCCTTTAAAGCAGGGTGCATGATGAAATAACTAGAGAGTAGACGAATAAAGCGAAGAGTGCCAGTTCTAACGCCCACAGAACTACTAGGGTCAAGATCCAACATTCTTAATTCAAGATATTGAACACCTTTTTTAGGAAGATCTCTGAAATCTTTAGTCCCTTTAAAACGAACGGGGCTATGGAAATCATGGTCAGCAATCAATACTCCTTGTTTAAGTCCTTCTTCAATACGTTTAACATATTTTTGAACATCAACAAAGCAGCCACTAAATCGAGTACCAAAGCCATAAGAACTCTGACGAATACTTCTAATAGGATGGGGAAGTTCATCTTCTTTGTCGAAATAGTTGGCTTCAGCAATTGGACTAGCACCAAAAAGATATGTAATAAGCCATCGATAGCGCATAAAACCTTGAGCTAAAACAGTATAAAGATAGTTCTGGACTTCAATTCTATTTTTGAAACGCTCAGGAAAATTCTTTAAAACCAAGTCAATGATATGATCGTCAATACTCAAATTAATATGGGCACCACATGGAGTACCCTTGGAAAAGCCGTGACGCTTGATGAATTCCTTGAAATAAGCTTCTTTTACTGGTCCCATTTTAGCAGTTTGAATTGTACTTTTATCTTTAGGCAATTTAGGCGGCATTGAAAGTGGCCAGAGCAGTTCTCCTGGAGCTAATGCAGAACGTAGCACATTATTGATGGCGTAAAGATAATGCATTGCATCAAGTGCGTGACTAGCTGCAGGTGTTACAACCTCAGACATTGTTTCTAAGAAATCATTTGTAATCCAAGGGTTAGTTTTCTCATCTCCAATAGCTGACGGATAAGGCTCCTGGCTTAGATGTCCGGTATCATCAACACGTTGCATTTCAATTTCTAATCCCATAGTAAAATCGGAAGTTTTAGCGACAGCTTCATTATCAAAGATTAATTGACCTATCTTGCTAAACATAAAATCACCTCTATTTAATTAAATATTTTCTAATTTTATTAGCATTATACTATAAAAAGATTAAAAATGAAGTGTTTTTTAAAATAAAATCGCTAACAACCAATTTTTATTTGATTAAAAAAATTATTTCACTTTTTTGGTATTTTACACTTGTCATATATCACAAAAGTGGTATAATTAAAAATGTAAGGAAGTGATGGATATGAAGATTGATATCAAAGCTTACTTGAACTCCAAGGAGCTGACGATTTATCAAGTTTCCAAATATTCAGGTTATGGGTACACGACCTTGCACAAGTCATTCAATAAGAAGCAAACAAGTGCGACATCTCTGAATTTAAGAGATTTGGATGCTTTGGCACAATCGCAAAACAAAGCGATGTGGCAAGTATTGAAAGAACTTGAAGAGCATTATTTGAGTGATGATAATTAAATGAATAGTCGCAGTACCATAAGTCCGTAAGTTTCCAGCAGTCGTCGTTGTTAATTTAGGGACTATTTTGGTTGCGCAAATTAATAAATTAAGAATAAGAAAATAACAGAAACGAGGGATTCTTTATGAATAATACACCTTTTGATAACTTTAATAATATGGATGATATTTTTAATGAATTGATGGGAAGTATGAATGGTATTAATTCTGAACGTCGTTATTTAATTAATGGTCGTGAAGTGACACCAGAAGAATTTGCTCAATATCGTAAGACCGGAAAATTACCAAATAATAATCAAATGGCAAGTCAAGGCAAAGCTCCAAATAAAGATGGAATTTTAGCTAAATTAGGACGTAACTTAACTCAAGAAGCTCGTGAAGGCAAGTTAGATCCAGTTATTGGACGTAACAAAGAAATTCAAGAGACTGCTGAAATTTTAGCACGTCGTACGAAGAACAATCCTGTTCTAGTAGGGGATGCTGGTGTTGGTAAGACAGCAGTTGTTGAAGGCTTAGCACAAGCAATTGTGAATGGCGATGTACCTGCTTCAATTAAGAATAAAGAAATTATCAGTATTGATATCTCTGGCTTAGAAGCTGGTACACAATATCGTGGTAGCTTTGAAGAAAATATTCAAAACTTAATTAAGGAAGTTAAAGATAGAGGAAATGTGATCCTATTCTTTGATGAAATCCACCAAATCTTAGGTGCTGGTGGTATGGGCGGTGACAACGGCTCTAAAGGTTTAGCTGATATTTTGAAACCAGCTTTATCTAGAGGTGAAATCACAGTTATTGGTGCTACAACACAAGATGAATATCGTAACACAATTATGAAGAACGCAGCTTTGGCACGTCGATTCAATCAAGTTACGGTAAATGCTCCAAGTCCAGAAGATACATTTAAGATTTTACAAGGTATCAGAAACTTGTACGAAAAGCATCACAATGTTGTATTGCCAGATAATGTTTTAAAGGCTGCTGTGGACTACTCAATTCAATATATACCACAAAGAAGTTTGCCAGATAAAGCTATTGATTTGATAGATATGACGGCTGCACATCTTGCTGCAAAGCATCCTGTTACAGATGTTAAAGAATTAGAAAATCAAATTAAAGATGAAAAAGAAAAGCAACAAGCAGCTGCTGACAAGGAAGATTATGAAGCTGCTTTAAATGCTAAGACTAAGATTGAAGAATTGCAAAAGAAGATTGACAACCATTCTGAATCTCAAAAAATAACAGCCACAGTCAATGATGTTGCTGAAGCCGTAGAACGTTTGACAGGTATTCCTGTATCCAAGATGGGTGCTAGTGATATCGAACGCTTAAAGGAAATCGGCAAGAGATTAAAGGGCAAAGTTATTGGTCAAGATGAAGCTGTAAATGCAGTAGCTCGTGCTATCCGTCGTAATCGTGCTGGTTTTGACGAAGGAAATCGCCCAATCGGTAGTTTCTTATTCGTTGGACCAACTGGGGTCGGAAAGACAGAATTAGCTAAGCAATTAGCTTTGGATATGTTTGGCTCTAAAGATGCGATTATTCGCTTGGATATGTCAGAATATTCCGATAGAACTGCCGTATCTAAATTGATTGGTACAACAGCTGGTTATGTAGGTTATGACGACAATAGTAACACTTTGACTGAACGTGTACGTCGTAATCCATATTCAATTATCTTACTAGATGAAATTGAAAAGGCTGACCCACAAGTAATCACATTATTACTTCAAGTATTAGATGATGGTCGTTTAACTGATGGTCAAGGTAACACTATTGACTTCAAGAACACAGTTATTATCGCAACATCTAATGCTGGCTTTGGTAACGAAGATTTAATGGGCAAAGACGAAAAAGAAGACAAGGACATTATGAAGAAGATCGCTCCTTACTTCCGTCCAGAATTCTTGAATCGTTTCAATGCCGTAATTGAATTTTCACATTTGACTAAGGAAGATTTGAAGCAAATTGTTGATTTGATGTTAGGCGAAGTAAACAAGACTTTGGCTAAGAAAGGTCTCGACTTGGTAGTAACTGATGCTGCTAAGAACTACCTTATCGAACAAGGCTACGATGAAGCAATGGGTGCTCGTCCATTACGTCGTGTCATTGAACAACAAATTCGTGATAAAGTAACAGATTTCTACTTGGATAATGTAGATGAAAAACATTTATTAGCTGATATGAAAGATGGCGAATTAGTAATCAGTGAAAGGAAGGATGCAGATAAATAATTTAAACTCTAAGAAATTACTAGATATATAAGCTTAAACAGCACTAACTTAACTGTAAGACAGCAGTTTTGTTGGTGCTGTTTTTACATAGATTAGAAAAAATTTGTAATGAATATTCGACGAAAAACATTAAAAAGCTTGAATTTTTAGGGGTATAGGGCTATTATAAACTTAGATAAATAAAACGCATTCAAAAGAAAGGATGATTATTATGGCTCAAGAATACAAGCGTGTCTTAGTTGCAATTGATGGTTCTAAAGGGGCAGACGCAGCATTACGTACAGCAATTGAAGTTACTAAGCGAAATGACCACACTCATCTAGATGTGTTACGTGTTTTGGATTTAAACTCTCTTGAATATGGTGGGGCAGGAATTGCTCTTGACGGTCAAAAGATTTACGAAATTGAACAAGCAAATGAAGATTACATGTTAAAACTTAAGGATAAGATTGTAGCTGAATACGATCTAGCTGCAGATAGAGTTAGTGTTCACCTACGTTTCGGTAATCCAAAAGCAGTTATCACACAAGATTTCCAACCAGAATACAATAACGATTTAATCGTAGTTGGATCAACTGGTAAGAACTTTGTACAAAGAATGATTGTTGGTTCGGTTGCATCTTATGTAATTAGAACAGCTAAGTGTGATGTCTTAATGGCAAAGGTTCGTAATGGGGAAGAAGATAAGTAATAAAAGTAAAAACTACTAGATGTTTAGGCACCTAGTAGTTTTTTGCTTGGAGACATTAAATTATTTAAGATACATTTCGTGATAACACTTAGTGATTTCGTAAGTTTTGAATTCAGTTAGATCGAGCATAATCGTAATAATGCGATTTAAATGATATCCTTTGTGTGAGAGTTTTTGAATAATTTCTTTGATAATTTGTTCGCGTTCTAATTTTCTTGATTCTTGTATTTTATCCATGATTCCATCCTTTCAAAAGTGTATTTGACCTATTTAAAGTACGCAGAAAAAATGAGATTTCAAAAAAAAGCCGCTACTTATTAAAAGTAACGACATTTTTTATTAGCTATTCATTTTCTTTTGTAAATAGTTAGAAATCCAAGTTAGAACTGTAATTACGATTAAGTACATTAATCCGATAATTGCCCAAACTTTGAAGCCTTCAAGGTTACGAGCGATGATAATTTTACCTGTTTGTGTAAGTTCGAGAATACCAATAATAGAAAGAATAGAAGTATCTTTCAAAGTAATAATAAATTGGTTTACGAATGAAGGAACCATAATCTTAATTCCTTGTGGTAAAATAACTTTTCTCATTGCTTTACCAAATGACAATCCCAAACTACGAGCAGCTTCCATTTGTCCTTTATCAACAGCTTCAATTCCACCTTTAACAAAAGCAGCAGTATAAGCACCTTCGTTTAAAGTAAGGGTGATGATACCGGCGATGAAAGCTGGAATCTTAGTACCAGTTAAGCTAGGAATACCGTTATAGATGAATAGGGCAAGTACTAACAATGGAAGACCACGGAAGATATAAATAACAGTAGTTGAAACACCTTGAGCGAATTTGTTAGGAATTACTCCTAAGAAACCAATGATAATCCCAAAGATAGTTGCGCCGATGATACCTAAAATAGTTAGGTAGATTGTTTTCCAAAGACCGTTAAGGAAAACGCCAGAGTTTTGTTTTAACAAACCAATAAAGGTATGTTCATTGTTGCTATTTTCGTTAGCTTTCTTTTGTTCAGCAATTGTGTTTTGGTTGATGTAGCGATTTACAATCTTATCATAACCACCATTTTTCTTTAACTTAGCTAAACCATCATCAAATTTATGTAGAAGTTCTTGGTTCTTACCTTTCATAATAGCGAAACCGTAGTAACCACTTTGAGCAGGTTTAGTAACAATTTTCAACTTAGTACCTGTTTGAATTGCATATTGCATTACCGGCATATCTTCAAAACAAGCAACAGAGTTTCCGTTAACAACATCATTGTACATGTTATCAGAATCATCAAAAGTTACAGTTTTGAAACCATATTTGTCTTTTAGTGAGAGAGCATAGTTAGCAGCGGCAGTACCGGTTTTTAGAGCAACACGCTTACCACGTAGTTGTTTGAGGCTGGTAATGTTACTATTTTTAGCAACTGCCATGATGAAACCTGTTTTATAGTATGGCTTTGAGAAATCGAATTTTTGTTTACGTTCATCAGTAATAGCCATCCCAGCAATAACCCCATCAATTTGTCCAGATTGTAAAGATTGAACGGCAGAGTTAAATCCAATTGGTTGAATATTAACTTTAAATCCTTCTTCTTTAGCGATAGCTTTCATTAAATCGATATCTATTCCAACATATTGATTATTCTTATTAGCGAATTCAAAAGGGGGATAAGTAACATCTGTCCCGATATTGTAGGTTTTAGTGTCTGCTTTAACATGATTATTATTCAAGTTAGTAAAAATTAATAAAGTACATAAGCAACTGACAATAAAAATAAATGCTTTTTTTAGCATAGGCGACACTCCTAAAAATTATAAAATGTTAAAATATATCTCATTAAGAATACCACAATTTATTATTAAAGTGCAATCTAATCTATAAGTAAAAACATATAAAAAAGCCAGTATGCGAATTGACATACTGGCTTAATTAAGTTTGAGGAATTATAATTATTGACTTGCTAAGCATTGACCAACTACAAAGTAGCAGATTGTTTTTTTAATGGTTTACGCTGACTTAGCAAGAATAATTAATTAGTCAACACGGACAACCCAGCCTTCAGGAGCGGGCTTGTCACCAAATTGAATTCCTGTTAATTCATCGTATAATTTCTTAGTTACAGGTCCAACTTCTGTTTCACTGTAGAATTGATGATACTTGTCACCAACTTGGAAACCAGCAATTGGAGAAATTACAGCAGCTGTACCACATGCACCAGCTTCTGCAAAGTGATCCAATTCATCGATATAAACGTCGCCTTCTTCAACTTCCATACCAAAGCGTTCTTTAGCAAGGTATAAGAGGGAGTACTTAGTAACAGAAGGTAAGATAGATGGTGATTTAGGAGTTACAAACTTGCCATCTTTTGTGATACCGAAGAAGTTTGCAGAACCAACTTCTTCAATCTTCTTATGTTCAACTGGATCAAGGTAAATACAATCGGAGAAACCTTCTTTATGGGCTTTGTCACCAGGAAGTAAACTAGCAGCGTAGTTACCACCAACTTTACTTGCACCAGTACCTTTATGAGCAGCTCTATCATAGTTAGAAACTAAGAAACGAGTAGGAACCATACCACCCTTGAAGTAATTTCCAACAGGCATAGCAAAAACAGTAAAGATGTATTCCTTAGCTGGATGTACACCAATGTTAGGTCCAACCCCAATGATTAATGGACGTAAGTATAAAGTACCGCCAGTGCCATATGGTGGAACATAAGCTTCATTTGCGCGAACAACTGATTTACATGCTTCAATGAACATTTCAGTTGAAACTTCAGGCATTAATAAGCGACGACAACTGTCTTGTAAACGAGCAGCATTGCGGTCAGGACGGAATAATTGTACATGGTTATCTTTTGTACGGTAAGCTTTCATACCTTCAAAAGCTTGTTGACCATAATGAAGAGCTGTTGAACCTTCATTCATAGCAAGTGTAGAGTCTTCAGTTAAACCTGCCTTATGCCATTCGCCATCTTTCCAATAAGCACGATAACGATAAGGGAGATCCATGTATTCAAATCCCAAGTTGTCCCAATCAAGAGTTGTTAATGGTTCTTTTGCTGTCATAATAAAATTCCTCCTTAATATGTAATCCAATAAATTAGAGTAAAGAAAAACCCACAAAGCTGGTTGAGCAGTGTGGGTAAAAAGTATATAGTCAATTCACCGCTGCAACCATTAGTTATGTAATCTATACTAGACGCACGATGAATCAAAGTCTTCACTCAAAATTAGCTGAGATATTAGATGACGCATCGTGCATCATAATAGCTAAGCTAATTAAAATTATACGGTTGCTAAATCTATTAAAATATGTACGCATAATCATCTACTCCCATCTAAATAATCTACTGAATTAATAATTGCTTTTATTATATCAGTAAATATTAAAAAATCAATATCTTTTTTAATCTTTTTGCAATTATTTAATAAAGCTATAATTTTAAGGGTAAAATAATAGAGTTTGAATTTTTTCTTCCTATTATATGACAAAAAAATTATTATTCATAAAGTATGCATTGAAAATTTTTTTGAGAAAAACTGAAATTAATTGTTGACGTAACCTAAAAATCAAGGTATAGTATATATCGTTGTCTGTTACGAAAGACGACATCAAAAATA
>OMAC01000436.1_pt1 | contig 29502 bp, 27 predicted proteins | sample 1644561 | NCBI WGS metagenome assembly OMAC01 (sample SAMEA103958144, study PRJEB25191) | human gut metagenome
GTTACGTTCACGATCCCGACGGTGTCATCACCGACGAGAAGCTGAACTTCATCCTCGAGATGCGCGCCAAGGATCCCATGCACTGCAAGCCCTATGCCGATAAGTTCGGCTGCGAGTTCGTCGCCGGCGAGAAGTGCTGGGGCGTCAAGGATGTGGACGTGTATATGCCCGCCGCCATGCAGAACGACGTCAAGATGGAGTCCGCTGAGAAGATCGCTGTTTCCGGCGTGAAGTACTACATCGAGGTCGCCAATATGCCCACCACCAACGATGCACTGAACTTCCTGCGTAAGCAGAAGGGCATCATCGTCGCTCCCTCCAAGGCTGTTAACGCCGGCGGCGTGGGCGTCTCCGCCCTGGAGATGGCCCAGAACTCCGAGCGTCTGGTCTGGACTGCCGAGGAAGTCGACCATCAGCTGCATAAGATGATGGAGAACATCCACAAGGTGTCCGCCGAGGCCGCTGCCGAGTACGGCCTGGGCTACGACCTGGTGGCTGGTGCCAACATCGCCGGCTTCAAGAAGGTCGCCGAGGCGATGATGGAGCAGGGTTGCTTCTAAGCCGAACCTCTTACGAGCCAACAAAAGGGACCGCGAAAGCGGTCCCTTTTTGTATCCCGAAAACCACTCGCTGGGCGAGTGGTTTTCGGGATACAAAAAAATCCCCCGCCGGACCCGGCGGGGGATATCTTGTTGTTATGCATCGTAGATGCCCAGTATCACAATACCCGCCACCACCAGTGCAATCATGGCGTAGTGCTTCCAGCTGAGCTTTTCCTTCAGGAAAATGCGGCTCCACAGCACCGAGGCCACGCAGTAGGCGGAGATGATGGGCGCGGCCAGGGCCACGTGTTCCGTGTCCGCCAGCGCGTAGATGTACGCGAACTGGCCCGCCGTCTCGCACACGGCGCCCGCATACTTGGGGCCCTCCCGCTTGGGGACGAGTCGGCTCTTTTTGATGAGCACCACATACACGAAGCATACGATGCCCGCCAGCAGAAATGTCAGCTCATAGGCGCAGTTGGCGCTGTCCTCGTTCAATGTCTCCAGCACCCGGCTGTCGGCGAAGGTACCCAGTGCGTCCAGCAGGCAATAGATCACAGGCAGGATCAGCGCCAGCGCCGACTTGGCGTAGCGGTGGTTGCTGGCCTGCTGCCGTGCAGCCCGCAGGTCGTCGTCCTCCCGGGCCTCCACGATGCCCAGACCGATGACGCCCACGCATACCAGTGCTGTGGCGGCCAGCTGCGCCGGCACCAGCTCGCCCAGGCCGCCGGTGGCCAGCGCCAGCACCGCCACCAGTGCGCCGCTGGAATTGCAGATGGGGGAGGAGATGGACAGCTCGATATACCGCAGGCCGATGTAGCCGATGGTCATAGAGCTGATGTACAGCAGGGACACCGGCAGATACGTCAGGATGATGCTGCCGTTGATCTCCGTGCCGTTGATAAAAATCTCATAGGCGGCGTGCAGACCCATCACCAGGCCCACTGCCATCACCATTTTAAGATGGCTGTATTTGTCGTCTGCGTCCTGGCAGCCGATCTTGCTGAACAGGTCAGAGCCGCTCCAGCAGATCAGTGCGATCAGAGAAAACCAAAACCACATAAAAAACTCCTTATTCTATCATGTATAGCAAGACCTGCTATACGATAATGTACATTATTCAGAAAGTAAAAGTATAAACAACGAACATAAAATGCACAGAAAAAGGAGGCGGACGCCGCCGAAAGGGATGGTTGGGGAGAAACATACGATTTCCTCCATGGTTTACATAATTATAATGAGATCAGGCCGGCCTCCAGCATTTTCTGCAGGCTCATCAGGATGCCCAGCTTGGCGTGGTACCAGGTCAGCCCACCCTGGAAATACACCGCGTAGGGCGGCCGTGTGGGGCCGTCGGCGGACAATTCTATGGAGCTGCCCTGCACAAAAGCACCGGCGGCCATGATGACGTCGCTGTCATAGCCCGGCATAGGGGCTGGCTCCGGGCTGACATAGCTGTCCACCGGCGCGGCGGCCTGTATGCCCTTGCAGAAGGCGATCATGCCCTCCCGGCTGCCCAGTTCTACCGCCTGAATGATGTCGTGCCGCACCTCAGAAGCGCCTGGAATGACATGAAAACCAAGTTTTTCATAACAATTTGCGGCGAATACAGCACCCTTCACCGCAGAGGCCACCACCGTCGGCGCCAGGAAAAAGCCCTGGTAAAATTGGGTCAGCAGCCCCAGATTTGCGCCCACCTCCCGGCCAAGACCGGGGGCGGTGAGCCGCCGGGCGCAGCGCTCGATCAGGTCGGCGCGGCCGCAGATATAGCCGCCGGTGGGGGCCAGCCCGCCGCCGGGATTTTTGATAAGGCTGCCCACCATCAGGTCCGCGCCCACGTTCACCGGCTCGATCAGCTCTGTGAACTCGCCGTAGCAGTTGTCCACCATACAGATCACGTCCGGCTTGCATTGTTTACATAACGCAATCAACTCGCCGATCTGCGCTACCGAGAAGCTGGGCCTTGTAGCGTAGCCTTTTGAACGCTGTATCGTGATAAGTTTTGTTTTGTTGCTTATTGCCGCGCAAATTTTATCGGTATCAAACGACCCGTCCGGCAATAAATCGACTTGACGATAACTTACCCCGTATTCCTTCAGCGAGCCCACCGACTCCCGAATGCCGATGACTTCTTCCAGTGTGTCGTACGGCCCCCCCACCGGACTCAAAAGTTCGTCCCCCGGCAGCAGGTTCGCGCCTAACGCCAGCGCCAGCGCGTGGGTACCACAGGTGATCTGCGGGCGAACCAGCGCCGCCTCCGCGCCGAAGCAGTCGGCGTAGACGCGCTCCAGCGTGTCGCGTCCCTCGTCGTCGTAGCCGTAGCCGGTGGAAAGGTTAAAATGATTGGCGGCCACGCGGTTTTTCTGCATGGCGGCGATGACCTTCAGCTGATTAGCCTCGGCGATGGCGTCGATGGCCGCAAAGCGGTCCTTCAGGTCGGACAGGATCGTTTCGCTGAAAGCCAGCACGTTTTCGCTGACGCCCAGCGCCTTATATGCTTCGTTCATAGTTCACCTCAGTTGGGAAATTGTACGCCGTTCAGGCGCATAATGAGTCGGATGGGATAGTCCCGATCCAGATAGTTTTTCTCGTACCACTCGAAGGTAGCGATGGGTGCGTGCATAAGCTCCGGTGCCTCGCAGCGAAAGGTCTCGAAGGTATTTCTGTCGCCGCTGAGCAGGGCGGCCACCACATCCAGCCGTCCCTCATCCGCAAGCCGCAGCAGGGCGTGGTCCATAGCGGCGGCACAGCCCTGCTCCTCCTCGTCGGCATACGTCTCCCGACGGCCCAGCCAGTAGAGGAACTCCTCCGGGTCCAGGTCCAGCTTGGTAGTGATCTGGCTGAGCTTGAAAAACTCCTTGCGGTCCATGCGCTTCAGCACGTCGATCAGATACTGCACAAGACCGTCGTCCATGGCGATGCAGTCCAGAAACACCTCAAAGGCGTGCTTGTTGGCATCGGGGTCGGGGGTCGCGGATTTTTTCTCCGCGGCAGGGGCTTCCTGTGCCTTATCCGCGTTTTGAAGAAACAGCTCAAAACCGCCAAGGTCGCCGCTTTCGGCGAACAGCTCCTCCGGAAGCACCGTGCCGTCCTGGGCGGCGCAGGCGCGGACAAAGGCGGCCATGCCCATATCCTGTAGCTGCTGGCCCAGCGCCTGTATGCGGGCGTTCTCATCGCCGCCTTCCGGCAGGGTGATTCCCTCCGGGGAAGGACGCGTGCCCTCCCATACCTCGGTCATATAGCGCAGATAGTAATCAAAAAGGGTCATAGTTCTCCCTCACTTTCCAAATTGGAATTGTACCATACAGCGCTTGCCAATGCAAGAAATATCGGGTATGATAGGGGAAAACCGTGAAAGGAGCCGCCTATGGAAGCGTACTATGTCTATATGCTGCGGTGCCGTGGCGGAAGCCTGTACACGGGGATGACCAACGATGTGGCGCGGCGGATGGCCATGCATTGCAGCGGTAGGGGCGCCAAGTACACCCGGGCACACCCGCCGGAGGCTTTGGCGGCGCTGTGGCGCTGCGGTGACAAGGTGACGGCGTCGCGGTTGGAATACGCCATCAAGGCGAAGCTGACCCACGGGCAGAAGGAAACGCTTGCCGCCGCGCCGGGGAGGATAGGGGAGTGGTTTCCCGCGCTTCCCGCCGAGGCGGTAACGACGCTGCCCGCGGGGAAGGAATTTCCAATTTTTGCAAATCAAACGTAAGCACCGTTACCGGGAATGATAAAATTGGGATTTTTTCACAAAATGCTCTGGACAAACCGGAAATTCTTGCTATAATGAAGCTATCCGCAGAGGTACCTCTGCTTTTACGTTTTAATGAGGATTAAAACGAGCGCATCTGCGGAAATCTACTACCATAAGGGGAATGAACAATGAAAAAAGTATTAGCAACCATTCTGGCCCTGGTCATGGCACTCAGCGTCACAACGATGGCGTGGGCTGACGATGTGGCCAAAATCGGTAACACCGGGTATGCTACGCTGAAGGCGGCTATTGAGCACGTAGCAGACGGCGAGACCATCGTGCTGACCGCAGATGTCAACAATGGCGATGGCATCGTCGTGGCCAGCGGTAAGAACTTTACGTTGGACTTTGCAGGACATACCTATACGATCACACAGAACGTTGTGGGGTCTACGGGAACTGAGAATCAGTGCTTCCAGCTGCTGAGGGATTCTACCATCACTATGAAGGATGGTGCTATCGTTGCAAACTGTACAGGTGCGAAAATGATAATCCAGAACTACTGCAACCTGACACTGGACAACATGAAATTGGATGCGACGGTGGGGGATAACAATGTTGGGTACGTTGTGTCCAACAACTGCGGCAATGTTTTTATCAAGAATGGGACGACTATCACCGCAAAGACGACCGGTGTGGCTTTTGACGTTTACGGTGGTTTCCAAAATTACGGTGATGTGTCCGTGACGCTTGAAGCTGGTGCGACTGTCAACGGTAAGGTCGAAGTGGCAAGAGATACCGGCACTCAGAATAAGAATACTTTGACTGTTACGGGTGGCACTGTGAACGGCGAATTGGTTGTGACCGAAAACGAGAAGACCAAAGTGGCCGTCACCGGCGGTACTTTCTCTACCGATGTGACGGAGTATCTTGCCGAGGGTAAGATCCTGCAGAAGAATGGTGACACCTATACCGCCGTGACTAATAGCGCTATCACCAGCGGCACCTATACCAGTGAGCCTACTGTGCCTTCCGGATATAAGGCGACGAAGAATGATGATGGCACCTGGACGGTTTCCAAGGTTTCCTATTACTACTACCAGCCCACCACCGACACCAAGACCACCGACACCAAGGGCAGCCCCAAGACCTTCGACGCGGGCATTGCTCTGTATGTCGGCATGGCGCTGACCTCCGCCGCCGGCGTGGCGTTTGTGGGCAAAAAGCGCGAGGACTGACACCGTTTTCCGCGGTGTCTTACCCCGGCGCCGTGTGAAATAACAGAAAAGGCACCCCGTCAGGGGTGCCTTTTCTCATGCCTCAAAATAGGCTTCTGCCTGCTGAATATTCCGCTGTATCTCCTGCCGCAGCGCCTCCAGCGTGTCGAACCTCTGCTCGCCCCGCAGCCGGCGGCAGAACTCCACCCGGAGCTCCTGCCCGTACAGGTCGCCCTCGAAGCCCAGCAGGTACGTCTCCACGGACACCCGATCGCTGTCGGATACCGTGGGCCGCGTGCCCACGTTGGTCACGCCGGCGCACCGCCGTCCGTCCGGCAGAAATACCTCCGTCACGTACACCCCGTGCGCCGGGGCCAGCACGTGCTCCGGCACCGCCAGGTTTACCGTGGGGATGCCGATGGTCCGCCCGATCCGCTGTCCGTGCTGCACCGTCTGGCTCAGGCAGTGCCGGTGGCCCAGAAAGTCCGCCGCGCGTTCCATGTCGCCCGCCTCCACCAGCGTCCGGATGTACGTGGAGCTGACCGTGATGCCCTCCCGCTGTACCGGCGGGATGATGTCGCACCCAATGCCCATCTCCGCGCACTTCTGCCGCAAAAGCTGCACGTTCCCGGCGTTTTTATGGCCGAACCGGTGGTCGTGCCCGGCCACGAAGTGCACCGCGCCGTATGTCCCGATCAGCATTTCCAGATAGGCCTCCCACGGCATGGTCATCATCTCCCGGTCAAAGGGCGCGAAAATGACCCGCTCGATGCCGTACAGACGCTCCATCAGCCCCTGCCGGTCCCGGTTGGAGTTGATCAGGTACACGGGCTGCCCCGTGACCACCTCCTTCGGCGGCCGGTCAAAGGTGAATGCCGCGGGGACGGCTCCCAGCTCCCGGGCGCGCTCCGCCGTCTTCCGCAGCAGTGCGCCGTGGCCCCGGTGCACGCCGTCGAAGAAGCCCAGGGCGATAACTGTCTTTTCCAAGTTGTTCACGCTCCGAAAAAGTTTTTCTCTGATGTCAGAACACCCGCTTCCCAGCGGCTCAGGCACAGAAACGCCCTATCCGGGCCGTACACCCGGTACAGCCCCGGCTGCAAGCCCTCCGCCGCCAGCGGATTGCCGCACAGGCACCGTCTGTGGTCCCGTTCACCGGCGATGTGATAGGCCGGGTACTGCCGGAACAGCGAGTCGGTAGGGGAGAGCAGGGCCTCGCCCTGCGCCTGTACGTCCTCAATACTGCGGCTCTCCGCCAGTGTAAACCCGGCGGCCATGGTCCGCCGCAGAGCGCTCATGCATCCGCCGCAGCCCAGCGCCTGCCCGATGTCGTGGCACAGCGCCCGCACATACGTGCCCTTGCTGCACCGTATCCGCAGCCGCCAGTCGCCGTCCTCCGGCTCCAGCAGCGCCAGCTCGTGTATGGTCACCCGCCGTGGGGGCCGTTCGATCTCCTGCCCCTTCCGGGCCAGCTGATACAGCTTCTGCCCGTTGATCTTGATAGCCGAGTACATGGGCGGCACCTGGTCGATCTCCCCGGTGAACCGCGCCAGCACGTCCTCCAGCTGCGCCCGCGTCACGGACACAGGGCGCTCCGCCACCACCTCGCCGGTGGTGTCCTGGGTGTTGGTCGTCAGCCCCAGCCGCAGCCCCGCGACGTACTCCTTGTCCCCGCCCTCGGCGTAGGACACCGCCCGCGTGGCGTTTCCCACGAACACCGGCAGCACGCCGGTGGCCATGGGGTCCAGCGTTCCGGCGTGGCCCACCTTTTTCGTTTTCAGTATGCCCCGCAGCTTGCCGCACACGTCCATGCTGGTCCATCCCGCGGGCTTGTCGATAATGATGATCCCGTCGGCCATGTTATCCCATGACCTCCGTATAGGCCGCCAGAATGGCCGCCTTTGCCTCGTCCAGGGTGCCGTCCACCGTGGCCCCGGCGGCGCCCTTGTGGCCGCCGCCGCCCAGCACGCGGCACACGGCGCTGGCGTCCACCCGCGGTCCCGTCCGCAGCGACAGCTTCACCCGTCCCGGCTTCAGCTCCCGCAGCGTGATGCCGCAGTCGGTGCCCTGCACCAGCGCCGCCAGACTGCTCAGCTCCTCCACATCGGACTCAGCAGCGCCCAGCTCCCGGCACAGCGCCAGAGGGATGGACATCACCACCACCCGGCCGTTGTCGTACAGCTCCATGTCCGCCACCATCCGGGCCTCCATGGCCAGCCGCACCGGCGACTTCGTGCGGAACAGCGCCTTGTTCACCGGCCCCACGTCGATGCCCCGCTCCATCAGCGCGGCGGCGATGCGGTGCGTCCGCGCCGTGGTGTTGGCATAGACGAAGCACCCGCAGTCTGTGGAGACCGCCACATACAGCGCCATGGCCATCTCCGGCGTGATGTCCGTCAGCCTGCCCACGATCTCATACACGATCTCGCCGCAGGCGGCGGCCTCCGCGTCCAGGCACGTCCGTTCCGCGAAGAACTCCTGGGATCCGTGGTGGTCGATGGCCAGGCAGATGTCGTTTTTATACGGCACCGCGTTCTCCGGCAGCAGATTGGGCGCGGCGATGTCCACCGACACCACGCTCTGCGGCACAAATCCCTCCGGTGCCCACAGCCCCTCGGCGTAGGGCGTGTACGTCTCCGTGATCTCCGGGTTTTCCAGCAGATACGCCGTCCGGCCCAGCGCCCGCAGGGCGCGGCACAGTGCGGCGGCGCAGCCCACCGTGTCCCCATCCGGGCGCACATGGGTCAGGATCAGCACGCCGTCCAGCGTCCGCAGAAAGTCCGCCGTCTCCTGCACCGTCAGCCGCGCGCTCATTCCCGGTCCTCCGGTAGCACGATGTCCGCGTTGGCGGGGTTGGCGGGCTTCACATGGTTCAGCAGGTCCAGAATGTGCGCGCCGTGGGCGATGGAGTCGTCCATGAAGAACTGCAGCTCCGGCGTGTAGCGCAGGTCGATGGCCTGGCCCAGCTCGTGCCGCAGATATCCGGCCGCAGACTTCAGCCCCTTCATCAGGCCCTTTTCATCCGCGCAGTTCAGCGCGCTGATATACACCCGCGCGTACCGCAGGTCGCTGGTGGTGTCTACCCGCGTGATGGTCAGCATCCCCTCGGATACCCGCGGGTCCTTTACGGTGCGGAGCAGGGCGCTCAGCTCCTTGCGTATCTCCTCATTGATGCGCCCGATACGGTTTCCTGCCATAGACCGTTCCTCCTCTCAAGAAAAAGAGGGGTGGGCTTTGCCCACCCCTCGGCTGTTTGTTATACCTCGATCTGCTCCATGGTGAAGGCCTCCACGATGTCGCCTTCCTTGATGTCGTTGAACTTCTCGATGCTCAGACCGCACTCGTAGCCGGATTGGACCTCCTTCACGGAGTCCTTGAACCGCTGCAGGGAGGCCAGCACGCCCTCGTGGATGACGATGCCGTCGCGGACCAGCCGCACCTGGCAGTCCTTGCGCTGCAGCTTGCCGTCCTGCACGTAGCAGCCGGCAACCGTGCCCACGCCGGACACCTTGTACGTCTGGCGCACCTCGGCGTGGCCCAGCAGCACCTCGCGGAACTTGGGGGCCAGCATACCCTTCATGGCGGCTTCGATCTCGTTGATGGCATCGTAGATCACGCGGTACATCCGCATATCCACGTTGGCCCGGGCGGCACTGTCGCGGGCGGCGGCGTCCGGCCGGACGTTAAAGCCCACGATGATGGCCTGAGAGGTGGACGCCAGCATGACGTCGCTCTCGTTGATGGCGCCCACGCCGCCGTGGATCACGCGGACGCGGACCTCCTCGTTGCTCAGCTTCTCCAGCGAGGACTTCACCGCCTCCACGCTGCCCTGCACGTCCGCCTTGACGATCAGGTTCAGGTTCTTCATCTCACCGGCCTGGATCTGGCTGAACAGATCCTCCAGCGACACCTTGGTCACAGGGGCGTTGGCCTTGGCCTTCTCCTCGGCCTTGCGCTGCTCCACCAGCTCGCGGGCCAGCTTTTCGTCGGCCACGGCGTTGAAGGTAGCGCCGGCGGAGGGTGCCTCGCTCAGACCCGTGATCTCCACAGGCACGCTGGGTCCGGCCTCGGTGATGCGCTGGCCCTTGTCACTGACCATGGCGCGCACGCGGCCCACAGAGGTACCGGCGATGATGATGTCGCCCTGATGGAGGGTGCCGTTCTGTACCAGCAGCGTGGCCACGGGGCCGCGGCCCTTGTCCAGACGGGCCTCGATCACGGTGCCCTGCGCCGCGCGGTTGGGGTTGGCCTTCAGCTCGCCCACCTCGGCGGTCAGCGTCAGCATCTCCAGCAGATTATCCACGCCCATGCCGGTCTTGGCGGAGATGGGGCACACGATGGTGTCGCCGCCCCACTCCTCGCACACCAGGCCGTACTCGGTCAGCTGCTGCTTGATGCGCTCGGGGTTGGCCTCGGGCTTATCCATCTTGTTGATGGCCACGATAATGGGGATACCGGCGGCCTTGGCGTGGTTGATGGACTCCACCGTCTGGGGCATGATGCCGTCCTCGGCGGCCACCACCAGAATGGCGATATCCGTCACCATGGCGCCGCGGGCGCGCATGGAGGTAAAGGCCTCATGGCCGGGGGTATCCAGAAATGTGATGGGCTTGCCATTGATCTGCACCTGATAGGCGCCGATGTGCTGGGTGATGCCGCCGGCCTCGCCGCTGGCCACATGGGCGTTGCGGATATAGTCCAGCAGGCTGGTCTTGCCGTGGTCTACGTGGCCCATGACCACCACCACGGGTGCCCGGGGCACCAGGTCCTCATCCTTGTCCTGATGGTCGTCGATCAGGCGCTCCTCGATGGTGACGACGACTTCCTTCTCTACCTTGCAGCCCATCTCCTCGGCGATGATGGCGGCGGTGTCGAAGTCGATCATCTGGCTCAGGGAGGCCATCACGCCGTTCTTCATCAGGCACTTGACCACCTCCGCGCCGGTCTTCTTCATCCGGCTGGCCAGCTCGCCCACGCTGATCTCGTCGGGGATCTGCACGGTCACAGGGGTCTTCTTGATGACCTCCAGCCGCAGCTTCCGCAGCCGGTCGGCCTCCTCCTGCTTGCGCTTGTTGCTGGCGAAGTTATTGTCCCGCCGCTGCTTATTGCTGCGGAACTTCTCCTTGCCCTGGGGGGCCTGCTGGTCCCGCTTGCCGCTGCTGCGGGCGTCGGCCATATCCTGCAATTTCTCGTCGTACTTGTCCAGATTGACGTTGGTGGCCTTGCGGGTGTCCACCACCTGCCGCTGGGGCACGCGGGACATGGGCTGCTTGGGCTGCTCCGCCTTGGGCGCGCCGCCCTGCTGGGGCTTGCCGCTCTGGCCCTGACCCTGTGTCGGCGCGGATGCGTTCTGCGCCGGCTTGGCGGCGGGCTTCTCCGCCTTCTTCTCCTCCGGCTTGGCGCCCTCGGCGAAGATCACCGCGATGCTGCTCACCGGGTTGTGCTGGGTCAGATACTCAAAGATCAGGCTCAGCTCCCGGTCCTCCAGCACCTGCATATGATTTTTGGGCGTTTCGGCGTACTTGGTCAGGATCTCCGTGATCTCCTTCGTGGACACGCCGAAGTCCTTGGCCACCTCATGCACTCTGTATTTGTTAGCGATACTACCCAAATAAAGCCACCTCCATCTCAGTTGCTCGCGCCGCGTCGGCGGCGCGCTGTGTTCCTGTTATCTGCCGGTCGTTTTCCGGCTTCCCTTGCCCTTCTTTACCGGCCGCGCGTTTTCATACCGTGCGCCGGGGGCCTCCTTCTTCGCCGGCCGTTTATCCCTGGGCGGGCGGCCGCTCCGTTCCTTATAGACACGGTCGGGGCGTCCCTCCGGATACTCCCGCCGCGGCGGACGCCGGTGTTCCGGCGCGGGGGGCCGGTGCTCCGGTGCCGGAGGCTCCGGAGACGCGTGGGGCGGCTCCGGCGGCTTGCCGCCGTGAACGCGGTGCCTGCCCTGCCGCAGGTTCTTCTCGTGCTGTAGTTGCTCTTCCTTCCGTTCCCTTGCCCGTTTGGCCTTCAGGTCCAGCGCCTCCGCCGCCGCGCCGTAGATCTCCGGCTCCGCCGCCGCCAGCTTTTTCACCAGCGACTGGGCGAACCCGATGTCCGTCACCGCGCACATGGCCACGCTGGTCCGGCCCAGCGCCCGGCCGAAATCCTCCTTGTCCGCCGGGAAGGGCAGGCACAGGCAGCTGCCTGCCCGGCCGAAGCTGTACGCCCGCCGCACCGAGGATGCCGCCGCGTCCCGCGCCGTAAAGATGACCCTGGCCTTCTTGGCCCGTGCCGCCGCGCCTACGGGCTCCTCGCCCACGGCCACCGCACCGGCGCGCAGCGCCAGACCCAAAGTGGATAACAAATGCTCTGTCACAGTGCCACCATCTGCCCTTCCAGCGCGTCGTACACCTCCGCCGGTATGGCGGTGTCGAAGGCGCGCTCCAGCGCACGGCTTTTCCGTGCTTTTTTCAGGCACTCCGGGTCCGGGCACACATACGCGCCCCGGCCGGACTTCTTCCCGGTGCTGTCCAGCAGTATCTCCCCCTCCGGGGTCTTCACGATACGCAGCAGCGCCTTTTTGTCTTTCATTTCCCGGCAGCCCACACATTGCCGCTGGGGTATCTTACGGGTCTTCTGCATCGCTGCCGTTCCTTTCCGCAGCCGCCGCTTACTCCGCGTTGGCCGCCTTGATGTCGATCTTATAGCCGGTCAGCCGCGCGGCCAGACGGGCGTTCTGCCCCTCCTTGCCGATGGCCAGACTCAGCTGGTCTGCGGGCACCGTCACGCGGCAGGCCTTGCCCTCGTCGGCCAGCTGCACGCTGACCACGTCCGCCGGCGCCAGCGCCGCGGCGATAAACTCCGCCGGGTCCTCGCTGTACTTCACGATGTCGATCTTCTCGCCCCGCAGCTCGTCCACGATGGCGTTCACGCGCTGCCCCCTGGGGCCCACGCACGCGCCGATGGCGTCCACGTTGGGGTCCTCGGACCACACGGCGATCTTCGTGCGGTTGCCCGCCTCCCGGGCGATGGACCGCACCTCCACGGTGCCGTCGTAGATCTCCGGCACCTCCAGCTCAAACAGCCGCTTCACCAGACCGGGGTGGGTGCGGGAGATCATCACCTGCGGCCCGCGTGTGCTGCGGCGCACCTCCACCAGATACACCTTCACCATCTGGCCCTCGTGCAGCTCCTCGCCGGGCACCTGCTCGTTCATGGTCAGCACAGCCTCCGTGGCCTCGCTGCCGCTGCCGATCCGCAGGATCACATTGCCGTTCCGGGGGTCGATCCGGCTGACGGTGCCGGTGAGGATCTCATGCTGCTTACTGCCCCACTCGTCATAGATCATGCCGTGCTCGGCCTCCCGCAGGCCCTGGATGATGACCTGCTTGCCGTTGCCGGCGGCGATGCGGCCGAATTCCACGGACTCCACCGGGAAGTTCACCATGCCGCCCAGCTCGTTTTTGGCGGAGATGCGCTTGGCCTCCTCCAGCGAGATCTGGCTGGCGGGGTTCTCCACCTCCTCCACGATCTCCTTCTGGACGTACATTTTCAGGTCCTTCTTCTCCTCATCCACGTCCACCACCACATACTCCACGCCCTCGTGGTCGCGCTTATAGGCGGTGGTCAGCGCCTGGATGATCTTGCCCATCATAAAGCTCTGGGGAATGCCCCGTTCCTTTTCCAGCATAGCCAGTGCCGCGAAAATCTCGTCACATTTCATGGTCGTTTCTCCTTCTATCTCAAGTCGTGTTGTCTCAGAATTCCACCCGCAGGCGCACCAGCGCCGTCTCGTTCTTCTCAAAGCGCACCGTCTCGCCGCCCATGTCCAGCAGCACCGCGCCGTCTTCATAGCCCGCCAGGGTCCCGGCGAACTCCTTGCGCCCGTCCTTGGGCTGGTACGTTTTCACCAGCACGGGGCTGCCCATGAACTGCGCAAAATCCCCCGGCCGCTTCAGCTGGCGCTCCAGCCCCGCCGAGCCCACCTCGAACACGTAGCTGCTCTCGATGGGGTCCGCCTCGTCCAGCAGATCGCTGACCGTGCGGCTGATGGCCTCGCAGTCCAGAATGTCCACGCCGCCGTCCTTGTCCAGATACAGCCGCAGGTACCACTGTCCCGCCTCCCGGACGTACTCTACATCCCAGATGCGGCAGCCCTGCGCCTGCACCGCCGGCTCCGCCAGCGCCCATACGACCTCGGTGATCTTTTTCACAGCAAGCCCTCCAACAGAACATCCCGGTCATCATGGAACGATGACCATTAAAAAAAGCGGACGATCTCGTCCACTCCAGTCAATACCTTAACCTTACGTACACACATAGCATACCATATAAGCACACGAAACGCAAGGGTTTTTCCGCAAAAAGCACCCGCAAAATAGGTCGAAAAGCTGAAAAGAACGCCCTTAGGACGCTCTTTTCAGCTTCATAACGCCTCTCGACAGCAAAAACGCCGCCAAATTTACCAGCACCACCGTGGCGCCCACCGGCGTGCCCCACAGGTACGACCCGGTCAGCCCCACGCAGAAGCACACCACACTCAGCCCCGCGGCGCAGATGACCACGCCCCGGAAGCTCCGCAGCAGCGTCATGGCCGTCAGCGCCGGGAAGATGACCAGACTGGAGATCAGCATCGCGCCCATCATCCGCATGCCCAGCACGATGGTCAGGGCCGTCAGCACCGACAGGATGGTGTTGTACAGCCCCACCTTCACCCCGGTGGCCCGGGCAAAGCTTTCGTCGAAGGTGATGGCGAACAGCCGATGGTAAAACAGCACATACAGCACCAGTACCGCCGCGCACAGCCCCACGCTCAGCGCCACATCCGCCCGGTCCATGGCCAGGATAGAGCCGAACATAAAGCTGTCCACATCCGTGGTCATGCCGGTGGTCAGACTGGTGACCACCACGCCCACGGCCAGCGCCGACGCGCTGACCACCGCGATGGCCGCGTCCGCGCCCATCCGGCTTTTCTCCGTCATCCGCAGCAGCCCCAGCGCCGCCAGCACCACCACAGGGATAGACACCGGCAGCGGCGCCCAGCCGCAGGCCAGTGCGATGCTCAGTGCGCCGAAGGACACATGGCTCAGCCCGTCGCCGATCATGGAGTACCGCTTCAGCACCAGCGGTACGCCCAGCAGCGCCGCGCACAGCGCCACCAGGATACCCACCACGAACGCCCGCAGGATAAACGGGTACGTGAACATTTCCAGCAGTAAGCTCATGCCTCGTCACCTCCGAACCGCTTGCCCCAGGGGGACGTTAGATAGTCCGCCGCCGTGCCGAAGAAGTACGTTCCGTGGCCGGCGTGCAGAATATGGTCGGCGTAGCGCAGGGCACTGCGTATATCGTGTGTCACCGCCACGATGGCGATGCCCTCCTGCTTGTTCAGGTATTCCAGCGTGCGGTACAGCTCCTGGGCTGCCGCCGGGTCCAGTCCCGTCACCGGCTCGTCCAGGATCAGCAGCTCGCCGGCGGCGCACAGGGCACGCGCCAGCAGCACCCGCTGCTGCTGCCCGCCGGACAGCTCCCGGTAGCACCGGTCCTTCAGCTCCAGCACGCCCAGCTTGCCCATGTGCATCAGCGCGGTGGACTTCTCCTTCGGCGTGTAGAAAAACCGCATGCCCCGGCTGCTGAGAAAGCCGCTGCGCACTACCTCCGTCACCGTGGCGGGAAAGTCCTTCTGCGCTTTTGTCTGCTGGGGCAGATAGCCGATGGCGCCGGAGCGCAGGGAGGGCGAACGTACGATCTCGCCCGCCATGGGGTGCAGCAGCCCCAGCAGGCTTTTCACCAGTGTGGACTTGCCGCTGCCGTTTTCGCCCACGATGCACACATAGTCGCCGCTGCGTACCTGAAAGTTCAGGTGCTCCCACACCGGCTTGCCCTCATAGCCCAGCGCCGCGTCCCGGCAGTCCAGCAATATGCGCTTCTCCTGTTCCATCAGGACAGTCCCTCCTTCAGTGCCGCCGCGTTGGCGGTCATCAGACTGATATAGGTGGCTCCGCCGTCGAATTCCGCCCGGCTCACCGTCTGGCAGGAGTGGAATGTCCGCACCTGCGCCCCGGTGGTCTCGGCGATGGCCTGCGCCACCTTCCGGCTGCTCAGCTCGATGGTGTATACCACCGGTATCTCCTGCTTCTCCACTACGTCGATCAGATATTTCAGCGTGGCGAGGGACGGCTCCGTGTCTCCCGCGCAGCCGTGGAACGCCGCCCGGTAATCCAGATCATATTCCCTGCAGAAATACAGCAGCGGGAACCGGTCGCCGAACACCAGCAGCCGCCGTGCCGCATGGTCCGTGATGTCCCGGAATGTCTCGTCCAGCGCCTGCAATTCGTCCAGATAGTCCGCCAGCCGAGCCCGATAGCCGTCGGCATTGTCCGGATCGGCCTCACACAGCGTATCGCAGATGGCCCGGCACAGGGCCATGGCGTTCACCGGCGATGTCCAGATGTGCTCGTCGTACTCTATTTCCTCCTCGTGGCCGTCGTGCAGATGGCTGTCATGGTCGTCGTGATCATGGTCGTGGTCATCGTGGTCGTGGTCGTGACCGCCCTGCATCCCCTCGGCGTACTCCTCCCGGTATGTCTCCACGCAGTCCATCATAGCCAGCCGGTAGGGGATAGCCTCGCCTGCCGCGTCCAGAATGTCCTCCACCCACAGCTCGCTTTCCCCGCCGTTGTAGATGAACACCCCCGCCTCGCTGACGGCGATCACGTCCAGCGGCGTGGGCTCAAAGCTGTGTGTCTCCCGCCCGGCGGGCACCAGCAGCTGTACGTCCACCGCGTCCCCGCCGATCTGCCGCACAAAGTCGTAGTAGGGGAACAGCGTGCACACCACGTTCAGTTTCCCGCTTTGCGGACGGTCCTGCCGCCCGCAGCCCGCCAGCGTCAGCGCCAATACCGCCGCCAGCACCGCTGCGCCTGCTCGTCTCACGTGTCCCGCCTCCTTTGCGTGTCTTGTCTCATAAAACCATAGTATACCACACAATTCGCAAAAAGGGAAGTGCCCGCCTTTTGCGTCCGGACACCGTCTCTCTGCGTATAATTAACGCACTCTTAACACGACGATGAAAAAGTTTCCTAATATGAAAGTGAAGATATTTGCGCCGGAAAACCTGGAAAAACACCTGTGCTTTGCGTATGTTTAAACGCAGAGCGGTTGAAAAATACCGCAAAAACCACGTTGCAAACGTTAAGATAATGTTAAAACAGAAAAAGACGTTAAAATTGCTGATTGAACCATTCGACGATTTCCTGTATACTTTTTCTATAGTCCGCAGCGTTTTTCTGCGGATGTGTTTTCAGTTGTTCCCGGGACCGCCATCCGGTCAACTTCTCTCCTGACAGATCGAAAAGACCGCCGTCCGGCGGTCTTTTTTGTCCCCTTCCCCCGCCTGTTAATAAACCTACAATCGGTTTCCTCAAAAGAAAATCATTCGCCGTCCGTTGCAAAAATCCCGGAACCCCGCCAAAAACTGAATGGTTCAATGTAAAAAAGAAGCAAAAACCATATAAAATATGTGGAAAAATCCGTTCATAGAATGTTAAAAATGTACAATATGGCGCTCAATTTTTATAAAAACTGCTAATTGCGGGCGGAAAGAGTTTCCTGTATACTTTTTTCAGGTAGCCTTGAAGGGATTTTATCCCGTGAGGAAATACCTGCGGGGCATGGCGGTGCCCCGTGCCGTTTCCTGTCAATAGACGGGTGCGGTAAAGTTTATCAGCTTCTGCGGCGACGTAGGGGCAAAAATCTGTTAAGGAGAGAAAACAATGGAAGAAAGAAAAGGCTTTGGATCCAATTTTGGATTCCTGATGGCCGCGGTCGGCTCTGCAGTCGGCCTGGGCAACATCTGGGGCTTCCCCAATAAGATGGGTGCCTCCGGCGGCTTCACGTTCCTCATCATCTATCTGATCCTGGCGGTCCTGTGCGGCTTCATCGTCATGGTGGGCGAGCTGGCCATCGGCCGCAAGACCGGCCACGGCGCCGTGGGCGCGTACAAGGCTCTGTCCAAGAAGTTCAAGTGGATGGGCTGGCTGGGCATCCTGTCCGCCTTCTTCATCCTGTTCTTCTACTGCGCACTGGGCGGCTACTGCATCAAGTACACCGTTCTGAACATCGGCGATCTGTTCGGTGCCGGCTTCGGCTCCAATGGCCTGTCCGGCGGCGAAATTTTCGGCAACTTCCTAGGCAGTCCCGCTGAGGGTGTTATCTACGGCCTTATTTTCGTGGCGCTGACCATGCTCATCGTTATGGGCGGCATCGGCGGCGGCATCGAGAAGGTCTGCTCCGTGGGTATGCCCGCCCTGTTCGTGGCCCTGCTGATCTGTATCATCCGCGCCTGCACCCTGGAGGGTACCGACGTGGCCGTGCAGATCCTGCAGGCGGACGGTTCTCTTGTGGAGGGCGTTGTTAACGGCAGTGCTCTGGACGGTCTGAAGTACATGTTCTCCCCCGGCTGGGCGGCCAATGTCGGCTATTATGTGCCCGCCAAGGCGGTTGTTGATGGCGCGGAGGTTTCCTCCATCATGGTCAATGGCGTGGCACAGGCCATCGTCGCCTACAAGTCCGGCGCTCCCAGCATCTTTAACGTTGTTTCCACCGCTGGCGGCCAGATGTTCTTCTCCCTGTCCCTGGGCATGGGCGCCATGATCACCTACGGCTCCTACCTGCATAAGAAGGAGAACCTGCAGAAGAACGCCCTGCTGATCATCATCATGGATACCATGGTGGCCCTGATGGCCGGTCTGTGCGTCATGCCCGCCCGCTTCGCGCTGGATCCCGCCGGCAACATCGGCGGCCCCAAGCTGCTGTTTATCACCATGCAGAACGTGTTCCACTCCATGGGCACACTGGGCCCCATCTTCGGCATCCTGTTCTATCTGCTGGTGGTGTTTGCCGCCATCTCCTCCTCCATCTCCCTGCTGGAGGTCATCGTGGCCCACTTCGTGGATGATGCCCGCGACGCCGGTAAGGGCGACAAGCGCAAGCCTTATTCCATCCTGGCTGCCATCGCTGCCGGTGTCCTGTGCGTGCTGGTGTGCCTGGACGGCCTGGGCGAAAACGGCATTGCCCCCGCCACCCTGCTGAATATCGAGGCCAGCGGCTGGAGCGACTGCTGGCTGGACTTCTTCGACTGCGTGGCCGAGGGTATCCTGATGCCCCTGGGCGCTCTGCTGATGTGCATCTGCATCGGCTGGGAGCTGGGTCCCCAGATCGTGGACGACGAGTGCTGCCTGGAGGGCAACCGCTTCAAGAGCAAGGCATTCTTCAACGTGTGCGTGAAGTATATCACCCCCATCATCATGATCCTGATTCTGGCCGGTCAGCTGGACAGCTTCTTCGGCCTGGGCTGGTTCTCCTGATGGAGCCAAACCTGTAAAAGCATCATGGTTATCCGGAGGGTCCGCCGACAGGCGGGCCCTCCGATGCGTTATTTTGCGTTATTTGTTGCATTTTCTCCTGGAATATGTTACAATTCATCCCACTATGCAAGAAGAAATGCACGAGGAAGGAATCATTTTATGAAGCACGAACCCAAGCCGCCCCGCCGCAAGCTCCGGGACCTGGGGCCCATCATCCGCCGCCGCCCGGCGGTGTTCGCCGTATACCTGGTGCTGCGTCTGATCGTCATCGCCGTTCTGGTGTCCTCCATCCTCCGGCGGGAGTATGAGAGCGCCTTCATCTGCCTGCTGGTGCTGGTGCTGTTTATGCTGCCCTTCTTCATCCAGCAGAACTTCGGCATCGAGCTGCCCTCCACCCTGGAGATCATCATTCTGCTGTTCATCTTTGCAGCGGAGATCCTGGGGGAGCTGGGGTGCTATTTCATCACCTATCCCTATTGGGACTCCATGCTCCACACCACCACGGGGTTCCTGTGCGCCGCCACGGGCTTCGCCCTGATTGACATCCTCAACCGCAACAGCCGCATCAAGTTCCAGCTTTCGCCGGTGTATGTGGCCCTGGCAGCCTTCTGCTTCTCCATGACCGTTGGCGTCATGTGGGAGTTTTTTGAGTTCGGCATGGACCGGCTGTTCCACATGGACATGCAGAAGGACACCGTGATCCAGTCCGTCACCTCCGTGATGCTGGACCCCACCAACAGCAACATCCCCGTCACCATTGACGGCATCCACTCCGTGGCCGTCAACGGCCAGGACCTGGGCTTTGACGGATACCTGGACATCGGCCTGTATGACACCATGGAGGACCTGTTCGTGAATTTCGTGGGAGCCGTGGTGTTCAGCACCATCGGATATTTCTATATCAAGCACCGGGGCCGGGGCAAGCTGGCCCGGGCCTTCATCCCCACCATCACGGAGGAGGAGCCGGAACAGACACCGGAATAAAATACGCCCCCGCCCGACTCTGCTTGCCGCAGGGCCGGGCGGGGGGGTTATTTATATCATACCAAAACCTGTTAAAAAGCTTGAAAAGCTTTTTATAGCACCGAAGGTGCGTCAGGTTTTGTATGGGACGTCACAGCGTGTTTTCACACGCTGTGCGTGCGCGCAGCGCACGGGATTCTTGATTAAAATTTTTATCAAGAATCAGTATCAGAACCGCATGGGGTACTTGTTGGTGAAAAATTCCAGGCCATTCTGGCTCAGGGGGGTGAAGGTCCCCACCTGGCGCAGGCCGCCGTCATAGAGATACAGCTGCTCCGGGGATTCCGAGCGGTATTCCATCACCCCTGCCAGCACGCCGCCCTTATACACGGCGTCCATGCTGTGATAGCTGTCCCCTGCATAGAGGATCCGGTTGACGATCAGCACATCGTCATAGCATCCCGCAATGGCGACGCCCACATAACCGAACTCCGGGTCGGTGGGCTTTCCCTCCGGCCAGAGGGTATCCAGCCGGGCAATGTCCAGAGGCTCCGTGACCTCCTGGGTCACCGGGTCAAAGGCCAGCACCGTCTCATGCCCCGCCATATACACCTTGCCGTCCAGATAGACCGGCTGCTGGGTGGACACCTCGGAGACGTGCTCCGGCCCCACGTCCATATGGCTCCACTCCGCCTGTTCCGGGTGTCCCAGGGGATACCGGGCCACGGAGACGACTACTCCCGTCACCAGGCCGCTCTGATCCGCCACAGACTGATAGTAGACGGCCACCACCGTGTCTCCGTCCAGAGCCATCCGGAACACGTTGCCGCCGCCCTCCGGCGGCGTCTCCCGCAGGGTCTCGCCGTCCTTGGTACAAATAAATGAGCCGTCGTACTGGTCGATGAACTGCGGCTGCCACTCCTCCGGCAGGCTCCGAGGTGTCAGGATAGACCACTGCTCCGTCTCATAAAGCTCTCCGGTGGTGATGCAGCCCTTCTGCAGGTCCCACTGACCGGTGTACCACTGCTGCACCTGGTTGTCCTCGCCGCCGTCGATGCGATAGACCGTCAGCAGCGGCACCGTCCACTCGCCCGCCTCCGGCAGGCCCAGACCCCGCACCGGGTCCGGCTGGTCCGTACCAACTCCGGCGGGCTGGGGCTTGGCGGCGCATCCCGCCAGAAGCAGCAGCATCAGGCACAGGGCCGTGCATACGCTGAAAAATCGTCTTTTCGAGTTCATGGTTTTCTCCTTTCCAACGGACAATATCCGGACTCCATGATTGTATTATACAGTTACTCCGCAAAAAAACAATAGATTTTCGTGTATTGTAACCATTTTTAACCGTTGTAACGGTTTTGTTACCGTTTAGTATACTTTTGTAACCGGTCTTTTTTCGCCCCGGACCGACAAAATCGGTTGCAAAAACGTTTCCGGTGCGCTATGATAGGGCTATATCACGCAATTGAGGAGGTTTTCCCTATGGATTACAACGAAATTCTCAAAAACGCCCGGGAGTGCAGCGGCCCGTACTGCAAGGCATGTCCCGTATGCAACGGCATGGCCTGCCGCACCCAGGTGCCCGGCCCCGGCGGCAAGGGTACCGCCGCCACTATGCTGCGCAACTATCAGAAGTGGCAGGAGGTGTGCATCAACATGGACACCATCTGCGAAAATGCTCCCATCGACACCACCTTCACTCTGTTCGGGCGGAAGTTTGCCGCCCCCATCTTCGCCGCCCCCGTTGGGGCCATGAAGCTCCACTATGGGGATAAATACGACGATCTGACCTACAATGACATTCTGGTGTCCTCCTGCGCCCAGGCGGGCATCGCCGCCTTCACCGGCGACGGCACCAACCCCGCTGTGATGGAGGGCGCTCTGCACGCCATCACCGCCGCCGGGGGCCTGGGCGTGCCCACGGTGAAGCCCTGGAACATGGAGACGGTGTTTGCCAAGCTGGACGCCGTGCGCCGGGCGGACCCCATGGCCGTGGCCATGGACATTGACGCAGCGGGCCTGCCCTTCCTGAAGGGGCTGACCCCCCCGGCAGGCAGCAAGACCGTGGAGGAGCTGCGGCAGATCATCGACTACGCCAAAAAGCCCTTTATCATCAAGGGCGTCATGACCGTTCGCGGGGCCCTGAAGGCCCTGGAGGCCGGGGCCAGCGGCATCGTGGTGTCCAACCACGGCGGCCGGGTCCAGGATCAGTGTCCCTCCACGGCGGAGGTGCTGCCCGCCATCGCCGACGCGGTGGGCGGCAAGCTGACCATCCTGGTGGACGGCGGCCTGCGCAACGGCACGGACATCTTCAAAGCCCTGGCCATGGGCGCGGACGGCGTGCTCATTGGCCGTCCCTTCGTCACCATGGTCTATGGCGGCGGATCGGAGGGCCCCGCCGTGCTGGTGAACAAGCTCCAGGCGGAGCTGGCGGACACCATGGCCATGTGCGGCGCCCACAACCTGGCGGAGATCCGCCGGGATATGCTGTTCGGCTATTAATACTGATTCCTGATTCAAAAATTGAATCAAGAATCCCGTGCGCCCGGCGCACGCACAGCGTGTGAAAACACGCTGTGACGTCTCATACAGAACCTGTTAAAAAGCTTGAAAAGCTTTTTAACAGGTTCTGGTATAAGCGGATCAAGGCGCAAAAAAGGACCGGCTGCTTCGGCAGCCGGTCCTCTTGTTTTCATTTCAGCCGATCCCGGACCTGGTCCAGGGTCAGGTTCTGCTCCCGGGCGATGCGGGCCAGATCCTCATATTCCGGCTTCTGCCGCCGGACGCCCCAGCCCTGGGAGGTTTTCCGGGCCACGGGGCCCCAGGGGGAGTCCACGGTGTCCTGGCTGCGGGACAGGGTATACCGCCGGTGCCGGGTCTCCCGGACGCCCAGGGTGGTGGTGTGCCGCAGCAGCAGATGCACCATGTCCTCCCGCTGCTCCTCCCGGCACAGGACGCACAACATCACGCCGGGCCGGGACTTCTTCATGCCAATGGGCAAGGTGTACACATCCAGTGCCCCGGCGGCCAGCAGCCGCTCCATGGCGAAGGCGATGCCCTCGCCGGTCATGTCGTCCAGGTTGCAGGCCAGCTCCACCACATCGCCGCTCTCCGCCGCCGTCTCCCCCAGCATGGCCCGCAGGCAGTTGGCCCGGGGAAACTCCTTCTGTCCCATGCCGTAGCCCACGGATTCCAGGGTCATCACCGGCATATCGCCGAAGCGGGTAACGAAGTGCCGCAGCAGAGCCGCCCCGGTGGGGGTACACAGCTCCCCCTGGATGGCCCCGCCATAGATGGGCACATCCCGCAGGAGATATGCCGTGGCCGGGGCAGGCACCGGCAGAACGCCGTGGGCGCAGCGGACGGTGCCGCTGCCCACATGGACCGGGGAGGCGATCACCTGATCCGCCGCCAGCTCCTCCATCAGCAGGCACACCGCCGTCACGTCCGCCACGGCGTCCATGGTGCCCACCTCATGGAAATGAATGTCCGTCACCGGCACGCCGTGGACGTGACTCTCCGCCTGGGCAATGCTGTCGTACACCGCCCGGATGTCCGCCCGCACCTTTTCCGACACCGGCAGGTGGCCGATCAGATGGCCGATCTCCTCCATGCCGCTGTGGTGATGGTGGTGCTCATGGTCATGCTCGTGGTCGTGCTCGCCCTCTGCGTGGCCGTCCACCGTCACGGTGATGTGAGTGCCGGTGATGCCGCACTTTTCCGCCTGTTCCCGGTGATAGGTCACGCCGGGAATCCCCAGGCCGTTGAGCCGCTTCACAAACTCCTCCGGCCGGGGCAGCAGCTCCAGCAGGGCCGCCGTTAGCATATCCCCGGCAGCGCCCATGCCGCAGTCCAGATACAGGGTCCTCATTTTTTCACCTCCATGTGGTTGATCATACTGGCCAGATACCCCGCGCCGAAGCCGTTGTCGATGTTCACCACCGACACGCCGCTGGCGCAGGAGTTCAGCATGGACAGCAGAGCCGACACGCCGCCGAAGGACGCGCCGTAGCCCACGCTGGTGGGCACGGCGATCACCGGGCAGTCCGCCAGACCGCCGATGACGCTGGCCAAGGCTCCCTCCATGCCGGCAATGGCGATGATCACCGAGGCGCTCATGATATCGTCCATATGGTGCAGGGTCCGGTGCAGGCCCGCCACCCCCACATCGTACAGCCGCAGCACTTCGTTGCCGTGGACCTCCGCCGTCAGGGCGGCCTCCTCGGCCACGGGGACGTCGCTGGTGCCGCCGGTAGCGATAACGATGCGGCCGATGCCGTCAGGCTCCGGCAGGTCGCCGATGATGCCGCACCGGGCCTCGGCCCGGTAATCCAGGGGATACACGGCGGCGATCTCCGCCGCCGACTCCGGCGACAGGCGGGTGATGAGAATGGTTTTCTGGCCGTGCTGGCGCATGACGCCCACGATGCCGATCATCTGGGCGACGGTTTTTCCCGCGCCGTAGATCACCTCCGCCGCCCCCTGGCGGATGCCCCGATGCATGTCCACTTTTGCATAGCCGATGTCGGCAAAGGGCTCCTTCTTGATGGCCAGCAGCGCCTCGTCCACGGACATGGCGCCCTGCTGCACGGCCTCCAGCAGCTTTCTGGTATCGCTGTTCATCCTCGTCCCTCCAAATCCAGCCATACGCCGTCATAATCCGGCCCCAGGCGCCGCAAAATCTCCTGCCGGTGCTCCAAAAGCCTTGGCATCTGGGCGGCGGGCAACTGAATCTTGGCGCTGCGGCCCACCATCCGCACCCGGAAGTCCGTGAAGCCCAGGGAGAACAGATCGCTCTCCGCCGCCTCGGTGACAGCCAGGTCCCGAGCCGTAATGGGCTGTCCGGTGGGGATGCGGGTGGCCAGGCAGGCGTATGCGGGCTTGTCCCAGGTAAACAGTCCTGCGTCCCGGGACAGCATGCGGACATCCCGCTTGGTCAGGCCACACTCCCGCAGGGGAGAGCGCACCGCCAGTTCCCGCAGGGCCCGCATACCGGGCCGGTCTCCGGCATCGTCGGAGGCGTTGGTGCCGTCCAGCAGCACGGTGAAGCCGTCCGCCTCCGCCGCGGCCAGGATGGTGCGGAAGATCATCTGCTTGCAGTGGTAGCACCGGTCCGGCGGGTTGGCCGTTACGGTTTCCGACGCCAGCACGTCCACCGGCAGGACCTTCATGTCGGCGTTCAGTTCCCCGGCCAGACGCCGGGCGTCCTCCAGCTCAAAGGCCGGCTGGAAGGCGGAATTTACATAATAGGCCCTTGCCCGGGCCCCGTAGTGCAGGGCGGCATACAGCAGGTAGGACGAGTCCACCCCGCCGGAAAAAGCGATGGCCACCCGGGGATTTTCCGCGAAAAATTCTTGCAGGTTCATATGGATATGCTCTTTCCCTTTGCTTTATTTTGCATTGGGCACGATGCCCAGGATCACCAGAGGCTCTGTGCCGGTGTTGACGACACTGTGGCTGTGACCCCGGGGGCAGTAATGGCACAGGCCCGGGCCCACCGGCACCTCCGCGCCGTCGTCCAGGCACACCCCGGTGCCGGACAGGAAGTACATGATCTCGCAGCTGTCCTCATGGGTGTGCAGACCGATGGAGGAGCCGGGCTGAAGCGTCAGCCGCAGGATCTTCCCCATGTCGTCCTGAAAGATCCGGGTCTCGGCCTCCCCCTGGCCGCCCTTGAACCGGGGCTGCACCAGGGAGGGCATGCGGTCAAAATCCAGCGTCATGGCCCGTCACCTCAGTTCAGAAAGTCCTTGAGCTTCTTGCTGCGGGAGGGATGACGGAGCTTCCGCAGGGCCTTGGCCTCGATCTGGCGGATGCGCTCGCGGGTGACGTTGAACTCCTTTCCCACCTCCTCCAGGGTGCGGGTGCGGCCGTCCTCCAGGCCGAAGCGCAGCTTCAGCACCTTCTCCTCCCGAGGTGTCAGGGTGCTGAGCACGGACACCAGCTGCTCCTTCAGCAGGGTATAACTGGCGGCCTCGCTGGGCTCGGACGCGCCCTCGTCGGGGATGAAGTCCCCCAGATGGGAGTCCTCCTCCTCGCCGATGGGGGTCTCCAGGGACACCGGCTCCTGGGCGATCTTCAGAATTTCCCGGACCTTGTCCACGGGCATGTTCATCTCCTCGGCGATCTCCTCGGGGGAGGGGTCGTGGCCCAGCTCCTGCAGCAGCTGCCGGGACACCCGGATGACCTTGTTGATGGTTTCCACCATGTGGACGGGGATGCGGATGGTGCGGGCCTGGTCGGCGATGGCCCGGGTGATGGCCTGGCGGATCCACCAGGTGGCATAGGTGGAGAATTTATAGCCCTTGGTGTGGTCGAATTTCTCCACGGCCTTGATCAGGCCCAGGTTGCCCTCCTGGATCAGGTCCAGGAACAGCATGCCCCGGCCCACATAGCGCTTGGCGATGGACACCACCAGACGCAGGTTGGCCTCGACCAGCTGTTTTTTGGCTTTTTCCCCGGCCTTCAGCTCCGCCTTGGCCTGGGCCAGCTCCTCATCGGTCAGGGTCAGCTCCCCGGCCTCCACCTGGGCCAGCCGCTCCTTGGCGGCGTTCCCGGCGGACATGGCGGTGGCCAGCCGGACCTCCTGGTCGCCGGTCAGCAGGGGCACCTTGCCGATCTCCTTCAGATACATGCGCACCGGGTCGTCGGTCGAGAACGTGTCGGCCATGGCTTCGGTCTCGTTCATCTCCTCTTCGGTGACTTCCTCGATCTCCTCAAGCTCCTCGAGCTCGGGCAGCGCGTCCTTGTCCACGGGGAGCAGCGCATCGTCGCCGAGCACGTCGATGCCTAGACTCTCGAGCCGGTCATAAAACTTCTCGGTCTCCTCGCTCGAGAGGTTCATGTCCTCGAGCACCATGAGGTCCTTGCTCGAGAGCTTTCCGGCCTTTTTGCCGCGCTCGATAAGCTCGTTGAGCTTTTCCTCCGTGGTCTTTTCCGCCTCGGGCTTGTCCGCTGCTGCGGTCTTGTCCGCGGCGGGTGCGGCCTTGGTTTTGGTTTTCGCCTGCTTTTCGTCGTCGGCCGCGAGCAGCGCGTCGGCCATGGCCTTGAGTTCCGCCGGGGAGAGATTATTCATGTCTTTCTGTTCCATCTTTACCACCATACCCTTTATGTTCTTTGAGTTTGTTTGCAAATGCCAGCAGATCCGCCTCCGACACCGCAGCGCCGGCGGAGGACTGGGTCTGAAGAATGCTTATGTAATCATCGAGCGCACGCGCGCCGTTGGAAAGCTCCGCCGGCTGCTGGATGATGCCCGTGAGCAGCGCCAGCTCGTCCGGCGTCAGCTCGCCCGAGAGCGCCGCGATCTGCACCGTGCCCGTGCTGCCGTGGGCGAGCAGGACGGTGTAAATGTGCCGCAGCTCCGGTGAGGAAAACTGCGCCGCGTCCGGCACGTTCGTCCGGCCGTAAAACAGGCCGGGGTCGAGATAGAGGAGCCGGATGATGCCCTGCTCGGCGGCTGCCGAGCGCGGATCGTCAAAGCGGATGCTCCGGCCGGGCGGCTGCATCGCCGTCGCGGGGCGCAGCAGGTCGCGTTCCTGTTCCTTACGCGCGCGGCTGAGCCGCCGCTTGCGCTGGCGCTGCACCTCGTCGGTCACGACCGCGGCGGGCATACCCGCCGTCTCCGCGACGCGCATGGCGTACACCTCGCGCTCGACGCTACCGGGCAGCTCCGCGACGATGCCCGCCGCCTCCTTGACGAAGGCCACGCGCTGCTCGTCGACCTTGAGGTCATACTTTCGCTGCACGGCGCCGAGCCGGTAATCGATGTGGTTTTCCGACTGCTCGAGCAGGTTTCGAAAAGCGTCCGCGCCGAAGGTCTTGATGTATTCGTCCGGGTCCTTTGCGCCCTGCATCTGCAGCACGCGCACGCGCACCTCCAGCTTTTCGAGGATGCCGATCGCGCGCTGCGACGCCTTTTGTCCCGCGCCGTCGTTGTCGTAGGCGATGACGATCTCGCCCGTGTAGCGCGACAGCAGCCGCGCCTGCTCCGGCGTGAGCGACGTGCCGAGCGAGGCGACTGCGCTGTCGAAGCCCGCCTGATGCAGGCTCGCCACGTCGATGTTGCCCTCTGCCAGTATGATATACCCGCACTTTGACTTTTTAGCCAAATTGAGCGCGAACAAATTGTGGCTCTTGCTGAAAACAATGGTTTCCGGGCTGTTCATGTACTTCGGCTCGCCGTCGCCGAGGATGCGCCCGGAGAAGCCGATGACGTTGCCGCGCACGTCGATGACCGGGAACATGAGCCGGTTGCGGAACGTGTCATAAAGACTAGATCGGAAGAGCGGCGCACGAGCCCGCCGTCAAAGAGCTCCTGCTCAGAGTAGCCGAGCGCCTTCATCGCGCGCACGAGACTGTCCCACGTGTCGGGCGCAAAGCCGAGACCGAAGCGCGTCACGGTCTGCGCCGTGAGCTGTCGGCGAGCGAGATAGTCCCGCGCCGGCTGGCCGGCCGGGGTCTTGAGCTGCGCGTGGAAAAAGCGCGCCGCGTCCCGGTTGAGCGCGAGCAGGCGCTGGCGTTTTTTCGCGCCGGGGTCGTCCGACTGCTCGGGCAGATGCATGCCCGCGCGGTTGGCCAGAAAGGCCACCGCTTCGGGGAACGAGAGATTCTCGATCTCCATGATGAAGCTGATGACGCTGCCGCCCTTGCCGCAGCCGAAGCAGTGGTAGATCTGCTTGTCCGGCGAGACGGAGAACGACGGCGTCTTTTCGCTGTGAAACGGGCAGAGCCCGAAGAGGTTCGACCCGCTTTTTTTCGTCAGGCGCACGTAGCTGCTCACGACGTCGACAATGTCGTTGCGCTCGGCGAGCTCCTGTAAAAAGGATTCCGGAAAGGCCACGTGCGTCACCTTCTTTCTGTGGTTTCCGTTGGATGTACTTCCTTATTTGATCGTCCACGCTGCGGGGATGAAGAGCTCTGAGTACACCTCCAGCGCGTAGCTGTCGGTCATACCGGAGACATAGTCGCACACCGCGCGCTGCGGCCCCTCGTCGTCCGCGATGGACTGGTAGACCGCAGGGAGCTCGGCAATGTGGTTGACATAATATTCCCAGATGCTGCCGAGGATGTTCTGCACCTTGCGCTCCTCACCCTTGGCGATGGGGTTGTAGTACACGCCCTGATACATGAAGTCGGTGAACACATCCACGGCTTCCTGCATCTCCGGCGACATCTTCAGCGCGCCGTCGCCGCTGTGGGCGATGATGTCCGTGAGGATGGAGTTGATGCGCACGCTGTTGCGCTCGCCCACGCGCTCACGCACGATGGCGGGCACATCCTCCGGCTGCACGATGCCGCCGCGCATGGCGTCGTCAAGGTCGTGGTTGATGTAGGCCACGCGGTCGGCCAGGCGCACGATGTCGGCCTCGAGCGTGCCGCGCGGCTGGCCGGTCGTGTGGTTGAGGATGCCGATGCGCGTCTCGTTGCAGAGGTTCAGACCGCGTCCGTCGCGCTCGATGCGGTCGACGACGCGCAGACTCTGCTCATAGTGGCGAAAGCCGGTGCCGGTGTAGATCGCGTTGAGCGCGCGCTCTCCGGCGTGGCCGAAGGGCGTGTGGCCGAGGTCGTGCCCGAGGCTGATGGCCTCGGTGAGATCCTCGTTGAGCTCGAGCGCGCGGGCGATCGTGCGCGCGAGACGCGCGACCTCGAGCGTGTGCGTCAGGCGCGTGCGGTAGTGGTCGCCCTCGGGGCGCAGAAACACCTGCGTCTTGTGCTTGAGGCGGCGGAACGATTTCGAGTGCGTGATGCGG
>OMAC01000447.1_pt1 | contig 29045 bp, 26 predicted proteins | sample 1644561 | NCBI WGS metagenome assembly OMAC01 (sample SAMEA103958144, study PRJEB25191) | human gut metagenome
GAGCAGGGCCGGATCATCGAGCGGGGCGACCACGCCGCCCTGATGGCCCAGAAGGGCAAGTATTACCAGCTGTGCACCGGCCAGGAGGAGCTTTCCTGACCGGAAGGCAGCAAATACGGGCAAAAACGCCGGTATCGTGCGATACCGGCGCTTTTGCTATAGGGGGGGAAGGGGGAAATCAGCGAAGTCAGGCAGACCGCCTGGCGGTCCTGCTTCGATTCAGGAGTCTCGGAGGTGACTCTGAATATAAATTCATTATACACATACAATACTGAAAAATCAACCCGAATTTTGAAAAACTTTCAAAAATTTTGTATGTCACCGCAGCACCGCGCACAGTAAGGTCAGGTATCGCGGCAGCTTATCCCGCCGGGGCCACAGCAGCTCCCAGCCCAGCTCCCCCCGGGCGGCGGCCCCCACGTCGCAGCCCAGGGACTCCAGGCTGTACCCCACCGCCTGCGGATGGCGGCAGGGCCGCCCCATGGGCCGGGTGCATTCCTCACACAGGGTGCACCCTCCGGTGGTCAGCACCGCCGCCCCGGGGTACTGCCGCCGCAGGGCCCGGTCCATCTGCCGGGCCTGCTCCGCCGTCAGCCGCCGGGTATATTCCGCCAGCTCCTCCGGGTCAAACCGCCGCTCCAGCATGGCCGGGGTGAAGTGGAACTGCATCCCCTCCAGCAGCACCGTGTCAAACCCCGCCCAGTAGTCCGCCGCCGGAACGTCATAGGGCGGGCACGTCCAGTACCGCCCATAGTCCGGGCAGGGGCGGCACCCGGCGGCGGGGTCCTTCAGGTCCACATACCGCTGCACAAAGTCCGCCGTTGATATCCGGGCCTGCCCCCGCAGGATGGTGTATTCCTCCGTTTTCATCCTATCTCCTCCGTGGTCCAGCCGCTGAAATCGTACAGCGGTCCCACCCGGGTCTCGCCGTTCATGGTGGATAGCAGCAGCATCTCGCACCCGTCGGAGAGCCCCGCCTCATCCACGCCATAGAGCAGGGTATGGAAATCCTCCGCAAAGACCCGGACGCTCTCTGCCGCCGCGCCGTGGGCCAGATGCCGGGACCGCACCAGCTGCTCCTCCGCCGTCCGGCCATAGCACAGAAGCTCCCATTGCCCGCCGTTCCGGTGCAGGAACAGGGCCTCATCCCCGTTCTGTCCCACCGGGCCGGAGGACCACACCTCCGTGCCGTCATACCGCAGCACCCGGAGTCCTCTGTTCTCTGCCGTAAGGCGCTCCGCCAGTCCGTCGCCGTCCATGTCCACATAGGTTATCGCCGCCGTGCCGTCAGGCCGGGACACCCCCAGCCCCAGCAGCACAGCATACCCCGGATGGTGCGCCAGGTCCTCCGACACGGAAAAGGCTCGGGCCTTCAGCTCGTCATACCAGGTCTGCACGTCATACCCGTCATCGCCGGGATCCTCGCCCATGTCCACCAGAATATCCCGGCAGGCCATCCTCATGGCCGCCTGCATCCCATACCCGCCGTTATACCGGCACTCCAGCATGGTGAAGCAGTACCGCAGGGTGTCCGCCCCGCCGTCCAGCAGCCGCCGGTAATCCGGCAGCTGCCGCATAGCGGCCTCCACGGCCCCGGAGAAGCTGATCGCCGCCACGCTGTCGTCTCCGCTGACGCTGAGCAGCAGACGATCCAGCTCCAGCACCCGCTCCGGCTCCAGCGGCACCGGCCGCAGCCGCAGCATCTCGAAAACTTCCCCGTCAGCCTGGTGATATTGCAGCAAATACAGCTGATCGTCCAGCCGCAGCAGCTGACAGCCGTCCTCCAGCTGGAACAGCCACCGCTCCTGGTACCCGCTGATGTCCGGGCTAACCCCCTCCGGGAACCGGCTGTCCCACTCCTCCAGGCTGACGCTCTGACCGCCCTGGATGGGATACTGACTGTACTTCTCCGGGTCCAGTGCGGTGGTCAGCTGCCCGCTGGCGTTCTCCTGATACCGGGCCCAGTATTTCACGGCTTCATCCCGGAATTGCAGCAGCTCCGCCGACAGGGGAGACGGGCTGGGCAGCTCCGGCGTCTGATACACGCACTCCGCCGTCAGATACGTCCCGTCCTCCGGGAATGCCAGTCCCCGCCCGACGATGCTCAGTCTCGTGGAGCCGCTTTCCGTGGGCCGCAGGGCGATCTGCCCGTCCCGGGCGTATACCAGCCAGCGCTCCTGGCCGCCCCACCGGGCCCTGGCGCACCAGATGCGGCCCACGGAGCCGGAAGCATCCCCCTCCGTCCGCATCAGGTCCGCATATGCCATGCCGCCCTGCCACGCCGCCGGGGTCCAGGAAAAGTCATCTCCCTGTATCACATCCGGCCCGTGGGCGTTCTCCTTTGTCATCATCCGGTACACTCCGGGCAGCCCCATCCGCAGGGCCAGCTCCGTCCCTGCCGGGACCACCTGCACGCCCCGGGTATACTCCAGGATGGTCTGCAGCAGCTCCTCGCTGTTCACGCCGTAGAGCTTCCCCCGGTACAGCAGCATCAGCGGATATCCGCTGTCGCCGCCGTACAGAAGCTCCCGCTTTCCGGCAGTCCGCCCCATTTGCAGGCGGAAGGGCTCCCTCCCCTGGTCAAAGATATTGTATGCGCAGTTCTCCAGCAGAGGGAAGTCCTCCTCCGTCAGCCCGTTGAGCTGCTCCGCCAGCCGGGAGGTCAGCCCCGACATTCCGGCCGGTGTCTGGGCAGAGTTCCCCTCACACAGATACGTCACGTTCAGCCCCCCAGCCGTCACCCGGCTGGCCCACCCATAGGGGGTCCGGTCCCTGGGATTGGTCAGCAGGCAGACCGCCGCCGCAGCGCACACCACCACAGCAGCCGCCGTCACCCACACGGCAGGCTTTTTATACCGCAGAGCCCGGCGGATGCGCCCCTTGACGCAGATCTCGCCGAAGGCCACCGGACACGCCGTCACCGCCCGCCGGGGTCCGGCGCAATTCAGAAGCGCCTGGGAATACGCCCGCTTGTCCGGCTCCTCCAGGTCCCGCAGCACCGCCTCGTCACAGGCGTATTCCATATCCCGGCACAGCAGGATATACGCCGCCCACAGCAGTGGGTTGAACCAGTACACCGCCAGCAGCAGAAACGCCAGGGGCTTCACCCAGTGGTCCCGGTGCCGGATGTGGGTTCGCTCATGGGCCAGCACATAGTCCCGGCTTCCCCGGTCCAGGCCGAAGGGCAGATAGATGCGGGGCCGGATAAACCCCAGCACAAAGGGAGACGGGGCTTGTTCGCTTTCCCACACGCCGTCCTCCAGCCGCACCGCCGTCCGCAGCCGCACCCGCAGCCGCACATAGCTGCCTGCCAGATACAGCGCCATGGCCGCCATGCCCACAAGCCACACCACCGCGGCGATGTGGCCCAGGCTCTGCCCCGTCCGGGCCGCCGTCTCCGCTGCCGCCGCACCGGCGGGACTGCCGACGGCGGGAAGCCCGCCGGATACCGCTGTTCCCGCCGCCGTCAGCACGTCTCCGGAGATAGGCTCCGTGGTGGGCACCAGGCTGACGCCGGCCCGGGGCAGCAGGTCCCCCGGCCACAGCAGCCGCACCGCCACAATGGCCCACAGGCCATAGTGCGCCGCCCGGGGCGCTTTTTTCAGCACCACCCGCAGCACCATCACCAGCAGCACCAGCCACCCGGCGGTAACCGCCCGGTTCAGAATGGTCAGAAAAAGCTGTTCCATGGTCAGTTCTCCTTTCCGCTGTCGTCAATAAGCTGCTGCAGCTGCCGGACCTCCTTTTCTGAAAGCCGCCGCCCCCGGGCAAAGGCCGCCACAAAGGCGGGCAGGGAGCCCTCAAAGGTCTTGTCCACCAGCTGGTCGATCTGGCTCTGCTGCACCTGCTCCTTCGTGACCAGACTGGTCACCACGGCGTTTTCATTTTTCACCACGCCCCGCTGGCTCAGCCGCCGGATCACGGTATAGGTGGTGGCCTTGGACCAGCCCAGCTGCTCCTGGCACAGATGCACCAGCTGGGTGCTGTTCACCGGCTCGTGCTCCCACAGGATCAGGCAAAACCGGTACTCACTTTCGAATATCTGGGGTACGCTCATGGCACGCGCCTCCTTTTGGGTTGAATCCGTTAAACCTTACAATAAGTTTAACAGATTCAACCTCTCCTGTCAAGGCTTTCTGCAAAAATACAGCGCCGCCCTACAGAAAAACAGGGACGCCCGAAGGCGTCCCTGTTCCGGACTCGATATGGGTAAGCTTTCCTTGGGAAAACTTACATAGCGGCGATGATCTCCACGATCTCCTGGCCAATGCGCTTCTGAGCCTCCACGGTGGCGGCGCCGATGTGAGGCGTCGGAGCGTGAAGAAAATATGCCGGCGGCATATTTTTAGCTCCGACCACAGCGGCTATGCCGCGAGGAGAAGCACTGGGCAGGAAGCAGGGGCCGGGGGACGGCGCCGCCGAGCCCGGTTACATAGCGGCAATGATCTCCACGATCTCCTGGCCGATGCGCTTCTGGGCTTCCACAGTGGCGGCGCCGATGTGGGGGGTGCAGGATACCATGGGATGGCTGTACAGAGCCACATTGCTGGCGGGCTCGTCGGCGTACACGTCCAGACCGGCGGCGCGGACCTTGCCGGACTCCAGAGCGGCCAGCAGGGCGGCCTCGTCCACGTTGGTGCCGCGGGAGGTGTTGATGACCACCACGCCATCCTTCATCTTGGCGATGTTCTCGGCAGAGATCAGAGCGCCGCCGTCCACAGCGGGAGCGTGGACAGAGATGAAGTCGGACTGGGCCAGCAGCTCATCCATCTCCACATAGGGGATGTCCAGCTGCTCGGAGATCACGGGCACCTGATAGATATCAAAGGCGATGACCTTCATGCCGATGGCCTTGGCCATCACGCCCAGGTGCTGGCCGATGCGGCCGAAGCCCACGATACCCAGGGTCTTGCCCTGCAGCTCGATGCCCTTGCCATAGGCCTTCTTCTCCCACTTGCCCTCGCGCATGGTGTGTCCGGCGATGGACAGATACCGGGCGCAGGCAAACATATGACCCATGGCCAGCTCAGCCACGGACTGGGAGGAAGCGCGGGGGGTGTTCTTCACGGTGATGCCGTTCTCCTCGGCATACTTCACGTCGATGTTGTCCACACCCACGCCGCCGCGGATGATCATCTTCAGCTGGCCGCCCTTGGCAGCGTCAATGTGCTCCTTGCGGACCTTGGTCTTGGAGCGGACCACGGCCACGTCGAAATCCCGCAGAGCCGCGCCCAGCTGATCGGGCTCATAGAACTGCTCCACCACCTCATGGCCCTGCTCCCGCAGCTGCGCCATAGCGGTCTTGTCCATACCGTCAGTAACCAGAATACGCATCGTAATAATCTCCTTCCACAATACAGTTTGTTGTCAAATTTCGGGGGACAGGGGAGAACCCTGTCCTCCGGCTGGTGCAGATTTTGCGTCTTTTACTTGTGCTCGGCCTCGAACTTGGTCAAAAAGTCCACCAGGGCCTGTGCGCCTTCGATGGGCATGGCGTTGTACACGGAGGCCCGCAGACCGCCCACGGACTTGTGGCCCTTCAGGTTGTCGAACCCGGCCTCCTTGGAGGCGGCCACCACGGCGGCGTCCAGCTCCTTGTCGCCGGTGACGAAGGGGATGTTCATCAGGCTGCGGTCCTGGGGCACCACGGCGCCCTTGAACAGCTTGGAGGAATCCAGGAAGTCATAGATGACCTTGGCCTTGGCGATGTTGCGCTTCTCCATCTCCTCCAGGCCGCCGATGCTCAGCAGATACTTGAACACCTTGCCGCAGCAGTAGATGGCCCAGCAGTTGGGGGTGTTGTACATACTGTCGTTGTCGGCATGGGTCTTATACTTCATATAGATGGGGGTCTTGGGATCCAGGTCGTCCCGGATCAGGTCCTCCCGGATGATGACCACGGCCATACCGGCGGGGCCCACGTTCTTCTGCACACCGGCCCAGATCAGGCCGTAATCGGCCACGTTGCAGGGGCGGGACAGGAACATGGAGGACTGGTCGGACACCAGAATGTGGCCCTTGGTGTTGGGGAGCTTATTCCAGGTGGTGCCGTTGATGGTCTCGTTCTCGCAGATGTAGACATAGTCGGCATCCTCGGGGATGTCCAGATCGGAGCAGTCGGGGATATAGGAGAAGTTCTTGTCGGCGGAGGAGGCAACCACCTGCACCTCGCCATACTTCTTGGCCTCGGCAATGGCCTTCTTGGACCATGCGCCGGTCTCCACATAGCAGGCCTTGCCGTTCTTCATCAGGTTCATGGCCACCATGGCAAACTGCAGGGTGCCGCCGCCCTGGATGAACAGGACCTTGTAGTTATCGGGGATGTTCATCAGCTTGCGCAGGTCGGCCTGGGCCTCGTCGGCGATCTGCTGGAACACCTTGGAGCGGTGGCTCATTTCCATGACGCACATGCCGCTGCCCCGATAGTTCATCATCTCGTCGCGGATCTCCTCCAGAACAGGCTCCGGCATCATGGCAGGACCTGCGGAGAAATTGAAAGTACGACCGTATTTCATCTTGCTTTTCCTCCTGATTGTTGTAATAGGTGATAGCACTTGGGATCTTTTTGCTTCCATCTCATAGTATACGGCAAATGTTCTCCGGAATCAACAGGGAAAATCATAGAAAATCAGCTTCCCTGAAAAATTTTCAGCTTCTCAGAAAAAACGAGAGAAAGGGGAGAGGCGGCAGCGTCCGGTCCCGGGTTGACAGGACCGCGCGACAGTGGTATCATGACAAAGCAATCGACTTTTATTCCAGAAAGAGGTGAGCAAAGTGAGCTTAGGTGACAGTTACGGGCGAAGTATTCAATGTGCCGCTGTGTCCGGCGCTTGCTTTGCGTCGGCTCGTACAGGTAAATAAAGGCCGGATATGACAGCACATTGCCCGGCTTCACTTTCAATTAGGAACACGATGCGATTTTAATTGAAAGGCGGTAATACCATGGCAATGTTCAACGAAGACAAGAACCTCAAAAGCGGAGGCTGCGCGGATGAGATCGCGGCGCTGATAAGGGATGACCTTTCGCCGAAGATGATCCAGGAGCAGCTGGAGAACTATCATAACAGCGATATTGCCAAGTCCATGGAGCAGATGGACCGGCTTGGAAGGATGCGGCTGATCCGCTCCATTGAGCCGGACAAGCTGGCCGGTATTTTCAAGTATGTCGAGCCCCAGGAGGCGGCTGCCTTCCTGAAGGACATCGACACGGCAAGAGCTGTTTTCATTCTGGAAAAGATTGACCCGGATGCTGCGGCGGACATTCTGCGGGAACTGCCCGGCAGCGACAGGTCAGCGATGATCGGGCTGCTCAACGGAGCGCTTCGGAAAAAGATTGAGCTGCTGGTGTCGTTTGACGAGGACGAGATCGGCAGCAGAATGAGCGCCAATTTCATTTCGCTGGATTCGGAAATGACGGTGGGCCGGGCCACCCGGGCGCTTATGGACCAGGCGAAGGAAAACGATAATATCCAAATGCTCTTTGTGACGGCGGAAAACGGCTTTTTCTGCGGCACGGTGGAGCTGCGCGCTCTGCTTATTGCGGAAAAGAACGCGGCTATCGCGCCCCTTATCCAGCACAGATTCCCGTATGTCTACTGCAGCGAGCGCACGGAGGACTGTATCGAGCGGCTGAAAAGCTACTCGGAAAGCGCCATTCCCGTGCTGGATGCCTCCAACTGCATTCTCGGCGTCATCACCCTGAAGGACCTGGTGGAAGCGGTGGACGACGAGATGAGCGACGACTATGCGAAGCTGGGCGGCCTTTCCGCGGAGGAGGATCTGCACGAGCCGCTGCGGGCAAGCCTGAAAAAGCGGATGCCCTGGCTGCTGGTGCTGCTGGTGCTGGGAATGGTTGTTTCAGGCGTTGTGGGCGCATTCGAGAAGGTCGTGTCCCGGCTGACGATCATTATGGCGTTCCAGTCGCTGATCCTGGATATGGCGGGAAATGTGGGAACGCAGTCGCTGGCTGTCACCATCCGTGTGCTGATGGACAAGGAGATCACCGCCCGGAAAAAGCTGGGCCTCGTCTGCAAGGAGATGCGGGTGGGGCTGTTCAGCGGACTGATTCTGGGCAGCCTTTCCGTGCTGTTTGTGGGCGCTTACATCATGCTGGGCAAGGGATATCCCGCCCAATATGCGTTTGCGGTTTCGGTGTGCATCGGTGCGGCGCTTCTGCTGGCCATGTTTATCTCCAGCGCCGTGGGAACGCTGATTCCCATGTTTTTCAAGCGAATCGGGGTGGACCCTGCCGTGGCCTCCGGGCCGCTGATTACCACCGTGAACGATCTGGTGGCTGTGGTCACCTACTATGGGCTCAGCTGGCTTCTGCTTCTCCAGGCGCTTCATCTGGGCAGCTGAAGCAAAATGAAACAGGACGGGGGCTTTGCTTTTCGGAAGGCAGGCCCCTGTTTTTGCGGAAACAGGGAATGGCTGATATGCCGGATTGACACCAAACCATAAAGATGCTATAAAGAGACTGTCGAAAAAAGCTGGCTATAAAAGGAAGAAGATTTTTTGGGGGAACGGGCGGAAAGGACGGCGGCAAGCGGTGGATAAGTGGAAAAAGACCATAATGCATATGGGAGCATACCCGGCGGCGCTGGGAAAATGGGTGCTGCTGGGCGGCATCATCGGTGTGGCCGGCGGCGTGATCGGCTCCCTGTTTCATATCGGCGTCAATTACGCCACGGCCATCCGGGGGGCGCACCCCTGGATTCTGTACCTGCTGCCGGTGGGGGGCCTTGCCATCGTGGGGCTGTATAAGCTCTGCCATCTGGAGGGCAAGGGCACCAACGCCATCATCGAGTCGGTGCATTTCGGCGAAAGCGTGCCCATTCTCCTGGTGCCGGTGATCTTTGTGTCCACGGTCATCACCCACCTGTGCGGCGGCAGCGCCGGCCGGGAGGGCGCGGCCCTGCAGATCGGCGGCGGCCTGGGCTACGAGGCCGGGAAGCTGCTGCACCTGGGGGAGAAGGACCTGCCCCTTGCCACCCTGTGCGGCATGAGCGGGGTGTTCTCCGCCCTGTTCGGCACCCCCCTGACCGCCACGGTGTTCGCCCTGGAGGTCATCAGCGTGGGGGTTTTGTATTACGCGGGCCTGGTGCCCTGCATCACCGCCGCCATGGCGGCCTTCGGCGTGTCCACCCTGATGGGGGTGGAGCCCACCCGGTTCGCGGTGGCCATGCCCCCTGTGACGCTGGAGACCATGGTGCCGGTGGTGGCCCTGGCCATTCTGTGCGCCGTGGTCAGCATCCTGTTCTGCAAGGGGCTTCACTGGACGGAGCGCCTGCTGGACCGGGGGTTCAGAAGCCCCTGGGTCCGGGTGCTGGCAGGCTCTGTTCTGCTGATCGGCATGAGCCTTCTGACAAACGGCGACTACAACGGCGCGGGCATGGACGTGATCGCCCGGGCCCTGGCGGGGGAGGCCGATGGCTGGGCGTGGCTGCTGAAGATCCTGTTCACCGCCGTCACCATCGGCTGCGGCTTCAAGGGCGGCGAGGTGGTGCCGTCGTTCTTCGTGGGGGCTGCCTTCGGCTGCTTCATGGGGGGCCTGCTGGGCCTGCCCGCCGGGTTCGGCGGGGCCATCGGCCTGGTGGCGGTGTTCTGCGGGGCGGTGAACTGCCCGGTGGCCTCGGTGCTGCTGAGCGTGGAGCTGTTCGGCTCCGCCGGTGCGCCGTATTTTGCCGTGGCCTGCGCCCTGAGCTATCTCCTCTCCGGCTACTGCGGCCTGTACAGCAGCCAGACCATCCTCTATTCCAAGCTCCGTGCGGAGTTCATCAACGTCCGCACCCACGAGTGACAAAAATGTAAGCTCAGACCGGGGAAATGTAAGCCCATTCGATGGCGGCGCATTTCCCCGGCCTGCTATAATAGGCCCCGTAAAGGAGGCATCAATATGCAGATTCTGAATGTAACGGGCCTGAAAAAGGTCTATACCACCCGTTTCGGCGGCAGCCAGGTCACGGCCCTGCGGCAGGTGGACTTCTCCGTGGAGGAGGGCGAATATGTGGCCATTATGGGCGAGTCCGGCTCCGGCAAGACCACCCTGCTGAATATTCTGGCGGCGCTGGATAAGCCCACCGCCGGCCGGGTGGAGCTGGACGGGCGGGACATGTCCGCCGTCCGGGAGTCCGATGCCGCGGCCTTCCGCCGGGACAACCTGGGCTTCGTGTTCCAGGAGTTCAACCTGCTGGACACCTTCACCCTGCGGGACAACATCTACCTGCCCCTGGTGCTGGCGGGGCGGCCCTATCGGGAGCTGAAGGCCCGGCTGGACCCCATCGCCCGCCAGCTGGGCATCCTGGAGCTGCTGGACAAGTATCCCTACGAGGTGTCCGGCGGCCAGAAGCAGCGGGCCGCCGTGGCCCGGGCGCTGATCACCCATCCCCGGCTGATCCTGGCTGATGAGCCCACCGGCGCTCTGGACAGCCGCTCCACCGACGAGCTGCTGGACCTGTTCGCCCAGATCAACCGCCAGGGGCAGACCATCCTCATGGTCACCCACTCCGTCAAGGCCGCCAGCCACGCCGGGCGGGTGCTGTTCATCAAGGACGGCCAGGTGTTCCACCAGCTGTACCGCGGCCAGTGCACCGACGAGCAGCTGTATCAGAAGATCGCGGACACCCTGACCATGCTCCAGGCAGGCGGTGACCGGGCATGAAGCTGTACCGCCATCTGGCCTGGGACGGCATCCGGAAAAACAGCCGCCTCTATGTGCCGTATCTGCTGACCGGCGTAGGCGCCGTGTCGTTTTTCTACATTCTTGTGGCCCTGTCCCGGCTGCCGGAGGGAACGCTGCCCGGCAGCGGCTCCGTGCAGGTGATCCTGAATCTGGGCAGCTTTGTGCTGTGGGTGTTTTCTCTGCTGCTGCTGTTTTACACCCATTCCTTCCTGATCCGCCGCCGGAACCGGGAGTTTGCCCTGTATAACGTCCTGGGCATGGGCAAGCGGGACATCGCCCGGATCCTCTGCTGGGAGACCCTGCTCTCCGGCGGCATCTCCCTGGCCGGGGGCCTGGCCCTGGGCATCCTGCTGGGCAAGCTGGCGGAGCTGGGCCTGCTGCGGATGGTGGGCGCGGCCACGGACATGGTGTACCGGGTGTCCGCCGGGGGCCTGCTGATGGCCCTGGGCCTGTACGGGGCCATTTACCTGCTGATCCTGATCTCCTCCCTGCTGCGGGTCCGCCGCTCCACCGCCATCCAGCTCATGCGCAGCCAAGCGGAGGGGGAGAAGCCGCCCCGGGCCAACTGGGCCCTGGCGGTGCTGGGCATCCTGCTGCTGGCCGGGGCCTATTACCTGGCCGTCACCATCCGGGAGCCGCTGGCGGCCCTGACCTGGTTCTTCGCCGCCGTGCTGATGGTCATTGCCGCCACCTATCTGCTGTTCATCTCCGGCTCCGTGACCCTGTGCCGCCTGCTGCAAAGGAATCCCCGGTTCTATTACCGGAAGCGGCACTTCGTGTCCGTTTCCTCCCTGGTATACCGCATGAAGCGCAACGGCGCGGGCCTGGCCTCCATCTGCATCCTGGGCACTATGGTGCTGGTGATGCTCTCCTCCACCACCTGCCTGTATTTCGGCGCGGAGGACTCCCTGCACACCCGCTATCCCCGGGATGAAAACATCACCGCCTACTTCCCGGACCGGGCCAGCCAGTCCGGGGACCTGACGTCTCTGCGCACCGCCGTGGCGGACGCCGTCCGCCGCAGCGGTATGTCCGCCGCCAATGTTTGGGAGTACCGCTCCGTGTCCTCGGTGATGACCCTCCGGGACGGGGTGCTCTCCCCGAATGAGGGCTTCGGCGATCCCGTGGATGTGACCCTGATCCCCCTGGCGGATTACAACGCCGCCATGGGCACGGACCTGACCCTGTCCCAGGGGCAGGTGTACGTCTGCCGCAGCCGGACCGGCTATCAGGGGACCTCCCTGACCCTTCAGAACGGCCCCACCTGGCAGGTGGCGGGCCTGCTGGATAACTTTTCTCCCTCCGGCAGCGACTCCGCCAGCGTCGTCACCCAGCTGTGGCTCATCGTTCCGGACCTCTCCGCCGCAGACGCCCTGGAGCAGGTGATGAACCGGGCCAATATGGGCGTGTCCCGCACCTGGCACTACGGTTTTGACCTGGACCGCCAGCTTCCCGACGCCGCGGACCCCGTGGCCGAGGCCATCCGCCGCATGGCCCAGGACGGCGGCCTGATGGAAAACGGCGTGCTGGGCGTGGAGTCCCTGGCGGAGAATCGCGGAGATTTCTATGGGTCCTACGGAAGCCTCTTCTTCCTGGGCATCCTCCTCAGCGTGGGCTTCTCCCTGGCGGCGGTGCTGATCATCTATTATAAGCAGATCTCCGAGGGCTACGAGGACCAGGCCCGCTTCGACATCATGCAGAAGGTGGGCATGACCCGCCGGGACATCCGCTCCAGCATCAACAGCCAGCTGCTGCTGGTATTCTTCCTGCCGCTGCTGCTGGCGGGACTGCACCTGGCCTTTGCCTTCCCCTTTGTGCACAAGCTGCTGCTTCTGTTCAACCTCTGGAACACCCGCCTGCTGGTGGGCACCACCGCCGCCAGCTTCCTGGCCTTTGCGGCGCTGTACACCCTGGTGTACCGGATCACCTCCAACGCCTATTACCACATCGTCAGCGGGGGAGGGGAGCGGTAATGCGCCGGTTTGCCTACCGGGCGGTGCTGTGGTGCGGCGGAGCGGTGACGGTGGCCCTGGCCGCTGCCGCCGCCCTGACCGTGTCCCTTACGGACCATCTGCTCCGGAAGCTGGAGCCATAAAAAATCAACCCCGGAGGCATTCTGCCTCCGGGGTTGAACGCTGTTGTAAACGCCTCGCAGAGCTTGCCGCCCGCAGGCGGCAAAGCAAGTATAATCCGTTTTTTGCGGCGGCGTGTACGTCGCAAAAAACACTTCTCAGTCTGCAAGTGTGGAATTTGTTCGCCTATGGCGAACAAATTATGCGCGCGGCAGACTGCAATTTTTTATCAAAAAAAGCAGGGCTTTTTTTGATATTTACATCCACATGGCGAAGGGCCGCAGCAGGCCCCCCAGCACCCGGTGCAGCAGGGGGCGGTGCTCCCAGTCGGACCGGGTCACCTGCCGGGACTTTTCCATAATGCCGTCCATGTCCTCCAGCAGGGTCTCCAGGGCCGGCGCGCCGTACAGCAGGGTGCCGCACTCGAAGTGCAGCTGGAAGCTGCGGTAGTCCATGTTCACGGACCCCACAAAGGCCGCCTCCCGGTCCGCCAGAACGGTTTTCCCGTGCAGCAGCCCCGGCGTGAAGCGATATATCTTCACCCCGTGGTCCAGCAGCTCCCCGAAATAGCTCTCCGCCACCATGAAGGCGAATTTGTGGTCCGGGATGCCGGGCATCATCAGCCGCACGTCCACCCCGCTGCCGGCGGCCATGCACAGGGCCTTCTCCATGGACTCGTCAATGGCCAGATAGGGGGAGGTGATATACACCATGTGCTTGGCCCCGCCGATCAGCTGCAAAAACGCATCCTCGGCGGAGGACACCGGGTTGCTGTCCGGCCCGTCCACAAAGGGCTGCACAAAGCCCTGGCCCGGGGCGTCGCCGTGGGGCCGGTAATAGTCGTGCTCCTGGTGCATGGCGCCGCCCATGCGCTCCCACATATAGATGAACTCCCGGGTCAGGGTCCAGGCTCCCTGGCCCTCCAGCCGGATGCCGTCGTCCTTCCAATAGCCGAACCGCTCCATCAGGTTGGCGTATTCGTCGGCGATATTGGCCCCGCCGGTATAGGCGGTGTCCCCGTCGATGCAGGCGATCTTCCGGTGGTCCCGATAGTTGAAGTACAGCCGGTTGACGTAGTGGTGCACCGGGTTGAAGATCAGCACCTCCGCCCCTATGCGCCGCAGCTCCTCCACGGCCTCCTCGGACATGCGCATCATGCTGCCGAAGTCGTCGAACAGCACCTTGATCTCCACGCCCTGTCCGGCCTTCCGCCGGAAAATATCCATCAGCCGGTCCCACAGCTGCCCCTCGGCCATGATGTAAAACTCCATGAAAATGAAGTGCTCCGCCTGCTCCATGCGCTCCAGCAGATCCTCCAGATACGCCTCGCCGGTGGGCAGATACACGGCCCCGGTGCCGGTGTACAGGGGGAAGCCCTGCCGGTCCAGATACGCCGCCAGGCGGCCCCATTCCGGGTGCTCCCGCCGCAGGTGCTCCACCTGCAGGCGGCTGTGCTCCTGCCGGGCGTCGGACTCCCGGGGCCGGGGCAGTTTTTGCAGGTCCAGCCGCTTCTGGGGGTGATCTCCGTTCCACAGCCAGTACAGGATCAGGCCCACCACCGGCACCGTCAGGATCAGCAGGGTCCAGCCCAGCTTGTATGAGCCGCCGCCGGGGCGGCTGTTGATGCGGAAGACGTAGGCCAGGGCCACCAGCTCCAGCAGGGTATAGGCGATGGCCATTCTCTGCCGCAGCAGGTCATTGAGCACCAGCACCAGCGCGATCTGGGCCAGCAGCAGCACCGCCACCAGCACCAGCCGCAGGGCCGCCGATATGCGCCGCTCGGTTTTTTGCTGTACCTTCGGTTTCTTCAACGGAAATCCTTCCTCCTTTCCCGCTGCCCCCGCCGCTCATCGGCGGTGTATGGGTATCTAAGGGTGTCTGTTTTGCGGCCCGCTGAGGGCAGCGAGCTCTACAGCCTTGGCTCTCCCTCTGGGAGAGCTGTCGGCGCAGCCGACTGAGAGGGCCTGTAGGGGCGGACGACTCTGTCCGCCCTTATCCTCCGTCACCGCTGGGACGAACGCAGAAGCTCCTGCTGGATGTCCCACAGCTTCCGGGACAGGTCCACCACATACTTGTGGGGGTTGTCGAAGCGCTTCACCTCGTCCCACAGGGTGTCCACCTGCTGGCGGCAATAGGCCTGGATCTCCGGCAGGGTGGGGCTGTCATACACCCGCTTGCCCTTCAGGAACACCGGCACCAGCAGCTCCCGGGCGGTGAAATTGTACACGGTTTTCTTCTTCCAGGTGGCCATGGGGTCGAAGATCTCCAGGTCCTGGGTGTCGTCCACCTGCTCGTCGTGGAGGGTGATCAGGTCGGCGATGGCCTTGCCGGTGTCCCGGCCATAGAAGCGGTACACCTTCTTGAAATGGGGAATGGTGATCTTCTCCACGTTTTCGCTGACCTTGATCTTGGGGATGATGTTTCCTTCATCGTCCTCCACCGCTGCCAGCTTGTATACGCCGCCGAACACCGGCTCGGAGCGGGCGGTGATCATCCGCTCGCCCACGCCGAACATGTCGATCTGCGCCCCCTGCATAAACAGGTCCTGGATCAGATACTCGTCCAGGGAGTTGGACACGCTGATCTTGCACTCGGTCCACCCGGCGTCGTCCAGCATCTTCCGGGCCTTCCGGGTCAGGTAGGCCATGTCGCCGGAGTCCAGCCGGATGCCGCACTTGGTGATGCCCTTGGGCTTGAGCACCTCGTTGAAGGCCCGGATGGCGTTGGGAATGCCGGATTTCAGGGTGTTGTAGGTGTCCACCAGCAGGGTGGCGTTGGTGGGATAAATTTCGCAGTACGTCTTGAAGGCATCATACTCCGAGTCGAACATCTGCACCCAGGCGTGGGCCATGGTGCCTCCGGCGGGCACGCCGTACAGCTGGTCGGAGATGGTGCAGGCGGTTCCGGCACAGCCGCCGATATAGGCCGCCCGCGCGCCGGTGATGGCGGCGTCGGAGCCCTGGGCCCGGCGGGAGCCGAATTCCAGCACCGTCCGGCCTCTGGCGGCCCGGGTGATGCGGTTGGCCTTGGTGGCGATGAGGCTCTGGTGGTTCACGGTCAGCAGGGTGAAGGTCTCAATGAGCTGTGCCTCGATGGCCGGGGCCCGGACCACCACCAGCGGCTCCTTGGGGAACACCGGGGTCCCCTCCGGCACGGCGTAGATGTCGCCGGTGAACCGGAAGTTCGCCAAATACTCCAGAAACTCCTCGCAGAACAGGTTCCGCCCCCGGAGATACGCAATGTCCTCCGGGGTGAAGTGCAGGTCCTCGATGTAACGGATCAGCTGTTCCAGACCGGCGGCAATGGCGAAGCCGCCCTTATCCGGCACCCGGCGGAAGAACACGTCAAAATACGTGATCTTGTCCTTGAAGCCGTTTTCAAAGTATCCGTTGCCCATGGTCAGCTCGTAAAAGTCGCAGAGCATGGTCATGTTCAGCTTTTCTCCAATGTTCATCCTCAAATACCTCAAATTTTCATTATACTTGCGGGGTATCTGTCCATTATAGACCGTTTTCGCAGTATATGCAATCCGTTATTTTACAATCATTTTACTTTTCCCGGTGAAAATAGTGCTTGGCGCAGAATTCCCGCCGCACCTCCACCTTTCCCTCGTCCGTCAGCCAGTCCACGAAGTTGGCAAAATTCCGCTCCACGATGCTGAACTTGAACTCGTTCCGGGTGCGGACGTTCTCCCGCTGGCAGAAGGCGTAGATCCACTGGTCAAAGGACATGCCGTCCTCCAGGTCCTCCAGAAGCTCCCGGCCCTTGTCATGGATGAAGCCGATGTTCCGGTCGATCAGGGGGCCGATATCCGTCAGCACCTGCTTGTGGGCGATGATGTACGCCGGGCGCCGGAGATTCCGCAGGCTCTCCTTGCTCTCCAGGTCCCGGGCGATGAACATACTGGTGGGGAGCTTGGCGGCGGCGATCTGCTCCTCGTCGATCAGGCAGTCCCCCAGATAGGCAACCCCGTCCGGGGTGACGACGCCAATGTGCCCGGCGGAGTGGCCCGGCAGCTGTAAAATGCCGAACCTGGCCCCGCAGAAGTCCAGATGCTCCGCATCGGCAGGGATGATCACGTCCGCCGGAAAGCACTCCTCCAGCAGATACTCCCGGCTCTTGCCGTAGGTCAGGGCCACATAGTTGGCCCGGTACGCATCGGGATTCACGGAGATGCCCGCCTCGATGATCTGGGCCGCCGCCTGGCAGCCGTACCGCTGCTGCAAGTACCGGACGTTTCCTGTGTGGTCAAAGTGTGCGTGGGAGCAGATGATTCCCCGCAGCCGGAACCCGTTGCCCTCAATGAGATTCACCAGGGCGCTGCGGTCCAGCCGGGCATAGCCCGTGTCCATCAGCACGATGTCCGTGTCCGTCAGCTTATATACCGGCATCAGCGCCGTGGCCCCCACTGCCGCATAGGTGTTCCCATAAACGTGGCGCAGCTCCATAGCCCCGCCTCCTTTGTATATATTTTGCATTATGACACGCTTGTCAAAAAAGCCTCGCAGAGTTTGCCGCCCGCAGGCGGCAAATAAAATGGAATCATTTTTTGCCGGGGCGTGTACCTGGCAAAAAATACTTCTCAGTCTGCAAGTGTGGAATTTGTTCGCTTCCAGCGAACAAATTATGCGCGCGGCAGACTGCAAACCCTTTGTCAAAAAAGGTCTTCGTCCTTTTTTGACAAGCTGCCCGCGCCCCCTGTATCCCGCAGGATACAGGGGCGTTTGCTTATTCTTTACAGGGCCCGCCAGCTCTCCGGCCGCAGGCCGTGACCCATGAGGCCCTCCTGCACCTGCTGCCGCAGGGCGGGCAGGTCCCGGTTCAGGGTCCCCTTCAGGGTCAGGTAGTTGGAGGCGTGGTTCATCCGGAATACGCTGCCCTCGCTGTCGATGTGGTCCAGCAGCAGGGCCGTCTCCTGCAGAATCTCCGCCGGGCCCAGCACCCGGAAGCTGCCCTCCCGGACCCACTGCTCCAGCGGCGTTCCCGGCTCCACCATCAGCGTCAGCAGGCCGATATATTCCGGCTTCATGGCGCTGAGGGCCCGGGCGGTGTCCACGGCGTGGTCCCGCAGCAGCTCCCGGCTGCCAAGCCCGGAAATGGCCGTCACCGACAGGGCCAGGCCCGCCTGCCGGGCCTTCTGCCCCGCCGCCACAATGGCTGCGGCGGTGTGGCCCTTGCGCATCCGCTCCAGCACCGCGTCGCACCCGGATTCCAGGCCCATATACACCATTTTCAGTCCGTTTTCCCGCAGCTGACGCAGCTCGTCATCGGTTTTCACCTGCAGGCTCCGGGGCGAGGCGTAGCACGTCACCCGCTGACACTCCGGAAACAGGCTGTACACCATGGCCAGAATTTCCAGCAGCTCATCGGTTTTCCGCATCAGGGCGTCGCCGTCGGCCAGAAAGACCCGCTCCACCCGGCGGTATACCTGCCGGGCCAGGCGGAAATCCTCCCGGATCTCCTCCATGGGCCGCAGGGCAAACCGCTTATCGTCATACATATCGCAGAAGGCGCAGCGGTTGTGGCTGCACCCGTAGGTCACCTGGATGATGAGGCTGTAGGCCTCGCTGGGGGGCCGATAGACCTTTCCCTTGTATCGCATGGGCAATTCCTCCTTTTCCCCGCTATTATCGCATACTTTTCCCGGTTTGAAAAGGGTCTATTTTGTGCCGCTCCGGCATAAGCTGGACCAGCTTCAACAAACGAGGAGGATGACTATGGACAACAACTTCAACCGCGTGCGCCTGTGCGGGCGGGCCGCCGGGGAGCCGGAGCTGTCCCACATAAACCACGGCGAGAGCTTTTACCGCTTTCCCCTGTCGGTGGAGCGGCTTTCCGGCCAGGAGGATCGGCTGCCGGTGATTTTGCCCCGGCCGCTGCTGGAGGCCCACCCCGTACATACCGGGGACGTGCTGACCCTTACCGGCCAGCTGCGCTCCTTCAACAACCGCAGCGGCCAGGGTCCCCGGCTGGTGATCTCCGTGTTCGTCCGGGAGCTGATTCCCGGAGGTGCGGCCCCCTTTAACCAGATTCAGCTCTCCGGCATTCTGTGCAAAACTCCCACCCTGCGTCGGACGCCTCTGGGCCGGGAAATTTGCGACCTGATCCTGGCGGTGAACCGCCGGTACGGCCGGGCGGACTATCTGCCCTGCATTGCCTGGGGCGCCATCGCCCAGCAGACGGCCATCCTGCCGGTGGGCTCCCGGCTGACGGTGGAGGGCCGGGTCCAGAGCCGGGCCTACACGAAAACTGTGGACGGCGTGGGACAGGAGCGCACCGCCTATGAGGTGTCCATCATGCGGCCGGCGGAGCCGGAGGAATTTTTCCTGTAAGACCGCCCCCCGGGGTGAAAATCCGCCTTGCAGGGTCCTTTCCCTCCGTGCTATAATGGGGGAAACATCCCAACCAAGGAGGAACCTTACATGATCTACACCGATTTTCACGGAGAGAAGCTGTCCCTGCTGGGCTTCGGCACCATGCGTCTGCCGCTGGTTCCCGGCGGCGGCCCAGCGGACATCGACGAGAAAACCACGGCGGACATGGTCCGCTATGCCATGGACCACGGCGTCAACTATTTCGACACCGCCTATCCCTACCACGGCGGCATGTCCGAGCGGGTCATCGGCCGGGTGCTGAAGGACTATGACCGCCAGAGCTTCTATCTGGCCACCAAATACCCCGGCCACCAGATCAGCGACAGCTACGACCCCGCTGCCATCTTTGAGGAGCAGCTCCAGAAGTGCGGCGTGGAATATTTCGACTTCTACCTGCTGCACAATGTGTACGAGAAGTCCATCGAGACGTATACCGATCCCCGCTGGGGCATCATCGACTATTTCCTGGAGCAGAAGAAGAACGGCCGCATCCGTCACCTGGGCTTCTCCTCCCACGGCGGGCTGGAGCTGCTGGAGAACTTCCTGTCCCGCTACGGCAAGGACATGGAGTTCTGTCAGATCCAGCTGAACTATCTGGACTGGACCATGCAGGACGCCAAGGCCAAGTGCGAGCTGCTGCGCCGGTACAGCATCCCTATCTGGGTCATGGAGCCCGTCCGGGGCGGCCGCCTGGCCTCCTTGACGCCGGAGGCGGAGTCCGAGCTCCACGCCCTGCGGCCGGAGGAGTCCACCGCCGCCTGGGCCTTCCGCTTCCTCCAGGGGGTGGAGGGGGTCCAGATGATCCTTAGCGGCATGACCACCCCCGCCCAGATGGAGGACAACGTCCGCACCTTTGAAGAACGCCGCCCCCTGACGGACCAGGAGGAGAAGGTCCTGCTGGACATCGCCAAGGGCATGTACGGTGCCGTGCCCTGCACCGCCTGCCGCTACTGCTGCGACGGCTGCCCCATGGGCCTGGACATTCCCATGCTGCTGAAGCTGTATAACGAGGCCAAGTTCTCCCCCAACTTCAACATCGGCATGCGGGTGGAGGCTTTGCCGGAGGACAAGCGCCCCGCCGCCTGCGTGGGCTGCGGCCAGTGCGCCCGGGTCTGTCCCCAGAACATCGACATTCCCGCCGCCCTGGCGGACCTGAACGAGGTGCTGAAGAAGATCCCCAGCTGGGCCGACATCTGCCGCCAGCGGGAGGAAGCCGCCCGCCGGGCAAGAGAAGCCAAGTAACATGGCCCATATCATCGAAATCACCGATTTTTCCGCCCCGGAGCTGGATATCTACGCCCGGCTGACGGAAAACCAGCTGGTGAACCGGGCCGACGCGGAAAACGCCCTGTTCGTGGCGGAGAGTCCCCTGGTCATCGGCCGGGCTCTGGACGCCGGGTGCACGCCGGTGTCCTTCCTGATGGAGCGCAAGCACATCGAGGGAAAAGGCGCGGAGGTGCTGGCCCGCTGCCCGGCGGATATCCCGGTATACGCGGCGGACCTGCCGGTGCTGACCCAGCTGACGGGTTTTCACCTGACCCGGGGGATGCTGTGCGCCATGCAGCGGCCCCGGCTCCCCTCCGTGGCGGAGGTCTGCGCCAATGCCCGGCGCATTGCCGTGCTGGAAAACATCATGAACCCCACCAACATCGGGGCCATTTTCCGGTCCGCCGCCGCTCTGAACGTGGACGCGGTGCTGCTGACCGCCGCCGGCAGCGACCCCCTGTACCGCCGGGCGGCCCGGGTCAGCATGGGCAACGTGTTCCTGGTGCCCTGGACGTATCTGCCGGAGGGGGAGCGCTGGCCGGAGCTGCTGCATGAGCTGGGCTTCAAAACCGTGGCCCTGGCCCTGCGGGACGACTCCCTGGCCCTGAACGATCCCCGCCTGCTGGCGGAGCCGAAGCTGGCCATGGTGCTGGGCACCGAGGGGGACGGCCTGGCCTCCTCCACCATCGCCGCCTGCGACTATACCGTGAAAATTCCCATGTCCCACGGGGTGGATTCCCTGAACGTGGCCGCCGCCAGCGCCGTGGCCTTTTACCAGCTGGCCCTGCTGAACGGATAAAAAAAGTCTGTGTATTCGGTTCAATTGCACCGAATACACAGACTTTTTATATTCGATACTTCTGCTCATAGGCCCGGACCCGGCTGTCAAAGGCCGGGTCCCGCTGCCGGACCGCCAGCTGGGATGCGTGGAGATTCCGGTTCCCGGCGGACAGGTCCGCCACGCACTCCATGATGTTGCAGCAGTGGTCCGCCGCCCGCTCCAGGTCCGTCAGCACGTCCGACCACACGAAGCTCAGCTCCATGGCCCCCTCCCCCGGCTGCGTTTCCCGGATGCGCCTGGCCCGCAGCCGCTGCCGCAGGCCGTCGATGACCTGTTCCAGGGCCTCCACCTGCCCCAGGGCGGCGGCGTCCTCCCGGCGGAAGGCCGCCAACGCCAGGTCCGCGATCTCCTCCACCGCCTCCGTCACCACCCGGAGCTGCCGCCGGTCCTCCGGCGGCAGCTCAATTTTCCGGTCCCGCAGCTCCTCCCCGCTTTCCAGCAGGTTCATGGCGTGATCCCCCAGCCGCTCCAGGTCGCCCATGAGCATCAGCAGCTCCGCCGCCCGGGCGCTGTCCCGGCGGGTCAGGGTCCGTCCGCCCAGCCGCACCAGAAACGTGCCCAGGGCGTCCTCCAGGCCGTCGATGCGCTCCTCCTGCCGCCGCAGCTCCCGGGCCGAGTCGGGGTGCACCTCCGTCAGGGCCTGAATCCCCCGGCGCAGGTTGTCCCGGGCCAGGTCCGCCATTTCCAGGGTCAGCTCCCGGCACCTTTCCAGGGCCGCCGCCGGAGCCGCCAGCAGACGGGGATCCGGCTCCGCGGAGGGCGTCTCCTCTCCGGGCAGCAGCCGCAGCACCGCCCGCTCCAGCAGGCCCGCCGCCGGAAACAGCGCCGCCGTACACAGCAGGTTGAAGGCCGTGTGGATAACGGCCACCCCCGGCAGGGTCACGGCCCGGTCCAGAATGGCCGGAGCCGCCAGCGCCTTCACCAGCCAGAACACCCCCAGCCAGATACCCGCCCCGGCCAGGTTGAATAGCAGATGCACCAGAGCCGCCCGCCGGGCGCTGCGGCTGGCCCCCACGGAGGACAGCATCGCCGTGACGCAGGTGCCGATGTTCTGGCCCATGACGATGGGGATGGCGGCCCCCACCGTAACCTGACCGCTGGCGGCCAGGGCCTGCAATATCCCCACCGAGGCGGAGCTGGACTGGATCACCGCCGTCAGCACCGCCCCGGCCAGCACCCCCAGCAGGGGGTTGCCGAAGGCCGTGAACAGCTGCCGGAACCCCTCCGCCCGGGCCAGGCCCGATACAGCGGCAGTCATGATCTCCATGCCCTGCATCAGAACGGCAAAGCCCAGCAGGGCCTGGCCGGTGTCCCGGCGGCTGCCCTTTCCGGCCAGATACGCCGCAATGCCCCACAGACTCAGCAGCGGCACAAAGCCCGCCGGGCGCAGCAGCCGCCCCAGGACGCCGCCGCCCTCCAGCCCTCCCAGACTCAGCAGCCAGGGTGTCACCGTGGTGCCCACGTTGGTGCCCATGATGACCCCCACCGCCTGGCGGAGGGTCAGCATACCGGAGTTCACGAAGCCCACCACCATCACCATGGCCGCCGATGAACTCTGCACCGCCGCCGTCACCGCCAGGCCCGTGAAAAACCCCGCCCAGCGGCTGCGAGTCATCCGCCGCAGCAGGCCCTCCAGCCGTCCCCCGGCCCGGCGCTGCAGCGCCTCCGCCATGATCTGCATGCCGAACAGAAACAGGCACAGTCCGCCCAGGGCGGTCAATCCGTCAAAAATGTCCATGCGCGCCTCCTCTCCCCTTTAGCATGCCCCGCTGCCGTCCGTCCAAATCGCAGGCATTTGTCCGTGTCGCGCGTACTTTTTGCCATTTTGTGTCGTTCGTGCAAATTACGCAGCCGCCGCCGGACAAATTTGTGGCTTTTCCCATCTTTACTTTATCTCGGTAGTGTGGTAGCGTATTAGCATACTAAATTACCCGGCGGTAGGGGCCGGGGAATGGAGGAAATCATGAAAAATATCATCCGCCGCGGACTGTGCCTGCTCCTGCTGCTGGCTATGACCGCCACCATGGCCGCCTGCGGCCCGAAGAACACCAACACCGACGCCGACGAGAAAACCATGGTCTACGCCGTGGAGGCCGGGTCCGCCGGTGAGGAGGTGGCCAAGGAGAAGGGCTGGACCGTCAACAGTGTCCAGGATCAGGCCGCCGCCCTGATGGAGGTGGCCGCCGGCACCTCCGATGCCGCCGTCATCGACCTACTGATGGCCGGGGCCATGATCGGGCCCGACACCAGCTATCCCAACCTGACCTATACCGACAGCCTCACCCAGGAGGAGTACGGCATCGGCTGCCGCCAGGGCTCTGACCTGGCCGACTTCATCACCTCCGTTCTGGCCGAGGCCTATCAGGACGGCACCACCCAGACCCTGGCCCGGCAGTTCGGCATCCGGGAGGACCTGCTGGCGGAGATGCCCCAGACCGGCTATACCGAGGATGCCGGCGGCGACGTGGCTTATATCCGGGGCAAGGGCACCCTGGTGGTGGGCATCACGGAGTTTGCCCCCATGGACTATAAGGACGACAACGGCCAGTGGACCGGCTTTGACGCGGAGCTGGCCCGGCTGGTGGCCCAGCGCCTGGGGGTGGACGTGGAGTTCGTCATCATTGAGTGGGGCCAGAAGGTCAATGAGCTCAACAGCAAGGCCATCGACGTGGTGTGGAACGGCATGACCCTCACCGACGGCGTGCAGACCGCCATGACCTGCACCCCCGCCTACTGCTGCAACGCCCAGGTCATCGTGGTCCCCGCCGCATAAGGCCATGTTCTGGACCGTAACCCTTTCCCTGCTGCAGGGGATGCGCCAGGCCGCCGTCCTGTTTGGGCTGACGTTGGCGTTCTCCCTGCCGCTGGGCCTGCTGGTGGCCCTGGGCTCCATGAGCCGCTGCCGCCCGGTGCGGGCGTTGTTCGACGCCCTGGTGTGGGTGATCCGGGGCACGCCCCTGGTGCTGCAGCTGATCATCATTTTCTACGGCCCCGGCCTGTGGTTCGGTCACAACATCTGGGGCAGCAACCGGATGCTGGCGTGCACCGTGGCCTTTGTACTGAACTACGCCTGCTATTTCTCCGTGATCTACCGGGGCGGCATCCAGGCCGTCCCGGCGGGTCAGCGGGAGGCCGGTCAGGTGCTGGGTCTCACCCGCCGCCAGATCTTCTTCAAAATCACCCTGCTTCAGGTGGTGAAGCGGATCCTGCCTCCCATGTCCAACGAGATCATCACCCTGGTGAAGGACACGTCCCTGGCCCGGATCATCGCCATCGTGGAGCTGACCAAGGCCGGTGAGGACTATGTGAAGACCGCCGGGATCACCTGGCCCCTGTTCTATACCGGGGTATACTATCTGCTGTTTGTGGGGCTTCTGACGCTGCTGTTCCGGTATCTGGAGCACCGTCTGAGCTTTTTCCGCTGAAAGGAGGAGCACATGTCCTATCTGAGCGTTGCGCACCTGGAAAAATCCTTCGGCAGCACCCGGGTGCTGCGGGATGTGAGCTTCGACCTGCCGGAAGGGGAGACGCTGTCCGTCATCGGCTCCTCCGGCAGCGGAAAAACCACCCTGCTGCGGTGCCTGAACTTCCTGGAGCGGCCGGACGCCGGGGTGATCTCCCTGCGGGACCAGACCCTGCTGGACGGGTCCCGCCCCCCGGTGCGGGAGCGGGAGCTGCGGGAAAAGCGCCTGCATTTCGGTCTGGTGTTCCAGGATTTCAACCTGTTTCCCCAGTACACCGCCCTGGAAAATGTGACCCTGGCCAGGCGTCTGGTCAAGGCACCCGGCGAATCGGAGGCGGACATCTGGGACCGGGGGCTGGCTCTGCTGAAGCAGATGGGCCTGTCCGACCGGGCGGGCCACTATCCCCACCAGCTCTCCGGCGGCCAGAAGCAGCGGGTGGCCATCGCCCGGGCTTTGTGCATGGAACCGGACGTGCTGTGCTTCGACGAGCCCACCTCCGCCCTGGATCCGGCGAGGTGCTGCGGGTCATCCGCCAGCTGGCCGACCGCCGCACCACCATGATCGTGGTGACCCACGAGATGGCCTTCGCCCGGGACGTGGCGGACCGGCTGATCTTCATGGACGGCGGCGTCATCGTGGAGCAGGGGGACCCCCGGCAGGTGATCAACCATCCCCGGATGGAGCGCACCCGCCAGTTCCTTTCCCGGTACACCGGGGTATAAAAAACCGGACTCCGGCGTCTGCCGGAGTCCGGTTCAGCTTGTCAAAAAAGGCTTTTTTGACAAGTCTGAAATAAACGGCAAAAGGGGCTGCCTTAGCCAAAGCCCCGTAAGGATGTTTTTTGAAAGGGATACGGTGTAACCCCGTTTTCGGGGTTGCACCGTTTTCTCTATTAGGCTGTAAGCCTGTATTCCTGCGGGTTTGACTGTATTTTCTCCATCAGGCTTTTGATCTCGTCCTCTGTGGGAATGTCAATCAGTCCGATGGCTGTGAAGTAGATGTCCACCTTCACAGAGCAGTGACCGCTTGACTTGTCGTTGTTGTGAACCTCAATCCTCCGTATCAGCGAGTTGACAAGCGTTGGCGTCAGTTCCTCAAATGCCGTGCTGCTTCGCAGGACTTTCAGCAGGGTTTTCAGGTCAAGGCTTGTCTGTTCTATACTGACAAGCCTTTTCTCGTCCTCATCGACCCTTTTGACAAGCTCCCTCTGCTCGTTTTCGTAATTGATCGACATTCTTGCATAGCGTTCGGCTGAGATGTTGCCGAGGACCTGATCCTCATAGATGCGCTCTATCAGCTTGTCAAGGTCTTGAATACGCCGCTTTCCGCTTTCAATGGAGGACTTGAGCCTGTTTGTTTCCGTCCGCTTGGATACGATGTCTTTCTGCGCCATCAGGTATAGAAACACCGGTTCATAGCATCTAACGAAGTCCGCCAAGCTGTTGATAGCTTCCAGCACGATCTTTTCCAGCACTACATTGCGGATATAGTGTATCTGACAGTTTCCTCTGCCGCTTTTGTAGTTGGCGCAGCGGTAATGCTCCTGATTGGCGTTAAGGCTCTTGGCGGCACAGAAATGGAGCTTTGAACCGCAGTCCGCACAGAACACTTTGCCGGAAAAAAGGCTTGTCCTACCCGTTGCTGTCGGACGGATGCGGTTCTCACGAAGCTCCTGTACTCGTTTCCAGGTGTCCTCGTCGATGATGGCAGGCTGAGTGTTCGGGATGATCTGCCACTCGTCCTTTGGATTATACACGGTCTTGTGAACCTTGTAGCTGACCGTGGTGGTCATAAAGTTCACGGTGCAGCCCGTGTACTGCTGATTGGCAAGAATACCGGCGACGGTTTTCTGATCCCAAGCGTATGGGTGGGTATACTGCTTTCTTGTTTTTCTGCCAAGCGAAGCGTAATAGGCGGAAGGGATGAGAACCTTTTCCTGTTCAAGCTGCTTTGCGATCTGCAACGGACCTCGCCCGTCAAGGCAGAGTGCGTAGATTTTCCGCACAATATCCGCTGCCGGTTCGTCTACCAGCCAGTCCTCCTTATCCTGTGGGTTCTTGAGATAGCCGAATGGGACGGAGGAACTGACCCGCTTGCCGTTTGCCGCCTTGTTCTTCCATACCGCACGGATTTTCTTGCTCGTTTGAGCAGCATACCACTCGTTAAATATTTCTACCGATTCTCGATAGGTGGTTGTTTTAGGAACATAGGTGGTATTTTTTACGGGAATCTCATACCGGTCTGGATGGGCGGCTGATAAGTATCTGCGGTATGGGGTTGCTCCCATACCGCAGACGGATCATCTTTCCGGCTCGTTTTTGCGCTTTGTACTTCTCTGAACCGGAATGGAGAGCAGCTCTCGTGTACGCTCTCCAAGTTGTTTTTCAATGGCTGTCAGCCGCTGCTCCGGCAAATTGAGGGACGGATGACGGGTGAACTTGAAGTCCACCATTCGCCGCAGCTGCGCTTTCTGCTTTGCACCCATTACCTCTTTACATACATCCTCATAGGAAATAGGGTGCAGATCGGCGGGATCAATTCATATCGTTATTATCTTTAATGCCTTCGTTCATTTTCTTAATCTTCCTTTTCCACACAGAATACTGAGTTACCCAAGCAGCGAGGAAGATCGCTACGAATATGCCTACATAAGACAGAATTCCACCGGTCGAATGGGGCATCCAGTTGGCAAAATAAGAGATGGGGAACATAATCACGCAAGCAATTGCGAAGTAAATCCCGCTTTGCTTTGCAAGACTCCACGAATCAATTTCCCAAATAACCGAAGCCATTGCAAAGCCTGTGCCCATTATTCCGCTCAGACCGGTTTGAATGAGAATCGCATTTAATTCGCTCCCCATTTTATTCACAAGCTCTGGATTGACCGGATGGAAGAAGCCATCCCCAATGCAGATCGAGATAATCACCGTAATGACATATCCGATTGCAATGCCAACAGGGAAACCAATTAGTCCTCGTCCAATCAGTTTTTTCTTCATTTCTGCCACCTCACATTCCTAACAGTTGTTTGATTTTGGCGACGGATCGCCGTGAAACATAAGTAACCGTACCGTTTGAAAGCGTAATGCAAATTGTCCCGACAAAGCTCAAATCAAAGCTCTTGACCTTTCTCAGATTGATAATATCCGAGTTTGATATTCGGACAAAAGTCTTGCTGTCAAGCCGTTGTTCCGCCTCGTATAGCCTCAGGCGGAGCGCATACTCGCCGTGATTTGTCTCGGCAAACACCTTACCTGATTCAGCAAAAACACGGTAGATTTCAGACGGTTCCAGAACCTCGACCACATCCTCCCTGAATCCGGCAATGACCTGCGGTTGCTCGTCTGACAGTCTTTTTATGATTGCATTGACTTCATCGGTCATTTTGTCCGTCATCACGATGATTTTTGGCTCTTTGCATTTTTCGTCTATCTTGATTTCAATTTGCATCGGTTCACCTCCTCGCTACGGTTACAGTATAGGAAAATCAAGAACCGATTTCTACCGATTCTCGATAGGTGGTTGTTTTAAGAACATAGGTGGTATTTTTCACGGGAATCTCATACCGGTCTGTATGGGCGGCCGATAAGTATCTGCGGTATGGGGATGCTCCCATACCGCAGACGGATCATCCTTATATTCAGTTCGACAAACTGGAATTTATTAGGCAAACAGAATAAGTGCAACACCTGTGATAAGCAGAACTATACCAACAACAAACTCTATCATTCCCACTTTCTTTGCGTATTCTTCTTTCTTCCGACCGGCTTTGAAATCCGCCTCAAAACCGTTGATAAGATTGTATTTCTTTTTAAAGTAAATGAAGTATCCAAACAGAAGGAATGCCAATCCCAGAACTACAGCCAATACCTTTAGGAATATCATATAAACACCTCCACAAAAAATTCCGATTTGTTTGATTCCTTATGCCTTATGCCCGCCGATCTGCGCATTTCGGTCTTTGGCGGTTGCGCCTTCTTCAAGATTCATCGCCTTTAGGATCGCGTTCTTTCCGTACTTCTTTTTGATCGCAAGCGTGGCGGCTTGTATTTTCCGCTCACGTTCCAAGGCGGCGTCCTCGGCTTTCTGTTTTTCCTCTTCGGCAGCATAGTCGGTGAAGAGGTCAAGCTGGACAGCGCCGTCGTTTTTCTTCGGTGCTTCGGCTTCCGGCAGGACATGATTTGCTACAACATACATACGGCGGACAAGAAGATTCTTGTCCACGATCCGGTCGAAGAGTTCTGACACAGCACACATTATTTTTCGCGTAGAGGATGTGTGATTGTCGAGGTTGATAGACCCATGCGCCTGTTTGGGAATCTCCCGACCGTAGGGGTCTTTCTCCAC
>OMAC01000451.1_pt1 | contig 28600 bp, 50 predicted proteins | sample 1644561 | NCBI WGS metagenome assembly OMAC01 (sample SAMEA103958144, study PRJEB25191) | human gut metagenome
GCTTCCACCTCTTCTTCCGACTTGCCGATGACTTGCTCGGGGGAGAGTGCCATCATTCCGTGGTCTTCGGCAAGCGTCTTCCAGCCCTTCGTGTAGTAGCGGCATGGATAGCCCTTGGATTTAGCGTCACGGATTGGCTCTTGGTGTTCTCTGTCCCAGTCGTAGCTTGAGAGCGCCATGTCGATGAGCATGAGTTCCGCCATCGTGTGCACCGTGATCTTGCCGCCTCGCGGCTTGAGCAGTTTTCCTGCGCGGCTGAGCTCGTAGACTGCTCCAGCGTTGCGGTATCCCATCTTTTCCATCGCTTTCCTCTCCACGCCTAGAGGTAAAATCTTACGTGGAGACGTTAGTCCGTTTCCTGCCCTTGGCGTGCTCTTCAAACCTCACGCTAAGGGCTTTTCCTTATGTGAAATACTATACCACAAGAGGTGTATTAAACACACTCACAGAGATATATTCTTTTAAAACTCATAGGGGTATTTAAATATACTATATACATGTAATACATGTGTTTATATATTTTTTTACAAGAGCGCCAATGCGCCGAAGGAAGAAAGAATCGGCACGTCCAATCCCCATCTGCGGTAGCTTGAAGCAAGGAGAAAGAAGGGGAAGCGATGAAGAAACTGATTTACCTCGTGCTATCCGTGCTGTTCGCAATCTCCGGCATCTACGGCATATACGACACCATCACCACGCCGAAGTACGATCTGGCCACAAGCATCATAACGATTCTGCTCCTCGCATTCCTCGCATGGTTTTTCTGGCATCTCTTCCTCAAACCTGAGCCGCGCCATAAGCATCAAGCGGAGAATGCGCCTGAATCATCGCCGGAAGCCACCTCAGACGCTCCAACAGTGGAAACGGCACCAATCACCCACGTCAATGCGAATAGTGGCGTGGAGGACGATTACGTGGCTGTGGATATTGAGACCACCGGCCTAGGTCGTGACGCTCGAATCATTGAATTGGGAGCCGTGAGAATCAGGCACGGACGCAAGGTCGCGTCATTTAGCCAGCTCGTCAACCCGCAGATTCCGATACCGGCCAAGGTCACGCAGATCACCGGCATCACCGACCGGGACGTCAAAGGCAAACCCACCATCGACAAAGCGCTACCCAAGTTCTACGCTTTTCTGTGGGCGTGACACTTGGATAGGCCACAATATCCGACGCTTCGACATTCCGGTGATCGCTAGGGAGGCGCAGAGGGTCGGCGCCGGAATGCCGGACGTGAGCTTCTACGACACGATGGAATTATCCCAGGCATTGCTGCCGCAGCTTGACCACCATAGACTGCTCGACCTCATCCGCTATTTCGGCATCGCCAAGACGGAGCGTCATAGGGCCGCCGACGATGCCGCACAGACGGCACAGGTATTCGAGCGCCTGAAGCAAATATAAGCTTTATAAAGACTTATAAAGACTTATAAACCGCTAGCTGATTTTCGCATCGAGAAACGCATGATCGCCATCGACATAAGCCCGCTCGATCAACTCATGCGTATCGGCGTAAATCAGATCATTGGACGGATACTCCTTCGCCAACTGACTTTGGATGTCCTGATCGGAGATCGACGGATCAAGAATCTTCGCCATGATGGGAAATACGCTGTCGATCTCATCATGCGGCCCATCGACGTAGACGCGAACCATGTCGTTTTTCCCGTATCCGAGCACTGCCCCGTAGACCAGCACGTCCACCGACGATTGGCCGAGTCTTCCGTGGAGAGCGTCTGCGGTGGAGAAAGCGCCGGTGCGATACTCCGTCCGATAATAAGGGCCGTTCGCATCGCTCGGCGTGAATTTCTCGATGTCGGTTATCTGCGTCGAGGAGTTCGCGTTGAACTCATCCACAAAGCTCTGCGCCGTCTTCTCGGCTGCCTGTTGTTGTGGCTCCTCCTGCTGTGCGCTGACGTCCGGCGTCTTGGCCGTCGTGGAATCCGGCTCCTGCTGGCTTCCGCAGCCACAGGCCGTCGCCAGGAGAAGCGTCGCAGCTGTGATGGCAATGATTTTTTTACGCATTGAAAACCTTTTCTTTGGTATCGCTAAAGGTGATTCGTCCGTTAGGTGAGGCGTTGAGCGTGGCTTGGTAGTCCGCAAGCACCTGCATGGTCACGTTCAGCTCGTCTGCTATCGACCATAGGTCGTCGTCGTACATGTGTTCGAGCAATGCAAGCTCGGCAGGATCGACGAGCGTGAGGGCGGTCTGCGTTCTCGCCCGTCGCTCCTGCTTCGAACGATTGTTTGAACAGCCGGTGTCGCCATGCCGCCAATGCAAGAGCTCGTGCACGAGCGTGCACCGTTTTGCCGTGTACGTGAGCCTGCGGTCAATCAAGATGACATGATTCTCGGCGTCGTAGCAGCCCCATAGTCCGTTCGGCAGTATGGCGCTGGACACGGTGACAGGCAGTCCGACAATCGCGCGGCGCATGGCACCGTAGGTCATGTCGCGGCTTATCGGCAGGTCAGGCAGGCTCGTCGTAATCCGGCCCAGCCTCTCCATTGATGGCCTCCTGCTTGCCCTGAGCGTTATAGGCGGCAAGGCCGTAACCGCCTGCCTGCGCTTTTCTCTCGGCGGCTTCGACGGCATGGCGTTTGGAGTCCATCACGATGTCTCCGATGGATACGCCGGTCACTTCGCTGATGCGTTCCAGGTCACTCAGGTTGAGCGGGAGGCTGTAGTTTGCCCTCGTGTACCAGTAGACCTCGCCGAAGCCACAGGCCTTGGCGAATTCCTTGATGGTCATGCCGCTTTGCTTTTGGAGTCTGACGCATTCGTCCATGACCTGCTTGGCGAAATGCGTGACCTCCTGTGCTTTTCTTCCCATGCTTCAAATTATAGCTAATTGCGTAGTCATATGTGCATAAATCGTGAAGACTACGTAATTACGAATACAAGAAACTTCGTAATTACGTATATTAAAAACGTCGAAAGGAAAAACGAGATGTTGAGCACCAAGAAGACCAAGACCCCCGACCACTACCCGTGCGGCCACATGCGCGGCCCCGGCTGGCACGACTGGCGCGCCTGCCTCACCAAGCAGGGAATCGAGGAGGATGAATGGCCGGTCTGACGGAAACAGCCAGCAGAAACCTCAAAGCGGAACTCGCAAGACACGACAAGACACCGAAAGACCTAGCCAAAGCATGGGGCCTCGAAATCAGAGCCGTAAACAACAGGCTCAAAGGCCACACGCCACTCTCGACGGACGAAATCGAAAAAGCGGCATCCATGCTCGACATGGAACCAGAAAACCTCGTCATGCTCCTCATCCAGCCAATCGACAGCATCAAACAATTCAAAGCCTGAAATCCACAACCAAAGGAGCGTCCGATGGACAGCAAGACCTACACCCGAGAACTGCGCAAAGCCTGCGTGGAAGCCGTCTTCGACGAATTCGCCGAGCATGGCGACATGATTCGCCCGCAATACGCGGGACAGTGGAGTGAAATCGACGCTAGCCGATTCCTGGGCCACATCACCGGGCCGATGGACATCGACGTGACTGACCTCGTGGACGTCATCGTCGACACGATCGTCAAGGAAGCGCAGAAATGAGCGGACAACTGCTTAACCCGCCAGCGCCGCCCGAACAGCGGAAGACGGTCTTCGACCCGCGGACGATCATGCTCGGCCTGACCGGTTACGCCATCCAAGTCGGCGAACACGACGCCAGACTCGTCAGACTCCGTGAGGACGGGAAGACCATCCTCACGGAAGTGGACGCCAAAACCACAGAAACATTCGCCTACCACCTTTATGACGCGATAGGAGGAACACGATGAGCCTCACCACGGATGGAAGCCTCTACTTCGGAATCCTCGATGACGGCACCACTCGCAGCGACCATTCAGCCGTCATCCAGCTCGCCATCGACACGTGCGACAGCCACGCGCGATACCTGCTCACGCAGACAGACCTGGCGAACATCCGCCGCGACTGCAACCGCATCTTGAAGGAACTATCCGAAAGGAGGATGGCGAAATGACCGACCACGACTACTGGCTTGAAGACCGGCGGGAGAAGACGCGGAAGCCGAACTACACGCGCCGCCGCATCCTCTTCGCCATCGTCAGCATCGGCCTCATCTCCAGCCTGACCATCATGCTCACATGGCATGGCGGCAGCACCACCGCCGCGCTCATGGTGGAAGGCGTGTACATCGCCACCGCATTGTGGCTGATCGTCAGATTCGCGCCACGCGACTAAAAGACTTCACACCAGCCGACAGTCCAACAAAACAAACCAAATTAGGGATGTTTTCGCGGACATCCACGTTCACCATTGTCGGCTGGCGGGAACCATAACTGAATATCGACAAACAACAAATCCGCCACGGCGTTTACATACACCATTCTGTCGTGGCTTCGGCTGGGCGACGGTTCACCCGTCCACGGATTCCAATCTCTTCTCTCTCTCTATCAAAAACGCAGGCACTCCGGTGCTTGCAAACCCTTTCAAGTCCGCCTGACGGCTTCCATCGCCGTCGGCCACGCCACCGGCCGTGAACACGTTCAGGTTGTGTTCCAACAGTCAAAGGGGCGTTCGGAATCCAAGGACGGCATCGGTTCGACTCCAATGCCAGTCACTCAGCCCCATCCACTCGTCATGGTGGGGCACACAACGTCAACAAGCAAAGGAAAAGCCTATGAGCAATGAAATCCAGCGATTCGAGTTCAAGGACGCATCATTACGCGCCCTGACCGACGAGGCGGGGGAGCCTTGGTTCGTCGCCAAGGACGCGTGTGACATCCTCGGCATTGACACAAATCATCTCCGTGAAGCTCTTGATGATGACGAAATCACAAACCTCCGCAATTCGGAGGTTTGGAATCAGCCAGGTCGTGCGCCTCTCATCATCTCTGAGCCAGGCCTGTACAAGCTCATCATGCGCTCGCGGAAGCCGGAGGCGAAGGAGTTCCAGCGTTGGATGACGCATGAGGTGCTTCCCCAGATCCGCAAAACCGGCGGCTACATCCCCACGTCCGAGTCGGATTCGGATGAGGACATCATGGCCAGGGCCGTGCTCGTCGCGCAGAAGACCATCAAACAAAAGAACCAGCAGATCGCCGAACAGCAGAAGCGCATCGTGGAACTGGAGCCGAAGGCCCGGTTCGCTGACGCCGTTGCCGCATCCGACGGCACCTGCCTGATCGGCGAGCTCGCGAAGATGCTCCGGCAGAACGGTCTCAAGGTCGGTCAGAACCGGTTGTTCCGGATCCTGCGCGACGACGGGTATCTCGGCAAGTCCGCCTCGAACCGGAACGTGCCGACGCAGCGCGCGATGGAACTCGGCCTGTTCCGCATCAAGGAGACCACCGTCACCCACTCGGACGGGCATACGACCGTCAGCCGCACGCCGAAGGTCACAGGCAGGGGACAGGCGTACTTCATCCGCCGGTACTGCCTCCAGCCGTCGTTGGAAGCGGGTGCGTGATGGTCTTGCAGCAGATGATGACCACCACGCAGGTGGCGAGGCTTTTCGGGGCCGAGACGCCGGAGGAGATTCGGACGCGGCAGGGGTATCTGGCCCAGTTGCGTTTCCGTGGACAGGGTCCTCGGTTCGTGAAGCACGGGCGGATGATCCTTTATCCGGAAACGGCCGTGGCCGAATGGCTTGAGGAGGGCGAGACGAATTGCACAAGGAGCATTGCATGAACGACATTCGCAAGGCGTGCGTGAGGGCCGTGTTCGACGAATTCGACGACCATGGCGACGCCATCAGTCCGGCCTGTGGCGACTTATGGGACGAAATCGAAGCAAGGCGTCCGCTCGGTCACATCGTCGGATACGTCGACCTCGACGTCACCGGAATCGTGGACCTCATCATCGACACGATCAACAAGGAGCTGTGATGACACTCAGGAGAATCGGCGCGGAAACGCTGCTGACGCCACCCGAACCGCCGAAGGCGAGCATCGTCATGCTCGGCATGAGCGTGCGCACCCTTGCCAACTGGCGGAGTACCGGCAAAGGCCCGCCGTACTTGAAAATCGGCGTGGAACCGCCGGAAGGCCATCAGGACAGGCGCAAAGTCCGCTACCAACGCGCCGTGGCCGAACGGTGGGCTTCGGCGCACGAGTATCGGAGGACGGTGGCGAGATGAAAAACGGCACGTTCATTCCAGTGACACGGGTCCAAAGCAGTCCAGACGTCAAAAGCGATGGGAAGGCACGCGTCGACACCGGCAAGCCGACCCTCACCCAGCAGGGGATGGACGTGGACGCTTTCATCCACGAAAACAGGCGATTGATCGAAAGACTCAGGAAAGGAACACGTTGAAACACGAATACACAGCCGACGAGCTCGCCGAGCTGAAAAGCATTTACGACGAGTCAGGCGAAGCCGGATTGAGCCGTGACGAAATGCGAGCCTTGCGCAAGGCCGGACTCCTCACGCAGGGCCTGCCACCAAAGCCGCATGAGGACACGCTGGCCGACTATCAGGCCGTCAGCAAGCCCGCGCCGAAACTGGCGGAACAGGCGGAACCGTCGAAACGAGCCCTCATACTCGCGCACTGCAGAAACCGCATCGACCAAGGCCAGCGCTTCGACGGCAAGGAAACCGCCGAAGCGCTCGACATAAGCCAGAAAACAGCCGGCAACATCATCGGACAACTCCGCAAGGAAGGACTGCTGCCGGCCTTCGACCAGCATTCACCCCGCAAAACACGGAAAAACGCCACGATCGGAAAGAAGAAAGAAACCATGACCACCACATCGAAACTCACAGTGGACAAAATCACCGCAACGAAACTCACCCCCGTCGGAACCATCAGCGTCGGGCCACAAGCCACAGCCGATCCGCGCATCATCATCGCAAACGCCTTGGTCGGCATCTTCGACGCGGTGAGCGCCTTGCAGCGCACCGCATTCCAAACCAACGACAAGGTGGTCTACGGATTCGCCACGAAACTGCTCACCGGCGAACTCATGGACATTAAAGCCAACTACAGCAAGGACACAAAATGAAGCTCAAATTCGATAGCGAGAGTGGCGTTTTCACCATCAAGCCAGAGTCCGAGGCGGAAATCACCAAGCTCAGGACATCCGCTTTGGACATCGCCAATCTGGTGGTCAATTATTTCGACGCCGACATCATCAAAGCAGACATAAACAAGCCAAGCAATCAGCAGGGAGCCTGAAATGAAGCGTATTCCACTCAAGGATACGGAACGCTATCAGATCGAGCGTTTCAAGCAGGGCAAGAAGACGGAACGTCATCTCGCGTGGCTGAAGAGCCGTAAGGCCGGTGTGGGCGGTTCCGACATGAGCACGATTCTCGGCCTTAACGCGTTCAAAACGCCTTACGAATTGTGGTTGGAGAAGACCGGACGCGTGGAACCGGAGGACATTTCCGACAAGTGGGCGATCGTCAAGGGCAATGCCCTGGAAAACGAGCTTCGTAAGCGTTTCCGCGCGCAGCATCCGGAAATGATCGTCACAGACGGCACCGACAAGCAGTTCATCAGCCGCGAGAAGACATACCTGCGCGCTTCCCTTGACGGCATCCTGCAAAAGGAAGACGGAAGCTTCGGAATCCTCGAAATCAAGACGGCGGGTAATCGCCGAGCGGGGGACTGGCATGACGAGGACGGCAACCTCCGTATTCCGCCTTACTATCTCGCTCAGGTCGAATTCTACGCGCTCGTCACTGGATGGACGTGGGGCTACGTGTACGCGGCCATCGGAGACGATGAGCCGGTAGAGATCCCGTTCCAGGCGGACGTGGAGGATATGTCCGCGATCGACAAGGCCGCCGCCGACTTCTGGCATTTCGTCACCACGGGTACTCCACCACAGCTTACCGGCGGGGATGTGCAGAAGGCGTTCCCCGAACCCACGCCGGACATCGTGGACGAAAGCGACGATGACGACCTGTACGACCTGCTCGCAAGATACGAGAGCGCCACCGGAATGCTGAATGACATGAAGGCCGCTCAGAAGGAATTGCAGGAGCAGATCATTCTGCGCATCGGCTCGCACACCGGCATCAAGTGCGGGAATTTGCAAGCCACCTACAAGCCGATGACCCGCAAGGAATACACCGTCAAAGCCACCACCTACCGCAAATTCGCATTCAAATCCATCGAAGAAAAGGAGCAATAAAAAATGGGAGCAATCGCACAGCAGGCGCAAGGGCAGCAGTTGCAGCCGCTCAATCCGAAGGGCAAGCTCAAGCAGCTTGTGGAGCATTCGTGGCCGCAGATCGCGCGTGTCATCGGCGGCAACCTCGACAGCGAGGCGCTGTTGCAGATGTGCATCAGCAGCATCAACCGCACACCCGCCTTGGCCGACTGCACGCCGGTCAGCGTCCTTTCCTGCTTCATGCAGTGCGCGGCACTTGGCTTGCGCCCATCCGACGTGGATGGATTGGGACAGGCGTACATCCTGCCCTATGGCAACAAGAACTATGCCACGGGGGAGAAGCAGGCCACCTTCGTCATCGGCTACAAGGGCATGCTGAAACTGTTGGAGAACAGCGGCATCTACGCGCAGCCGAGAGCCGTCTACGAGGATGACAACATCAAGCTCAAGCTTGACGAAAATGGCGTGCCGACCATCGAATGCCCGGACGAGGTGAACGTGGACGCCGACCACAGCGAGGACAAGCTGAAATTCGTGTACCTCTCTGTCCAGCTGCCGAATGGCGGACGCTACGCCGACTACATGTCGAAACGCGACCTGCTCGAATACCGCGAGAAGTACGCGCCACGCAATCGCAGCCGTCAGATCACCGGACCGTGGGTGAAGAATTTCGTGGAGATGGCGAAGAAGACCATCATCCGTCGCAGTTTCAAATATCTGCCGGTCAACATCGAGGCGAAGAAGGCCGCGAGCGTGGACGAGACCACACCGGATTACAGCGACGTGTTCCAACCGGTAATCACCTCCGATGCGACTGATGACGTGACCGCCGAGGTCATGGAAGCGGATACGCCGGAGGATACCGAAGCCGACGTGAAGGAGGCTGAGTGATGGCCGGAGAGACCGTTATCACGATCGTCGGCAATCTGACCGCCGACCCGGAATTGCGCACGACCCGCAATGGCGGCACGGTGGCGAATTTCAGCATCGCGGCCACGCCACGCGTATACAACAGCCAGGCCAACCAGTGGGAGGACGGTCAGGCGCTGTTTCTCCGCTGTTCGGCCTGGCGTGACCTCGCCTCGCATTGCGTCCAGACGCTCCGCAAGGGCATGCGCGTCATCGCGCAGGGCCGTCTGCAGCAGCGTTCCTATCAGGCGCAGGACGGTTCCAACCGCACGGTCATCGAATTGCAGGTGGACGAGATCGGCCCGTCGCTCAAGTATGCGACGGCTCAGGTGCAGAAGATGCAGTCAGGCGGATACCAGGGCGGTAACGCCAACGGTGGCGGCTATCAGCAGCCGCAGCAGGCGCAGCAGCAGTCGCAGGCTCCGGCCGATGATCCGTGGGGAGCTCCGGCTGGAGAGCCTGACTTCTGATGATGCGTGAGTGGATTGAGCCGCCAGACGTGCTGCAGGTATGTCCCAAACATGGGTGCGCGCTGTATCCGGCGCGCCCCATCCCATGCCCCGAATGCGAAATCGAATCCGAGGAAGAGGAGGAATGATGCAGGAATTCGTCGTGGACATTCCACGAGACGAATGGTGGACGCAAAACCGTCGCGGCCACTGGCGAGTGAAATTCGCGCACACAAGCGCAGTCAAACAGCGTGCCATGGCATTCGCCAGATTCTGGCTCCAAAACGGCCACCACAGGCCACAACACTTCCCAGTGCACGTCACCGCGATCATCCACCCATTGACCCACGGCCGCTTCGACCCGGAGAACGCGGCGCCCATGGTCAAAGCCATCCTTGACGCGCTCACCGATACCGGATTCTGGCCCGACGATGACTCAAAACACATCATCGGCCCCGACTACCGAGGTGGAGAACCAAGCATCCGAAAAGGCTGGTACCGAATCACAATCCGAATCGAAGAAGAGGAGCACTGACATGGCTACGAACGTGAGTCAGCAAGACGAGACACTGCACAAGGTTATCGAATGGTGTGAGCAGCGCGAGGTTGAGGGATTACGGCTTGCCAATGCTTTGCTGCAGAAGCATGACTTGGCTGCTTATGCAGTGGTCAAAGCTCAAATAGACGCATATCACAAGACCGCCGAACATTGCCGTCACATGCTCGGCTATTCCGGCTCGATGCCGTCCGAGGTGCCGAATCAAAGCGAGGACGCGAAATGAGTAAACGGTACAAGGTTTGCCCACTTTTTTGGAGTGATTACGGCGATGAGCGCACCTTGATGAATATGGGTGTGTTTGAAAAGTTGCTGAACGAGGGTTGGCAGATTCTGCGGGTGGATACCATGCCGACAACGGAATTGCGTGATAACGCCGTCACAGCGACGAACGTCTGCATCCTTGAGAGGGAGGCTAATGATGATTAGTCAATACGACAAGGACATGTGTTGCCTGTATATCGCTGAGGGGATGAACTACATCTGGCAACAACGAGAGAACCAAGAGCTTTCCCGAATACTTGAATCATTGGCCGATAGGAAGCTCATGAAGCGTGTCCATGGCGGGTATGCGATCACGCTCAAGGGATTGTTGGCAGTCAAGGTGTGGAGACTTCACCTGTTCCTGTTCCATCACGATGAATGCAAGTACTTCAGGAGGAAGAAATGAGCAGGGCTGAGACCACCGCCATGCTGTCCAAGCTGGTGGAGAAGAGGTTGAGGAATCAGACCGCTTTTTGGGCGAGCGAGGTCAATTTCGACCGTAACACGCCCGACGAAAGGCGCGTGGACTACGTGGGCTTCAAGCCCTGGAACATCAACGGTGAGCCGGTGCCCGCAAGCGTCGAGAAAGGCTGCTTCGAGTTCTACGAGGTCAAGTCATGCATGGCTGACTTCACTAGCGGCAACGGACTGACGTTCTACGGCGATCAGAACTATCTGGTCTGCACGAAGGAACTGTGTGACGAGATCGTATGGCAGAAGATGGTGCCGCCGCGAGTGAACGCGATTCTGACACCGGATTCGACCGGCTCGAAACTGATTCTCGACTATGTGCAGTCCTACAACGACCTGTCATACAGGAGGCGTCCGGCAAGCGAAATCCTGTGGGCCATGGTCAAAGCTAACGGAAAGAGGACTAATTGAGCATCATGCTTGACGAGGCCAACGCTTACGAGCGTGGCATGGATGATGATTTGACTTTTCAGACGGTTCGTGAGCTTGCCGGTACAGCGTACATGGCCGGACGTTCCGCTCCACCAACCGACGCCGAGGTGGAGGCCGTGGCGAAACGGCTCTGCTGGAACAGCTGCGAATGGGATGGCATCGAAAGCGACTATGTGGCGAAGGACGAAGACGATGCATGGGATTATGCCGGTGAGATTCCCGGCTTCCAGGAGGAATATATCAGACAGGCCAAGGAAATGCTCGAAATCGCACGGAAGGCGGTAAACGAATGAGCAAGGCAATCCGGTATATCGAGTGCGCCCACTGCGGTGAGACGGTGGGCAGCTATTACGTCACCTGCCCTTACTGCGGGTACCGGCTGGTGGACGCGAAGCAAGCCGTAATGGACGGCCTGCAATGGTGAAAGACCTGCTTGACACGCCACCGGACTTGGTGGAGATTGCCGAAGCCCTGGATGCGATGACGAAACCGCACTACGGCTCGGCGTGCAAGCTGATTGCCGAATCGGAAGGCGAACAATGCACCACCGAACGGCAGGAAGCCATCTGGATGGCATACAACGGCATCACAAGAGGAAAGGATTGAGATGGCAAGGCGCGGATACGTGCAGCTCGTGAACGCTTTTTACAGCAACGAGAAGGTGCAGGAATTGGCGCGCAGTGGACGCATGGACTCTGTGGGCGCCTTCTGCATGGCCCTGGCGTATTGCGGCGATCATCTCACGGACGGCTTCGTGCCGCGCCGCGCCATGCTCTACGTCATCGGGGCCACCAGCGAGCAGATCCGTGCACTATGCGATGTGGGCATGCTTGAGAAGGTCGATGAAGGCTGGCTGATCCATGATTACACCGAGCATAACCGCACCAAAGAGCAGGTATTGCACGCCAGGAAGAAAAGCGCCGAGCGCGTGGCCAAGCATCGCAACGAATCGGATGTAACGGCGTTACATCGGAACTGTAACGCTGTTACATCGGGACAAACACCAGAACACCAGAACACCAGAACCCAAAAGAAAGATGAAGAAGAATATTCTTCTTCTTCATCCAAAGAAATCGGGCTGAACGACTTCGAGCTGGTCAGGGAGAAAGCCCACGCCAATGCCGTCATAATCCGCGATTACCAGAATCTCGACCTCACGGACGCGTGGAATGCCTTCGCCGCTCGCCACTACGGCGAGACACGCACCGTCAACGACTGGTGCCGCCTATGGAAGGGCTGGTGCCAGCGACGCGCACGCATGAGCGGCATACCACCCTCGAAACCACACAGGCACACGTGGCAATGCGAACACGTGCTCCAGGCGCTCGGACGCGACAAGGAAACCGCCACGCCAGACCAACGAGCCTGCCAACTCGCAGAACGACTCAACAAGGAGCAGAACACACAATGATAGAACCCAAACTCATCTACCATCTCACAGACGCCGAATACCACCGACGCATGGCCAAGGCATGGCGAGAAGGCTACGCAGCCGGATGGAAAGACCAGGAATGCGACTTTCCGCCACACACCACAGAAAATCCATACAAGGAGACAACACGATGAGAATCAAGAAAGTCCTCGAAGACATGATCATCAAGTGGCATCAGGCCGGTTACGCGCTTGACGAGATCGCGCCGCTCGTGCCGCAGGTGCCGAAAGCCGAAATCGCCGCACTCATCCGCCAGCACGACAAGGAGACCAGACTTTGACCAACTGCCAGCACTGCCGGAAGCCAATGAAGCCGGTGGCCGCGAATCTGCTCTGCGCCAGCTGCCGAGAAAACTACTGGCAGCTGATCCGCCAGCTCGGACACGTCCAACTGCCCGCCCTGCGTAGCATCATGCTCCGACAGGCCCGCATCGGCACCCCAGCACACACGCCAAGCCGAGGCAACGCACCAATACCCATCGACACCCACGCTCAAGACCTCATCGCAGACAGCGAAGCATGGTTGGCGGAACAGGCGGGCAAAATACGCGCCGCATACGCTGGATACGACTGGCGGAAAGCGTGGTTCGCCATAATCAGCAACCGGCGCACCATCCTCGACATGAGCACTGCAGCAGACGATTACGCAGCCCTGGAACACATCAGCCGACGCAACGAGACGGCCTTGACACCAGAAGAGGCAATGGTCATCATCGGCACATGCCCACAATGCGGCCACCAAGCCACCAGCACGCCACAGGCCGACGAATGGACATGCCCGCACTGCAAATGGCAAGGCGGAGTCCAAGCCATCAAAGCCACCCGCGACAACAAACTCTGGCAACTCGAATACACCGGAAAACCAGTCGAAGTCGCAAGATACCTCTCCAAAATGGACATCCACTGCACAAGCGACCAGATCCGCCAATGGCTCACCAGAGGCAAACTCCACGCCACGCCGACAAAACACAAAGGAGAGTACGTGTTCAACCTCGGAGAAATAACCGCCATGCTTGACTGTCACAATTAAAATGCTATACTGTCGTACAGTAGTAAAATGGTTCAGCCTGAAAGGGCTGGGCCATTATTCATATCAGCTTCGGTAGCTCAGTGGCAGAGCACGAGGGATAGCACAGATACCAGAGGACGGATACCAAACCAGCCATGGCTTCATGATTCTTTGCGAATGCCCGTGATCAGAGATAGTGCATCCCACACCATGCGCTGGTTCGACTCCAGCCCGAAGCACCACAAGGCGGTGACCACATGCCAGGAAGAACGCGCAAGACCAGCCGCCAATTCGAAAAAGACAAGGCCACATTCTTCACACAATGCAAGGCACAGCATGCAGTCTGCTGGTTGTGCGGCATGCCAATCGACTACAACGCAGTCAAGAACACCACAGATGACTCATTCAATCTCGATCACATGTTCCCGGTCAGCAAGCATCCCGAACTCCAATTCGACCCAGCAGGCTTCAAGCCGAGCCACACCAGCTGCAACCGCTTGAGAGGCAACCAAGATCCGCCAGCGCCAATCGGAACACTCTCAAGACAATGGATAACAACAGCATGAGCCCAACACGAGGGGTAGGGGCGGTGAAATCGTAAAACCAACGACAGAGCGCAAGACGTCCCGCGTGGTTGCTCTTCCTCTCCCCGATAATGTTTTTTGTTGATGGGTCGCGCGCGAAGGAGGCTCTATGACGGTGAAAAAAGGTGTTTCCGAGCGTCGTTTTCCGCATGAGTCCGTGGCTGATGCGTTGGAGAGGTCTTTGCGTAATGCGAAGTCGTTGCGTGCTGAGAATGCTGCTGTCGTGGCTACTGCGCGTGTCCTTGCCGCTCGGATTGATTCGATTTGCGAGACTGGTTTCATCGATGAGCACGGGAAGCTTGACAATGTGTCGGTTCCGACGTTTTTGAAATACTGTCAGTCGCTTGGTTTGACGTTGGTGGAGCCTGCCAAGGTTGGGCGTCCCGCGAAGGCGAAGCCTGAGCCGAAGGCCGAGGAGTCGAAGAGCGGCAAGGTTATCGCGATGGACGAGTTTATGAAGCGTTTCGGCTGAGAGGTGGTGTCCGATGGCGTCTGAGAATCTTACGGTTTTCGGTGCCATCGACGATGAGCATCATGGCGTGACTTTGCCGCGTATCTTCACTCCGCCACTCAGGCCGTTGACCAAGGAGACAAGCAATGGTTTCGCTGTGATCGCGTTCGCGGAAATCATGCTGCACGTCCACCTTTACCCGTGGCAGCAATGGCTTTTAGTGCATGCGCTCGAACTGCTTGAAGATGGCAGCTATCGTTTCCGCAAGGTGATTGTGCTTGTGGCCCGTCAGAATGGCAAGACCACGCTCATGGGCGTTTTGGCCGCATGGTGGCTTTTCGTTGACTCCAACAAACATCCCGACCGAGTGCCGCCCGTCAAATTCCTGGTGGTCGGTGCAGCGCAGACGTTGGACAATGCCAAGGGGCCGTACAATCAGGTCAAGGAGTGGTGCAATCCTCAGCCTTCGACCGATGAGGAAGAGGATCTGGTGATTCCGGATCTCGCCGCGATGACGCAGAAATTCGTCAACACGAACGGCGAGGAAGCGATCATCACGAGGAGCAAAGCCCGGTATATCGTCCGCGCTGATAAGAATATTCGCGCGAAGAGCGCTGCCCGCGTGGTGTTCGATGAGCTTCGTGAACAGCATACTGACGATGGCTGGAATGCCGTCAGCCAGACCACGAAGGCCGTCTGGTCGAGCCAGTTGTGGGGCATTTCGAACGCTGGCGACTATCGGTCTGTGGCGTTGCGCAAGCAGGTAGACAAGGGTCGAAAGCTTGTTGACGAGTGGACTCGCCTGAGCGCCGACGGCGGCAATCCGGCCGACGTGTTCCTGTCCGGCGAGCAGGATGGATCGTTCGGCTATTTCGAGTGGTCTGCGCCTGACAAGTGTCCGGTGGATGATGCCGACGCTATCCGGCAGGCGAATCCGTCGCTCGGCTACGGCCCGATGACCGTCATGTCGGTTCGTTCCGATATTGACGGCATGACCGAGGCGGCGTTCCGTACGGAAGTCCTGTGCCAGTGGGTCACGGCTGACATCATTCCTTTCATCAACCCGAAAATGTGGGCCAGCGGCATCGACTCGCGTTCCACGATTCCGAATGAGAATCGTGTCGTGCTGTCCGTGGACACGAGCGCGGACAGGAAGACCACGTATGTGGCCGCTGCCGGAATGCGTGCGGACGGGTTGCCGCACGTGGAGTTGATTGCTCGCCGTGACGGCATGCTGTGGGTGCCGCACTTTTTGGATCTGCTTCGTGAGAGCTGGCCGGGCATTTGTGAGATTGCGGTGCAGTCGAAAGGTTGTCCGGCAGTCGATTTCATTGACCCTTTGACCGAAAAAGGGTGGACGGTGCATCTCATCGAAGGCTTCCGTCTGGGCGCGTGCTGTGGCCGCTTCCTGGACCGTGTGCGTGAGGGCAAGCTACGGCATTTGCCGCAGCCCGCCATCGAACAGCAGGTGAGTGTGGCCGTGTCCCGAAGGCTCGGCGAAGTCGAGGTGTGGGACCGCACGAAATCCGCATTGCAGATCAGCGGCCTAGTGGCCGAATCGCAGGCATTGTACGCGTTGGAGACCATGCAGGCTGTGGATGCCGAACCGGCGAAGGCTTCCGCCTATTCGGGGCATGGATTGATGATTCTTTGATTTTTGAAGCGATTGGAGGTGCCTTATGGGCCTTTGGAGCGCCTTGAGGAACGTTTTCCAGCCGCGCTACAGCATTTCCTTTGATTTGTCCGACCAGATGGCCATGATTCAGGGCCAGACGGAGGCCGAGCTTTTCAAGACGCAGCCGCATTTGCGTACCGTGATCACTTTTCTGGCGCGGAATGTCGCTCAGGTCGGTTTGAAGGAATTCGAGCGTGTCAGCGACACGGACAGGCAGCGTGTGACCGATGATGTGCTGATAAATCTGCTGAAGCAGCCGAACGGCACGATGACGGGCTATGAGTTGATGCGTCAGCTTGTGGCTGACTTGGCGCTTTACGATAACGCCTACTGGGTGGTCATGCAGACGCCTGATCGGGATGCCGACAAGTTCGGCAGCTGGCAGATTCAGCCGATTCCGCCATGCTGGGTGCAGGCGAAGCGTGATGGCAGTGTGTTCCAGCCGGCCTATTATCGCGTTTATCCTAATTTGGGCACGTCATACTATGATGTGCCGGCCGATGACATGCTTGTGTTCCACGGGTGGAATCCGGATGACCCGACGCAGGGCGTTACTCCCGTGAGGGCCTTGAAGGACATTATCAACGAGCAGATTCAGGCATGGTCGTATCGCACTCAGGTGTGGAAGCGCGGCGGCCGTATCGGCAGCGTGCTGGTGCGTCCGAAGGATGCGCCGGAATGGAATGACGACGACCGTGAGCGTTTCATGCGCGGATGGAAGGAATTCACCGACAAGGGAGCACAGGCCGGTGCCACGCCATTGCTTGAGGATGGCATGGAGTTGAAGCGTTTGGGCTTCAATGCTCGCGAGGAGGAATTCAGCGAGGTCACGAAGCTTTCGCTGTCCACCGTCGCAAGCGTCTACCACGTCTCGCCTGTCATGGTCGGCATCCTTGATAACGCGAATTTTTCGAATACCAAGGAATTCCGCAAGATGCTGTATTCCGAGACGCTTGGTCCGACCATGCGCATGATCGAGGACAGGATAAACACTTTCCTCGCTCCGAAGGTCGGTGCGCCGGACGTGAATTACATCGAATTCGACATCCGCAGCAAGCTTTCCGGCGATTTCGAGGAGCAGGCCAGTGTGATGAGCACTTCGGTCGGCGCTCCGTGGATTACACCGAACGAGGCGCGAGCCAGTCAGAATCTGCCGCGCGTCGATGGCGGTGACGAACTGGTTGTGCCGCTCAATGTCACCAAGGGCGGCCAGTCAAGCCCGCAGGATGGCGGTGACCCGTCGCGTCCAGCCGACGGTTCGGCCATTGAATCGGATGACGGCGAGAAAACAGCAGCCATCGTCAATGCTTGGCATGACCGGTTGGAGAAAAGCGTCAGATCACGTTTCGGCGCCGGTATGGGCGTCGATGACATCAAATGGCTCAAATGGCAGAACGAACTGCAGGCCGACCTGACCATCAAGGCCGGTTTGGGGCAGTTCGATGCCGGTGTGAGGGCATTGCAGGAGACGGAGGACATGCGCACGCATTTCAAGGAGGTGCATGATGCACTTTAAGGATTTCGATTGCCGATTCAAGGCAGACGGCGAGGACTCGGCGCTCAAGGACGGCGAATTCATCGCCTACCCTTCCACTTTCACCCGCGAACCCGACTGTTACGGTGACGTGGTGGCGAACGGCGCGTTCGACAAGACGATCAAGGCATGGCAGGACAGCGGCAACACGCTGCCGGTATTGTATGGGCATCGTATGGATGACCCAGATTACAACATCGGCGGCGTCGATTCGATGGGCGAGGACGATCACGGCTGGTGGATCAAAGGCCATTTCGACATGGACTCGCCGAAGGCCGCGCAGGTCTACCACCTGATCAAGGAAAAGCGTCTGACACAACTGTCCTTCGCATTCGACGTGGTGGACGAGGGCGAGGTTGAGCTTGATGACGGCACCAAAGCCAACGAATTGCGTGAGCTGAAGGTGTATGAGGCATCCTTCGTGCCGATCGGCGCAAATCAGGATACCGGCATCGTGGACGTGAAGGACGCGCTGCGCCGGTTGAAGACCGGACGCACCCTCTCACAGAAGAATCTAGACATTCTCTCGCAGATCGCCGATGACCTGACCGGTCAGGCGAAGAAACTCAAGGATTTCGTGGCTGAGAACACCACTCAGTCCGACAACAACAATGACAATGACCAGAGTGACGATGCGAAGGCATCGGATGCCGGTGCAGCCAAGAACGAGGAGCCCGATGGGGCCAAGTCCGAGGAGCCGGACGGTTTTTCCGAAGCGGAAGCGTTGCAACTCGCAATCAAGATTGCCCAAATTGGGCGGGAAGGGGAGTGACCGTAATGGCATCTCTCAAGGAAAAGCGAGCCGCGCTTGTCAAGCAGCTCGAAGAAAAGCAGGGTCTGCTGGCCGCTGGCAAGGCTGATGGCGACACCATCGCATTTGTGAAGAGCGCGCTGGCCGAGGTCGAGGGCATCGACCGTCAGTTGGACGGCATGAAGCAGTCCGATGATCTGCTCGCGCAGATCGGCCAGCTCAATGCCAAGTCTGTCGTGCAGCATGTCGGTGGCTCCGATGCCATCCATGCCAAGAGCGTCGGCGAATATTACGTCAAGTCCATGCAGACGGCGGGCTTTGACGTGAAGTCCGCCATCGCTCATGGCTACGAGGTCGAGTGCAAGGAGAACACCGACACCAATGTCGAGGGTGCGCCGTCTGCCGGTTACACGCCGTATCTGACCCAGACCGATACCGAGCCTGCTCGCCCGTATCAGCGTCCGCTGGTCGTGGCCGACCTGTTCTCTACCGGCGCCATCACCGGCACCGTCCTGCAGTATCCGGTTTTCGATGAGTTGGAAGGCAACGCCAAGATGGTCGAGGAGACCGGCGCAGCCCCGCAGGTCCATTGGAAGGACCCGACTTGGAAGCAGGACAAGATCGGCAAGGTGGCCAGCTTCTTCGGCATCAGCGAGGACATGATGGATGATCTGTCCTGGGTCATCGGCGAAATCAACGACGCCGCGCAGTATGACCTGAAGCTGCAGGAGGAATCGCAGCTGCTGTCCGGCGATGGCAGTGGAAACAATCTGACTGGCCTGTTCAACCGTGGAATTCAGACGATGGATAAGGATGAACTGTCCGACGCCGACCGTCTGTCCAAGGCGGCCCTGCAGATCACCACCACCACCAACTTCCAAGCCGACGCCTACGTGATGAACCCGCTTGACTTCTGGAAGCTGACCATCGCCAAGGATGCGAACGGCAACTACCTCAACCTGACCGATGGGGCCAAGCTTTGGAACATCCCGACCGTGGCCACCGCCGCCATCACCGAAGGCACCGCGCTGGTCGGCGCCTTCAAGAGCGCCAAGGTGCTGCGCAAGGGCGGTCTGGTCGTGAAGATGACCGACTCCGACACCGACGATTTCCTGCACTTCAAGCAGAAGTGCCGCGTCTCCGAGCGTCTGGGCCTGCAGGTCAAGTATCCAAAGGCCTTCGTGAAGGTCACTCTCGGTAAGGCGGCCTGATCATGACGCAGAAGTACGTGCGCTTCGCCACTCCGAAAGAGACGAACGTCGACAAGACACAGGACGTGGCGGAGCTTGTGGCGCTTGACGCCAAGGGCAAACCGGTCACCATCGGCGGTGCCGCCTCTCTTCCGGTGGCGAAGAATGTGTCCAAGGCCGCAGGCGATGCGCCGACCAAGCAGGAATTCGATGCTCTTGTCGATTCTCTGGTGGCCGCTGGCCTGATGGCAGCCAAGTAAGTGATTGGGGGTGCGGCATGACTGCCGTGATTGGTGATCTGATTCCAAGCGCCGACTCTTTCCAAGTCGATGCCGGTTTCAAGATGAGGGCCGCTCAGGCTGCGATTCGCAAGTATTGCGGCTGGCATGTCGCGCCTTCCGTCACCCGCACGATTCGCTTGGATGGTCATGGCGGCGACTCGCTGCTCTTGCCATCCAAGCATGTGACCGCGCTTTCGAGCCTGAAGCTCGATGGCGTGGAGCACGTGCAGGACGCGCGTTTCGGCGAGGCTGGGAGCCTCGTGCTGGTCAATGGCGTCACCTTCCCCGATCTGCCGGGGAGTGTGGAAGCGACCATCACTGATGGCTGGGATTTGGAGGATGTGCCGGAAGTGCAGATGATCCTGCTGGACATCGCGTCTCGTGTGATGCAGGTGCCCGGCACGGTATCCTCCCAATCCACGAATGGCTCAAGCGTCACCTACCGGTCGGGTTCCGATGGTGGCGTGCCTAACGTGGCGCTTTTCGATTCCGAGAAGCGTACGCTGCAGCCTTACCGCTTGTCGTGGGGGGTGAAGCCGTGACTTCCGCGTTGGATTATCTCGGCCATGGCTCGTCCTTCAGCATGCCGGGCGCCACCAAATGGCGGCGACTGCGTGCCAAACGCAAGACCAACCCGTACAATCCGGCGCAGAACGAGCCGGACTGGAGCGTACCTCCGGACGAGCTCGTCATCATGGGCGCCCTCGCCTCCAGCTCCAGCACCCGTACGCCGGACACGCTCGACACACAAACCGAATCAACGGCGTACCTCACCATCCCGGATCCGACAGCCGACGTGAAAATCGGCGACCGGATCCGCGCAGACCCCGACGACGGGCGCTTGTGGGAAGTCGACGGATTCCCCTCGAAGGACGCGAACGCATTCACCGGATGGCGTCCGACCTTGGAATGCCGTCTGACGGAAAGAAAGGGCTGACAATGGCGAAAAACAGGATATCGGTCAACTTCAACCAGAAATTCTTCGACGAGATTCTCAATAGCGCCGGAGTCAAGGCTCTCACCACGCTGGCCGCGAACAGGGCACTCGCCTACGCGAAGGCGTCCGCTCCAGTCGATACCGGCGCATACCGCGACGGCCTCGGAATCGAGGAGGTCAAAAGGGAGCACCGAACGACCGTCATGGTCGTCGGCCACGACCCGAAGACCCTGCTCGTGGAGGCGCAGACCGGCAATCTGGCCAAAGCGTTGAGGAAGGCGAGGGTCTGATGGCAAGCGTCATTCCACCCGACCTCGAACTGTTCCTCACCGGATGGCTGCGCTCCAACACCACGGACATCCCCGGCCTGCAGGTCGGAAACCGCATTCCGGATGGTTACGGCGGCTCCTATCCGCTCGTGGTCGTGCGTGATGACGGCGGCACGCAATCCGCCGACCGCGTGACGTTCGACAGGTCGATAGGCGTCAGCGTGCTCGGATGGACGCGCAACGATACGAAACCATGCCGTGATCTGGCGGCCCGCGTGTACGGGCTGCTGACCGGAGAGCCAGGCATCCTCATCGGATTCGCCGAAGGCAGCCGCATCTGCGCCGTCGTGCCCGACGGGTGCAACGGCCCGTACCCGGTCAGCGAGGACGCGGCATGGTGCCACTACTACATGACCGCCGAATATTCGACGGCCGGAATCAGACAACCCTAAGAAAGGAAACGCCATGGCCAAAGATAGTCAGGGCATGGATCTGGGACAGGTGGAGGCGCTCGTCACCGCCGCCATCATGATCGTCCCGTACTCCACCGAAAACAAGATCACGCCGGAGATGATCGCATCCAGCAATGCGACGCCGGAACTTCCGGCCGCCTACAATCGGTCGACCGCATGCATCGGACTCGTCAAGTCCGACGGCGGCAACCAGGATTCGCGCGACGGCGACGACCCGCTCGAGTTTTTGCAGGACGGTTACAAAAAGCTGCCGTTAGCGACCAGCCTCACGCAGACGTTCAGCCCGGCCGAAAACAACGCGCTGACCCGCAAGATCACCATCGGCGAGCCGGACGCCCAGGGCGTCTACCACGTGGCCGACATCATCCAGGATGCGAAATGGATGGTGTATGAAGAGGAGACTTTCGACACCGGCCGTGTGCACCGTCGTGCCGGCGTCATGCAGGTCACCGGCAACGAGCCGGACCAGCAGGAGCGTGGCTCGGTCACAGGGCGAGCATTGACCGTCGAATGGATGAAGGATCCGCTGTATGTGGATGCGGAGCATCCGAACACCCGCTGGATCGAAAGCTGGTACGACCCAAAAGCGTGACGGCGGTGGCCGTGACCTCGGCTAACGGAAACACGAAGCCGTCGGTCGTCCAAGGCGCGAAGCTCGCGCTCAAGGCCGTCGCCACACATGTGGACAAGACCACCGTGGACGTGACCGGACAGGCCACGTTCAAATCCAAGGATGCAGGCGTGGCGACCGTCGATGGCGGCACGCTCACCGCCGTCAAGGCCGGAAGCGCGAGGATCAACGCCACCTATGACGGCGTGACCTCACCCGATCTGACTGTCACCGTCACCGCACGCGCCGCCTGACCGGCGGACGAAAATCTTCCAGGACCGCCTATCTCGCCTGTCTGCGCGGTCCGGGAATCTTCTTTTTCCACGGCAGGCAGGCGAAAAGCAGATAGGACAAGACAATGACTTCAACTTCCACCGATTTCAAGCCGACCGTCGAGGATTTCGACCAGTGGACGGGAAAAAACGATGAGGAGGCGTTCGCCTCCATCGCGCAGAACTACAAGGTGCGCCACATCATCAAGGGCGATGTGTATTGGGCGCTCGTGCCCGGCGGACGCACGTACAAGCTCCCATTGTCGATGAGTATCGACGATTTCACGAGACTTTCGAACACGTCCGATGATACGGAGAGCGTCGAACAGCTCAAGCGCATTCTGAGCGCCTTCGCTGGCGACAAGCAGGCGAAGCAGCTGAACGGCGAACCGGTGCAGGTCGTGTTCAACCTCCTGTCCGACTATGGCGACGCGGTAGTGCGCGCGCAGGGCGCCTCACTGGGAAAATCCAATGGTTCGCCCGCCAGCTCGCCGAACACGGGAGTGTGATCCGAGCCGATTTCACGATGTATGGGTGGAGTCTGCAGGCCGATCTTGGCGGCAGGCTCCGCTACGGCGACGCGATAGCGCTCCTTGAGCAGATTATCGGCGATCCGTCATCCTACACGGGCGCGGAGTTCAACGGCTTGGATTATCCGGCCCGGTGGGGTGAGATACCGGTCATCTACGCGCTTGGCAGCGACGAGTATCCGAAGCCTTTCGATTCGCTTGCGAAACGATTGCGGGCGGATAGGGAGAAGGCCGAGCATGAGCGGCTGCGCGAACAGACCAAGAGCATGAGCCCGGTATTCCGGACGCTCTACGAGGACTGATTTGGACAAAACTGAATAGTGGAGGTGCCGCATGGCGTTCGGCAGCGAACTTGGTTCCGCGCACATCAGCGTGTTCCCGTCGATGAAGGGTTTCCGCAGCGCGGTCAACAAGGAGGTCGGCGCGAGCGGCAAGGCCGCGTCGAAGACTTTCGATTCGAGCATGAACGGCGGCAAAAGCGGCGGACTGTTCGGACGCGCGTTCAAAAACGGGTTCAAACAGTCGGCGAACGATTTCAGTGCTGACGTGCTGAAATCCTATGAGCGTGACGTGGCGAAATCCACGGCCGCATACCGTCAGGCCATGCTCCAGCAGAAGGCGGCGGCGAATCAGGTGCGTGCCGCCGAGGAGAGCGTCGCCAATGCCATCGCCAAGCATGGTGAGGGCAGCACGCAGGCCGAGGCCGCGACCATCAGGCTCGAACAGGCGCGGCTGAAGCTGTCCAACATGACCGACCGGGCGACGCAGGCCGAGAACCGGTTGAAGGATGCGCAGAAGGCGCTCAAGGATGCGCAGGACAATCTCGCCTCCAGCAGTGGTTCGCTCGGATCGGCGTTCAAGAATCTTGGCGCTACCATCGTCCAGCCGATCTCCGGCGCGTTCGGGCGGGTCAAAAACGCGGCAACGTCGGCGTTCTCCGGCATCGCCACGAAAGCCCGCGACGGCATGAGCGCTGCCGGCGCTGCCATGCAATCCACAGCCACGCGGCTCACCGCGCCATTGTCGGCAAAGTTCTCCGCGATGAGCTCGGCCATCGCGGCAAAGATACCAGCACCTTTCAAAAACGTCAGCAATGCCATTGGCGGCTATCTCGGCAACGTCGGCGGCGCGGTCGGCGGCGTGCTTTCGCAGATTCCCGGAGCCGCCGGCAGTGCCGCGTCGGCGATAGGCTCCAAGCTCAAAAGCGGAGCCGACACCGCATGGAATGCGATCAGCTCCATGTCGGGCAAGGCCGTCGGCGCATTGAAGGGCGTCGCCACTGTCGGACTGGCTGGCGTTGGCACCGCCGTCGCGGCTTTGGCGGGCGTCGGCAAGAGCGCTCTCGACGCATACGCGACCTACGAGCAGGCCGTCGGCGGCGTGGACACGCTGTTCAAAGACGCTTCGGGCACCGTGCAGAAATACGCTGCGGAAGCGTACCGGACAGCCGGAGTGAGCGCCAACGAATACATGACGCAGGTCACGAGCTTTTCCGCCTCGCTGATCAGCTCGCTCGGCGGCGACACCGCGAAGGCCGCGGAACTTGGCAACACCGCCATGGTCGACATGTCGGACAACGCCAACAAGATGGGCACCGACATCGAGTCCATCCAACAGACCTACCAGAGTCTGGCGCGCGGCAATTACGCCATGCTCGACAACTTGAAGCTCGGATACGGCGGTACCAAATCCGAGATGGAGCGTCTGATCCAGGACGCGAACAAGGTCAAGCAGGCGAACGGGGAGATGGGCGACCTGTCCATCGACAAGTTCTCTGACGTGGTGCAGGCCATCCACATCATGCAGGAGCAGATGGGCATCAGCGGCACTACCGCCAAGGAGGCCGCGACAACCATCGAGGGTTCTGTCGGCATGATGAAGGCCGCATGGCAGAACTGGCTGGCGGAGCTCGGCAAGGACAATGCCGACATCAACGGATTGACCAAGCAGTTGGTCGACTCGGTCGGCACGGTCATTAAGAACGTGGGTCCGCGCATCGCGCAGATCATCACCGGCATCACCGCCGCACTGCCGCAACTGTTCTCCTCATTGGGCAGCACCCTGCCAGCACTGGTCATGCAGATACTCCCGCCGGTGCTCGGAGCGTTGGGACAGCTTGGCACGATGCTGCTGACCAGCGCGACCACATGGATCTCGACGAGCCTGCCGCAATTGCTCGCCCAGTTCCAATCGTGGGTCACGTCGACCCTGCCGTCGTTCCTGCAATCCGGATTGACGATGGTCACGAATCTCTTGCAGGGCGTCGTGCAGGCTTTGCCGCAGATCGCTTCCACGGCGGTGACGGTGCTGACGACGCTGTTGGATGGATTGTCGGCCCAGTTGCCGCAGCTCATCCCCATCGGCGTCAACGCCGTCCTTAACCTCGTGCAAGGCATCCTTGACAACCTGCCGCAGATCATCGACAGCGGTCTGAAGCTCATCTTCGGACTGGCGCAGGGTCTCATCAACGCCATGCCCGACTTGGTCGGCAAGGCTCCGATCCTTATCGGCCAGCTTGTCGGCGGCATCATCAATCGTCTTCCGCAGCTCCTGCAGGCTGGCGTGCAGCTGCTCGTCGCACTGGCCAACGGTTTCATATCGTCGGCTCCGAGGCTTATCTGCGCCGTTCCCGGCATGGTCGGCCAGATCTGGAACGGTTTCACCTCGGTCAACTGGGCGCAGGTCGGGTGGAACATCATCACCGGTATCGCGTCCGGCATCGCAGGCGCGGCAGGCAGGCTCGTGACCGCCGCTGTCAACGCGGCCACCAACGCATTGCATTGCGTGAAACGCAGGCTTGGCATCCATTCGCCGTCGCGCGTGTTCCGCGACCAGGTCGGCGAGATGATCGGCGAGGGTATGGCAGTCGGCATCGACGAGAGCGCGTCGAAGGTGAAGAAGGCGGCTGGAAGGCTGACTGGCATCCTGCCTTCGCAGGACGCCTCGTATTCCGTCGGCGTCGCCAACGCCTCGCGCGGAGTTAACGCTGCAGCCTACGGCAATGGTGGGAGCGTGACGAACATCACGCAGACGTTCAACTATCCGGCGATCGCGCCGACGAGCATTAGCACGCAGCAGAAGCTGCAGACAGCGGCCATGCCGCAATGGTAATCGGAAAGGAATCCGCATGAAGGTCAGCTATTCGTTCAACGGCCAGCCGCTCGACTCCGAGCGGATGCGTGTCATCGTCGGCACGACGCATTACACGTCATTGTCTCCGATTGTTGAGTCTGTGCAGGTGTCAGGCAGGAGCGGTGCCGTAATCGCTCCTGCGACGCTTGTGCTGGACGTGCCGGAACTTACAATCAAGGTCGCGGCATGGGGCTCCGATTCGGATCAGCTTATCTCCCGATTCCGCGCACTGTGCCTACTGTCCGCGACCCTCATGATTGGCAGGACCGAGACTACTGACAGTGGACTGTCCCGCAGCATGTCGACGCGGGCGGTGTGCACGAGCTGCGAGCCGGACGATGATGAGAGGCCGTTCCGTGACCTGCGCGTCATGACCGCCGTGTTCCAACTGCCGGACGTGTATTGGCAGGGTGAGCAGTGGATTGAGAAAACGTTGCCGGCGACTGGCGGAACGTTGGTTCCCGGTGGGAGCGGCGGACTGGCATGGGATTCGAACGCGCCCCTGCTGAGTCTGGTCATGAGGTTTTCGGGCACATCGTCGGTACGGGTGTCGTGCGTTGCATCCGGCACCGACCTGGAATGGTCCGCCACGGCGGCAACGAAAAACCTATATCTCGACGTGCCGAACCGACGCGCATGGACGTCCAACAAGGCGGACGCTTGGACTGGTGGCACGGATGTGACTGCTGGCATTGATTGGACGAGCGAACCGTTGCAGGTGTGGCCTGCCATCGATTCCGGCAGCTACACGCTGCAGGTCAAACAGTCCGGCACGTCTGCCGTGACGTGCCGTTACAAACCTTCCTGGGAGTGAGTATGGCTAAATCTTTGCATGTTCGTCTCGTGGCCTACAGGCCTTTCGGCGCAAGAATCGGAGTATTGGCGGAGCCGGTGAGCTTCAGCGCTTCGATGCTGCACAATGATGACGGCGCCATCTCGATCGAGTATTCAATGCTGTCCGGTGGCGCCCAGGCGTTCGACCGAGAGCTGACGGACGGTCTGGAAGTCGCCGTAGAGGTGTCGGACGGCAGCGGTTACAGGGAGCCGGACAACGCACGTTTCGTGATCACGGGCCGCTCCGGCAAGACAGACGACCGCACGCGCACCGTCACCTATTCCGGCCAGTCGATCAGCTGGCTGCTGTCCAAGGCCGAAAACAACGATTCCTCGCATCTACTCACGGATGGCGACAATAAGGGCAAAAGGCCTTTTTACAGCTCGAATCCGGGTGTGATTCTCAAGACACTGCTTGATGAGAACAGGCAGCGTGGCGGCGTGGCCACCGGCCTGACGCTCGGCTTCGACACTGCGAAGGACGCGGGCGGCACGGCATGGGCGAGGAAATACACGCTTTACTATTCCTTGGGTACCGACCTGCAGACCATTCTCAGCTCGCTGGTCAACGGTGGCGGCTGCGACTGGCGCACGAGCGGCCGCACGCTGAAACTCTGGAACGCCGACAGCACGGCGTTGAGCCGCGATCTAAGCAAGCAGGTCATGCTCCAGCTTGCCCGCGACATTGGCGAGGCGCCATACGAGGAGAGCATCGCTGATCTGGCCAGCACGATTCTCGTCGAGGGTGACAATAATCTGCTTTTCCGCATGGGCAATCCAGCTGCTCCGACGCCGTGGGGCAAGTGGGAAAGCTACAGCAGCCAAGGTGGCGTATCCGACAAGGACACCGCACAGGCCTTTATGCAGAGCACTTTGGATGATGCGGCAAGGGTGCGCGGCCAGTACACGCGCAACCTCATCGTTTCCGACGTGGACAGTCTGCCACTCGTCGACTATCATGCCGGCGATTGGATTACCGCGCCAACAGTCACTCACGGCGAGAAGGTGCGCGTGCAGGAAATCGACCTGAGCATGCGCCAGGGCGAGGGACTATCCGTCAGCATCGCACTGAACGACATCAAGTATGATGCCTCGGTCAAGCAGGCGAAGAAGATAAAGGGCATCACGGGTGGCGCCGCGTTGGCCGGCAGCGAGGGCGGCACGACCGCCTCGTCCGACCGTGACCATCGCGTGCCGAAGGCCCCGCAGGGACTTGTCGTGCAGACCGACGCCTATATAGGCTCGGATGGCTATGCGCATGGTCTGGCCACAGCCTCGTGGAGCGCGGTCACGCAGGCCACGAACGACACATCAATCGAAATCTCCACCTATACGGTCGAGTGGAAGCTGCACAAGGATGGCGCGCCCTGGCATTCCGCTGGCACGACGGATAAGACGCAGCTTGGCTTCGGCGGTCTGGACTGTGGCACACAAATCGAAGTCAGGGTCAGGGCTGTGCCCACGT
>OMAC01000469.1_pt1 | contig 27831 bp, 28 predicted proteins | sample 1644561 | NCBI WGS metagenome assembly OMAC01 (sample SAMEA103958144, study PRJEB25191) | human gut metagenome
TTTTTGCACAGCAAACTACCTTGAAATTTCTACTTGACTTTTCTTAGCAGGTCTCATTGTTTTCTAACTATAGTATAGCAAACTGCGGAAAAATAATCAACGAAAACAGGTAGACAACAATTTCAAGAAACCAAGAGGTTTAGTCTGCCGATTCCTCGCAATCGAAAGAAGCGGGTTCAATTTTCTCGACTGCCAATGCACATGGTTGCGGCAAGTGTGCGGTCTTGACTTCACTTGGAATTGCGGAAAGCGGCAAATAGACCCGATAGGCTTGCCCCACAGACAGCTGCTTGTTCTTTTCTATGCAGAAGACAAGCTGTTCGCCGTCTGCTTTTTGCAGCGCGACCCTGCGCTGCCGCTGAAACGGAATGCTGGAAACCGAAAGACAAATGCCTTCCTCCGCGCAATAGCGTTCGTTCGCGAGCATTACATAAAGCTCCGCACAGCGAACGCCGCAAAAAAGCAGGAGCAATGCGCTGAGGATCAGAAACGTCCGATCGCCGGAGAATGCGGAAATGATGGCTGCAGCCAGAAACGGCAGGCAGAGCAGCAGCGACAGCAACCACTTCTGCAGCAGCGGCGCGGGCCACGCGAGGAGCTTTTTCATATTCAGCACCGCTCAAAGACGATCTGCTTGTGCAGATACAGGTTTGCGATTGCCGCCGAGACAGGGCGCGCCTGCCGGGAGGCTGCCATCAGGATTGGCAGATTCTCGCTGGTGGTCAATTCATCGTCATACAGGCAGTCCATGAGCTGTGCATCAGAGCGAAGCGTCCGCACACCACGCTCGGCACATTTGATCAGCTCCGCGCTGCTGAGAAGCGTCTGATTCGCCAGCCGCACGATCTGCCGTTCCTCTGCATTCTGTTTCGGGCGTGAGAACAGGCGAATTGCTTTAGAAAACGGCGCACCGTCCCAAATCCAGAGCTTCAGGAACGCGCCGAACCGCAGGAACGGATTTGCAGATACCGGTGCGATATACAGGCAGGAAAGAAGATCATAGAGGGCTTCATACTCGCTGCTGCCGCGCCCCTCCGCGACCAGTCCGCGCGTAACAAGCCGGTCGATGCAGTCGTCCAACGTCCGGCGGGACGTAAATGACAGCCCGCGCGTCAGCTTCAGATAGGTTTCCGCGATCTGGCTGCGTGACAGGATACGCCATGCAAGACTGCTCCAGACGGTCATTTCCTGTACGTCGAGCATATATTCCTTCCGACCCACGATGACAACGGGATATTTCTTGCCGTCCAGTGTGCGATGACATTTGAAATGCCCAACGGCTGCGTATTTCGTGTATTCCATAACAGTACCTCCAATGTGCTTTTATTTTTCTTTTACGGGCAGCAGCTCACAATTTCAACAGGCGATGTCGAAAGCGTCCAGAAAATCCGGGTCGCTGCGGAGCTTCTTTGCCGCGCGGGAGATCCATGCGCCGACATTGTTGGAGCTGGTGTGATAGAGCGCTGCAATATCCTTGCAGTCAAAGCCCTTCGTTTTCAGAACAAGCGCGTCAATACCGAGTTTTGCGACACCGCGATAGTGTTTCTTGCAGGCGGTAAGTACCGCACTTGTGTCCACATTGGAAAAGTGCGCATGATCTGTGCATACCGGCGTTGGGAGGCTTGCGTCCGGGTCGTCCAGCGACTGCTCTGAGATGTATTTGCGCCAGCTTGCCTGCTTGCGGCAGCAGTCGATCAGATGGTTGCGGATGACCGTGATGGCATAGGTCTTGAACGATGTGCCGCCATGGTAGCTTGCCGCTGCATGGCAGAGCGCAACGCACCCCTCCTGAAAGAGATCGTCATATTCCATATGGCAGTTGCTTTTGGGGACAAGCCTTGCAATCGTCCAGTGGACAAATTCCAAGCTGTTTTCTACGAGCAGTTGCTGTTCAGCGGTCAACACGATGCTGCTTCGATCCATTTTGTTTCACCTTCCTTTGTGCGTTCAAAAAATCCTTGCAAAGCAATATAACTTGGTCACAGCGATACTCCGAGAAGTTGGCAATATGTGCGTCCGCTTCCGGGATGCCGAGCCGGACGCACAGCCATGCGTAAGCATCCTGTTTGCGCATGAAGCCTTTTTCCCAAAGCTGGTTGAAGGTCCGATGTGCCTGCATCCGTTTTTGTCGAAGCGATTTGTCCGCAAGCGTTCCCATCGGCAGACCGGTCGCCTTGTGTGTCTGCACATAAGCGTCACAAGCGGGATACCGGGAGCAGACATAGAGCTTTGCAGTCCGGTCTCTTGTGTGGATGCCATAGATGCTGCTGGCCGGGCGGAGCTGCGCCGGCGCGTGGCAGTATGGACAGGTAATGTGGGCTTTTTTCAAACTGAGATCCTCCTATGTATTACTCAGAAGGAAGAAGAGAGAGCATCTGTAAACAGCAGCTTTCATCGTCTGACAAGCACCAGTTGAGATATAACGCATAAATATCCTCAAAGGCGCTGCGGGAAAGCTGTCCGCAGCATTCACTTGGGTCGATCCGCTGCGCGGTAAGGCGTTCATATTCGGCAGCGGAGATCAGAACAGGCTTGCCGCCGGCATCTGCACTCATCAGATAGCCAGAGCAGGGTGTATGGCATTTGCAGACGCCGCAGGAGATGAAACAGGCATTTCGCCAGTTCCCGCGGCAGACGGTCAGAAATTCTGCAAGCTGCTGGATGGTTGTCCTCATAGATTTGTCCTCCAAATCCTTCTACTTTAATACGCACCGCAAAACGACAAAAAGACCACTTGAAGTTGTGAATTTTCTGTAAATTATGAAATACAGTGAAAAAGCACCCGGTCAGCAGTGCTGATCGGGTGCAGATTTCAGCCGATGATCCAGAACGGCCCGCCGGAACCGGCGGCTTTGCTGGCTTCGTTCAGAATGATGGACAGCTCCCAGCTTTGTTCGCTGCGTGTCCGGCTGGCTGGATCGGCGACGAGAATCTTTTCATCCTTGACACCGCGCAGCACGATGAAATGTCCGGATGAGGTAAAATGCCCGGCGGACATGATGGCGACGACCAGCTTGCCGCTGGAAAGTGCATCCGTGATCCGCTGCGGCTCCGATGCGGTACAGCCGGAGACCGGCAGCCCCCACGCTTCGGCGGCTGCCGGGATGAGCGCGTGATACGAACCGCTTCCGCTGCACCAGTAACCGTGCTCATATGACCATTTTGCCATCTCCACAGGATCGACCAGATCGTCCGTGAGGGAAGACACTACCATTGCCATGCAAGTCGGCCCGCAGCCGTAGCCGCCGATATTGTCGGTGCCGTATGGCTTATTCGCATAGCGCTCATCGAGCTGATTGTAGTAGACGACCTCCGTGCCGCCGTCCGTATAGCGGATGTTTCCAAGCGCAGGGATCGTGAAGCTGCTCTCAGACGAGGAAAGATTCTGGAACAGGCCGTCGCCCAGAAACAGACTGAGATTTTCGGCGAAGTTCTGTGCGAGCGTCTTTTGCTTGTCGGTCAGACGAAAAATGGAGTCGGCAAAATACGCTTCGCCGAGATAGGTCAGCGTGTAGACACGCACCGTCACCTCACGAAGCTCTGTGACCTCCTCGCCGTTTTCATTGAGAACGGTTTCTTCTATCTCGCGCGTTTCATCTTCGTAGGTATAGTCGTACAATTCACCAATGCCAGAGCACAGAAGCTGCTTCATATCCTCCAGAGAAATGGCGGCTATATCCGTATCCCGGTACGCGCAGTACTGCGAGATGAACAGATTGACGTTGTTGATGCGTTCATCCTCATATGGGTTGACGATCTCATACTGATCGGCGCTGGATGCGGCAAAGTCGTCCGCGATCCGCTGCTCGGCGTCGGCAATGCCGCTGCCGAGCAGGTCGCTGACTGCAAATGCGATCTCGTTCATGTTTTCGGTGATTGCCGTCTGATCGTTCAGAATGGTGGTGTCGCTGGAGTTCTGCGCCGTGCCGCCAAAAATCAGCGTCGGAAGCATCACGAGGAACAGCAGCGGGATCGCAAGGATGGCGAGCAGCGCAAGAAGAATCTTCTTCCCGTGCCTGGCTGCCGCGATTGCAACGCTGGCAGCCGCGCCGTAGGGACCGCCGAGAGCGGCCCCATTTGCAGCTGCGGCTGTGATCTTGCCGGCTTTTGCGGCGCCTTCCACGACCTTTGCGGCGGTGCTGCCGACCTGAACGGCTTCGTCCAGCCCGGACTGCCGATTTTCATTTACGCCCATTCGAGTACAAAGACGACCGACATGATCTCCTGACCGGTCACAGGCTGAGAGACGGCAGATACGACGGCGTCATAGTTGATGGAGAGCGTATCTGCCTCTTTGACCGTCCACGGCGCAGCCAGTGTGAAGACCTCGGAATCGCCGGTTTTGCTGGTCTCGGAAGAATTGATCTTGAAGCCAACCTGCTTGGCGTCCACCTTGGCCTTTGCCATGTTGGTCGAATACGGCACAAACTCCCAGCCGTTCTTGCTGGTGACGCTGACGGAAGAAACTTTCACATCACCGGTGGAATTGTTGACGATGGAAGCAGCGGCGACATAGACCTTGCCGGTTTCATCCACAACGAGCGGCAAGGTGGCCGGAACTGTTACGGAGAATGATTCAACAATATTCCAGTGCGCGTAATATGTCGTGTCGCTGTCCGTGGAATAAACCGTGTTCGCGGTGACTTCCGTGCCGTTCTCCGGATCTGTGAACCAACCCAGGAACTCTGCATTTTTGCGTTCAGGTTCGGTGGGGAGCGTGAGCTTTTCTCCGTAGATCTGCTCTGTCGTTTCAGAGCGGCCGTCGCCCAGATCCCACGTCACGATGTAGGTATTTGCGGTAAACTGCGCGTAAAACGTCTGGCTGGCAGTCACGGCGCTGATCGTGGTGTAGAGCTTGCCATCCGTTTTTGCGGTGTACCAGCCTTTGAAGCTGTGACCTTTTTTGACCGGGAGCGTCGAGGGAGCTGCCGGTTTGCTGTTCGGCTGGACGGTTTCGCTATACGTTGCTTTGCCGTCAATGGTGCCGCCGTTGCTGCCTGCATCCCATGTGACGGTCAAGGAAACGGTTGCGCCACAATCGTCGCACTTGCCGTCACCGTTCGCATCGGTGTGGTCGGCGTATTCTTCACTGGACGCTTTACAGACGGAGCAGGTCTTCGTGCGCTTGTGCTGTGTTTCGTTTGCTGTCGTCCACTTGCCGTAAGTAAAAGTATGGTCAGCGTACTCATAGTCGCTGGTGGAACAGGTCGCGCAGCTTCTCGTGCGCCGATGCTGTGCATCGCTGTAATTGCTCCAGCTGCCATACTTGAAGCTGTGGTTGGCGTAGGTGTAACCGGAATATCCGCAAAGACTGCACGTCGCAGTACGGCGATGCTGCGTATCAGAATCGGTTTCCCAACTCCCATATTTTAAGGAATGGTTCTGCTTTGTGGCAGAGCCAACGTCGGAATTACAGACGCTGCAATACTTTTCGACTGTATGCTGCGTTTCATTATACTCATAGTATTCGGTCGAGGTACTGTGACTGCCATACTGGTATTTACCGCCACCGCCGCAGTCGTCACAAGTGCCATACCGGCGATGCTGAGACGTAGAATAATACTCCCAATCACCATAGGAATACGAGCCGTGGGACGTGCCCCAATCAACGACTTCGCCGCAGTCCCGGCAAATTTCTTCCCAATCGCATCCATCCCACGATGTATAGGTGTTGTTGTGCTGGCAGGACGTATCTTCTTCGTAACCGCACTTTGTGCAGACACCTCTGGAATTGAAACTATGGGATTGCGTGTGGCGATACGCATACTCGTTTGCGCTGCAATTTGTACAGCACTCCCAGACGTAATGCTTGGATTCATCCTTCTGCTCGTAGTCATAGGTGAAGCTGCACGAAGAGCAGTTACAACCGGAAACGCCGCAAGCGCCGGAGGAAATCATAAGAACGGGGTATGCCGCAACGAAGGCGATGCCTTTTGCGTCAAGAATGCCCATCGTGACTTCATCGCAGGTCACGATTTCGAGTGCAGACATATCTACGCCCGAAAATGCAGTATCCGAAATGTAAAGACTCTCGTCGTTGTAGTGCAGCTGCAAACGTGAGAGATTTGCGCAATCTTTGAACGCATCTGCGCCAAGGTTTGCAAACGAGGGCAGGATGCAAGATTTCAAATTGACACAGCCCTCGAACCAGTACGCAACGTCCGACACCACCATATGTGCGCCGGGATCAAATTTTACGCTTGTGATGTTTTCCCGCATTTCGTGCCAAGGCTGATCTTCCGCGCTTGTGAACGCAGCAATTCTGCCGTTGCCGGATATGGTAAGCGTGCCGCTGTCATCCAGCGCCCAGGTCAGATAGCCTGTTGGCGTTTTCTCCGCAGCAAACGCCGACACGCTCAAGGAAAGCATCATGCAGAGGACAAGCAGAAATGCTGTCATTCTTCTAAATTTCATAGCTTATCCCTCCTCCATAACGGCGGCAATCGTAAAGATCACAGTTGCCGCATTGACGTTGGTCACGGCTTCGTTGGCAGATACTTTCGCCTTATAACGAATGGCGAGATTTTTCTCAGCGGCAATGGGTGGAAATGCGCCGTCAACAAGTGTCAGGCTACCAGCACCTTTGGTTGCACAGCCGTTGATGGACAGTGCAATGCTGTTCTTGGAAGCCGAGAAGTCATCGTAATTCCCAATTTCAAAGGTTCCTGCCCGCACATCGACCTTGGTTACCTTGATACTGCCTGTTTTGGCTGTATTGGTAATCGCGGCATTGTTGGCGCAAACCACATAGCCGTCAACAAGAGAAACAGGCAGCGCGGCGGGAACCGTGCATGAGATCGGTGCGACGGTGTTGACTACCGTAAGCGTGACAGGCACTTTTGCTTCGGTCGTTTCGGCTGCCGATACACCTGCGGTCAGTGACAGAATCATTGTCAGTGCTAACAGAAAAGTGATAAGTTTCTTCTTATCCATCACAGCACCTCCTTCGGCCAGAGATATGCGGTATGGAGCGTCAACTCCGTCTGCATAGAGCCGATCTGCTTGCCGTCGCGGAACGCCGTGACTGTTACGGTGCAATCCACATTGCCGAACGCCGCTGCTTCAAGCAGTGTGAGCGTCGAAATGCTCTTGCCAGCGGCAAGCTCGAAAGCATCTGCGATCAGTGCATTGTCCTTGTTGCGGCGAATCTCGATTTTGTAGGTATCGCTCTTGCTGTTGTTCGTGAACTCCGCTTTTACCGACTGTTCCCCGACAATAGCATACAGATGAGCCGGAGCAACAATAGAAAGCTGATTGTCCGCGACGATAGAGTTGAGATCTTTCTGGGCTTCACGGAGACCGGAGACGTCATAAAAGACAACCTCGGTTTCTTTGAACGCCTTTGCTCTGTCCGTAATGCGTACCTTGATGGTGTCGATGACCGCGAGCGTAGAATCTCTGTCGTAGATTACTTTTACAGCATCATCTACACGCGCCACCACAACAGCGGGCATATTTGTGCCGTTATTGCAGTACACGGCTTTCGTGCCGCCACCCCAGACAAGCAATCTGCCCTTGACGGTCACATTGTCCAGCACGATTTTGCCATCCGCCGCGCCGCAGCCGATGATGAGGTCACCATCCACGGTCATATCTTTTAGTGTCACTTCGTCGGTGCGGATCAGGACGCTGCCTTTAATATCCTTGTCATAAGTACCCTTGGACACAATGTAAGTGCCGATGATGTTATGGAAAATCTGCGCAAATTCCGCGCGCGTGATATTGTCCAACGGCTCCAGACCTTTGGTTCTGCCGTGAATATAATCCGCGCCGACCATCGCGCGCACATAGGGCAGCGCCCAGTTAGAAATTTTGTCACGGTCAGAGAATTTAGACAGGTCCGTTTTTGCGTATGCGTCGTAGTCCAACTCCAACGCTCTCGCTACAACGGTCATCGCTTCTTCGCGCGTAATGGGCGCATCGGGAGCCATTGAAGAAGAACTGCGGCCGTTGTAGGTGCCCATCTGGACGGCGAGCGCAACGTCGTTGTAATACCACTTGGATTTTGCAACGTCCTTATACTGCGAAATATCCGCCGCCTTGTAGCAGCCGAAAGACCTGTTGATGATTGCGGCCATCTCCGCGCGGGTCATATCGCCATTCGGGTCAAGCGTCGTACTGGATTTGCCGTAAAGCAGCCCGTTATCCACGGCTGCGCTCACGGCTTCAGCATACCATGCAGTACGGTCATAGTCGCGGAAATCTGTGGCTTTGCGGTTGACCGTGTTTGCCGCCGACGCGCTGACGGCCAGCGATAAGCAGGATACCGCCGCAAGGAATAATGCGAGGATTCGTTTTTTCTTCACGTTGAATACCTCCTGTTAGAATTTAAGGGGAACGCTTTGGGCGTTCCCCTTGGATGAATTGCGATCAGACCGCATCCCAAGCGATGATGAACAGGACGCTTGCGATGGCGGTGTTGGTCACAGCTTCGGAAACCGGGGTCACGATGGCGTCATAGGCAATGCCGATGGAGTTTGCGGAGGTGTCGCCCACGCCGGACATGTAGCAGCCTTCCACGGCGCTGTCCAGAAGCGTCTGCTTGGAAGCGTTCTTGTTGTCGGTCAGCTTCTTTTCACCGTTGCCGAGGCAGAGGGAGAAGCCAAACTTGTTGGCGTTGACCTTTTCGTGGGCAAGGGTTGCCTTGTCACCGAACGCAGCCAGCGACCAGCCCTGCACGGCTTCAATGCTCACAGAGTTGACCTTGACTGCACCAAAACTGTTGTTGACGATCTTGGCATCGGTCGCAGTAGAAACAGTGCCGTCAGTGCCAACGGCAATCGGAAGGACGGTGGGTACGGTCACGGACATCTTCGTAGCTGCGGGGTCGCCGCCAATGCTGCCGTCCGCGGTCGAAGACAGGGTGACAGAAGAAGTGCCGGTGCCGCCGGATGCGTCAACGGTGTTTGCAGCAGAAGCAGAAATGGCGAGAGAAGCAATCATGCAGACCGCAAGGATGAGAGAAATGGTCTTCTTAAAGTTTTTCATAGTGTTTACTCCTTTTTGTAGTTAAAATTAGTTTTTGATGGTAATGTTGATAATTGCTCCGGCTGTGCCGATAATTTCGCCACTGACCGGATCAAGATTGTGGAACATGGCTGTACATTCGTATGTGCCCGCCGGAAGTTCCACATCCAGCTTGGCGCGTTCAATCTTCGAGCCAACCGGAATTGCCTTGCTCTGGTAAATCTGTTCGCCGGTGTCGTTGCGGATAAACTCCACTTGCTGCGGATAAAGATTGATGTCCTCGTTTACGATCATAACATTGCCCTCGGACGTACCATTTTCAAAGTACGGCGCGGTGTTCATGCTGATGTTGATCATGCCCTCGGACACTTTTTCATTCAGCTTTTCTGCAATCTCTTCGGGTGAAAGATTGTCCCATCCGCCTTCAACGGCGGACGAATCATAAATGATCCCGGATTTGCTGTCTGCAAGCGCCGCATCTGCGGGCTTATGCAGCAGCCTGACTGCGAGGAAAATGCCCGCGCAGACCAGCAGGACGAGGAAAATGATCGCGTAGACGGTAATGTCCTTCGAGCGAGTTTCACGAGGGGCGTCAATGTATTCTTCTTTGGCTTTCATAGAGAAAACTCCTTTGTATATTAGTACCGTCAGGGAGGCACCCTCAGACGGCGCAGCAGCGGTTCCAGTGCGGACGCTGCAGGGAATGTGAAATCGGTCATAGGCAGAACGCTGCCGGATTACAGGTTCCGCTTGATGATCCGCGTGATAATGCCGACGGCAATTCCGTGTTCTTCATCCAGCCGCGTGACCGCAAAGCTGACGTCGTCCTTCTTGCCGGGCATCCTGGAATCGTAGCAGGTGTGCGCGATGGCGTTGACGCCGTTGTTCAGACGGATATACACCACACCGCCGCGAAGGTCCGTGACCTTGCCGGCATACTTGCTCTGTACCTGACACTTTTTGAGATTATCCACGCTGGTTTCGGAAAACGTGCTGCGGATATCTGCCCGGATGGAAAGATGCTCGGCATCCTCACCGCTGATCTCCTGCACGCGGACCAGAACCCGGTCGCCGACACTGTAAAGGTCGCGGACGTCGGACACCCACTGCCAGGAGAGGTCACGCGCAAAGATGGCACATTCAATGCCAAAGGCTTCGACGCGCAGCACCTTCTCTGCGACGGCGATCACGCGCGCCTCGACCAGACGGCCGGGATAGATGTAGGGGTTTCCGGAAACGTCTTTACCGAGATAGAATGTCTGCCGTTTTCGGAGCATGGCTTCCCGGCGACTGGCAATGGCGCTGTGTGTGGTCGAGTCAATGCCCTTGACGATGAAGTCGATCTCCGCGCCGAGCATCGTGCCAAGAATGCGGCTCAGCCGATTCATGTAGTCGGCATAGGCTCTGCCGGATGGCATCCGGTTCTCCAGCACAAGCATTTCGCGAATCGGGATGGCGATGCGGAAGCCGCGGAAGCTGACCGTCGCCAGCGTTTTGCCGCCTGCGGTCTGCTCAATGCCGTCCAGCGTGCCGGTCAGGATCCGCCGTGTCCGGTAGGCGTTGCGGATCTCGTGCCAGAGTTCGTCGGTGGCTTCGGCTTCGCTTTTGATGCGTGTTCTGGCGGTGATCGTCAGAACCGCGTCATTGCGCGGCGCGGGCGGAGATTCCGGGGGTGCGGATTCACCGGACGGTTCTTCTGCGGGGATGGTCAGCGCCGGTTCTTCCTCTGCTGGCAGCGGCTCTGCTTCGTCAGATGGTACAGACTGCGGGTATTCCTGCACGGGAGCTTCGTTCAGCGCCTGAAGAAATTCCGTGTATTCTTCAGACGGCGCATCATCCTCCGGTGCGCCCTCATTGGGCGGGCTTTCTGTGGGGATGGGTTCCTCCTGCGGCGCAGTGAGCGGCGGGTCGGGAAGCTCCTGCGTTTCAGTAGAAAGCAGGTCGTCCTGTTCGCCGCTTTCCGGGGCAGGCAATTCCTTTTTTCTGGGCATGGGTCATTCCTCCTTTTTTGCTGTTTTGGGCTTCGATAAAATGGAATCCTTGCTGGTGGTTATGATCTTCTGCTTTTTCGCAGGAGTATCTTTTGGGGGCGATGGGGCTGTGCGGGGAGCAGGGGCGACCGGAGTCGGCGGCGCTTCGCTTCTCCAGCGCGGAATATGCGCCGCCGCTTTGTCCGGACGCAGCTTCTTCGCTTCGTAGTGCTTGGAGTAGTCAAATTTATCGACCTCCAGAATGTTGCGCCCGCGGATGATAATGAGCGCCTTATCCACGTCCAGCCGCAAAACTTCATCCATCGTGAGCAGCCGCCTGCGGCCGACACCGCTCGTTTCGCGATATTCCGGGGTGTAGTTGGAAATGCGCCATGTGCCAAGCTGCTTGGCCTGGCTGGTCACAGCGACGCTTGCTTCGCCGGAGCGCGAAGAAATGAACTCTGCCGTCAGCGCATCTGTACAGCCGAGAAACAGCTGTACGTCGCAGTTGCCGAGAATTTCCTGCCATTGGTTGTTAGGATAGCGGTTTTGCAGACCGGCGAGATTCTGGAACACGCAGGACATACTGATGTTCCGGGAACGGATCACGGAGATTTTTCGGCTGAGATCAGGGATGACGCCGCAGGCACAAAGCTCCTCGCCAAGCACATGAACGGGAACCGGCAGACAGCCGCCTGGACAGTTCTGGTCGGCATAACGGACGAGCTTGATAAAAATGAACGACAGAAACAAAGAGGACAGAAAATCAAAGGTACTGTCCTGATCGCTCGTGATGCAGTAATAGGCACATGGCTGCTTGCCCGGCAGCTCCAGATCAATCTCATCATGGCTGGTGATGGCGCGAATGTCCGCATTCTGGAACACCTGCAGCCGGGAGCCGAGACCGATAATGACGCCGCCGCGCACGCTCTCCGACGATTGGCGGAAGATGCTGTACGGCGCTCTGGCCGGATGTCCCAGCGGGAGCGCGTCAAACAGCTCGTTCAGTTCCTTCTCCGAGCAGCTTACAAGCAGCTGATATGCTTCGCCAATGTTCCGCCGCTCCGGTGGATAGCTGCGCTCGACAAACAGGACGAGCGCCTTGAGAAGATTCATTTCGGCGCTGTCCCAGAAATGATCCCCACGGTCGCTACCGGTGTTGCGGATGATGACATCGCAGAAAAGCTGCGCCATCAGCTCTTGCCCATCGATTTCGGACAGGCAGTTCCACGAATCCGATGACGCGGGCGTAACCAAGTTGAACACGCGCACGATATAGCCCTGATCGCGCAGATACGCGCTGGTTTTCTCGTATAATTCTGACTTCGGATCACAGATAACCAGCGAGCTTTTCCGTGCCGCGCATTGAAGAATCATGTTGACACAGAATGCGCGCGTCTTTTTCGAGCCGCTTGCGCCATAGACGGCGAGGTTGCCGTTGAAGCGCGTTTTCTCCGGGATGCAGACCACACGGCCATCTACTTCGCCAAGAATCGTGCCGTGATGCTTGCGCAGGTCCGAAACGAAGTCGAGTACCTGCCCGGCTTCTTTCGGGTTCAGAAAACCGGCGGTTCCGTAGGTTCCTTTGTGGGAATAGGTCAGGTTTCTGGTTTTATCGTATTGCCCGTCGCCGCCGGCGCCCATGTGCATGATCGCCACAACGAGAAGTACGATTGCCGCCAGAAAAATCCCCATGCCGTATAAACCGTATGGAAAGCGGAACACAAACCGCAGGCAGATATCGAACGAAGCGTCCGGCATCGGCGGCGAGGTGCCGCTGTACGGCGTGCCGCCTTCGGCTGTCCATGCCTGATAGTTGTAGATGAACTGCGCAAGATAGCCGCCCGCGTAGAAAAGTGCGGCCAGTGCGACAGGCAGAAAACAGGCCAGCGTGATCTTCTGTTTCTTATTGATGGAGCATCATCCTTTCATAAGCGGCAAAGTCGATGCTTGTGATATTGACCTGTGCGCCGAACACCTCCCGCAGCGCGTCTGCCTGATAGTCAAAGCAGAGGATGCTGCCGGTCTGGTTCCGCAGCGTCAGCGCACAGCGGAACCGGTGCAGCCTTGGCAGGTCGCAGAGATACGAAAACAGGACGGGCGACCCGTCCTGCTCCAGCGCGTCATGTTCGATTGGCATTGTGGGAGACGGTGGCAGGAGGTTTTCGGAAAGAATTTCGTTCAACTGCTCCTGCATATCTGGTTGACATAACTGAATTGCACCAACCTCACCAAAGTGGTCGAGCGTCAGAAAATCGAAATGCGGATAGCTGCCATCCAGAAGGAAATGGTTCTGCGCCATGTCATTCAGGATCGCAGGTATCTGCATGGCAGAACTGCCAAAGACAATGCCACCCACAGAAGATTGCGAACGGCGGCAAAATTTGGTCTGTAAAACAGCTTTGAGCCGGATATCAGCATTGTATGCCCATCGCGGGAACGTCGAAGCCATGTTGTAAACTGGGAAGATGGCTTGTTTTGTGAACAGCACGCCTGTCATGCGGGAATTGCGGATTTTGGTGCAAAGACTGCCGAGAGCTTTGAACTCGCGGGAGGAATAGTAGACCGGAAATAGAGTGGGATTTGAGAGCCAGTCCTGTATGGACGGCTTTTCCCACGGCAGCGATGGAATTTGTGCGTTGTGCAGAATCAAAATCGCTTCTGCCATCCGGTGCAGCCGCAGCCGGCGCTCTGGTTCGGACTTCAAGAGATTTGTCTCGGACGCGCCTGTGAGATAGGGTGCGAAGGCAACCGGATGTTTTTGAAGCAGCAGCCGTTTGGCGCTTGCGGTCAGCCTGAGTCCACGCAGACCGTTCTTGCTGTACGCACGGAGCAGGCTGTCCTTTTTGAGCTTGCCGATCACGCTTTCGATGTAGCTGCTGCCGCCCGGAAAGCGGCCGGAAAAAGCGGTCGGGAACTCGCCAGAGACGGCGATGATTTGCAGCACAAGAAGCGGCAGCGTGCCCTCGGCGGGAAGTTGCGTCGGATTCATAAAAAGTGACCTCTTTTACCGTATCGGCTCTTAACTTCGGTAATTTTTGCGCTGTCGGTCAAGCGAAAACGCCTGCTGTTTCAAGGGAAAACACCATGCGCGGCGGTATCTGAAAAAGAAGGACGAAAAATGCTTAAAAATCCGACATGGTTTCCAGCGCATTTTGATGCTCTTCCAGCCAGCCCGGAAACATATCTTGATCCATCACATAGAGCTTTGTGACGTCTTCCTCGCCTAACTCCGTGGTGTTATAGACGTTGCACAAAAGCCCATTGTCATCCATCATAAGATAGGCGCAGACAACGTCCAAAATCTGCTTCATTTCCAGATTGTCATAGTCCCGGATGCGGCCGCGTCCGCCAGATACCGCATAGATATGGCAGAAGCAGATGATGCACGACTCAAAATGGGAAAGAGGATGATCTTTAACAAACTGTCCGAGCGCCTGCTCCAGCGGGTCGGTCAGATATTCGGCGCTGCGCTGCTTTTTCTTAGGAAGCAGACCCGGCAGCGTAATTTCCACCAGCCCTGGCTGCGCAGTGATCGTGATGCCGAGGACGTTGGCGGCAGAGGTCAGATACTCGTGTTTCTGCACGGTGGTGAAGCCATACACCAGATGCCGCATCCGGCAGGCGATCTGCTCTGCGCGGAGCGCCGCGTCGGTGGAAAGCAGCTCATAGTTTTCCGGATACCGCTGCAAGTCCATTGTGTTCATGGCACAAAGCGCATTGCTCAGCCGCGAGACTTCTGCCAGCAGCGAGGATATTCGCTTGGATAAAAGCGCACGGTTCAAAACGATCCCTCCGTTTCTTCCTGAAGATATTGAATATTGCCGTCGCCATCCAGCAAACAGTATGCGCGTACATTTGGGATGGCGAGCAGATCGACCTGCGCGGCATCCTCCAGAATGACCAGCCGCACGGGCGGTTCTTGTTCCGGGCGGGCGAGCAGCAGATTCAAAATGGCTTCCTTGCCGGGTTCAGCGTAAAGAATTTCATAGACCTCGCCGTCGGCAAGAAAGATGATCTTCACAGGATATTCTCCTGCGGCGTGATACTCGACCTGCTCCATAAAGTCCGCCAGTACTGTGACCGCTGCTTCCAAACCACGGTCGCGGTCTTTCGGCAGCTTCGGTGTCAGGGAATAGCAGCCGTCCAAAAGGAACAATCGTTTTTGCTTGCAGAGATAGGACAACAGATTTTTGATCTGTTCGTCTTTCTGTGGGTACAGACCCAAAATCTGTTTCTGCGTCAGAACGCCATAGGTGGAAATATCCCGCAGGATGCCGCTGGCTTCATGCGAGTAGATCTGTGCGCGGGTTTTCATAGTCGTCACCTCTAATTTTTGTGCGTATAACTGCCGTACAGAATACGTACAAACGATAGCCGTCGGATCTGAAGCCAGCGGCTGTACGCATAAAAGACGTATTGTGTGCGTCTTAACCTGTTTTGCCGTTCCGCTTCAGCAGCTCCTGCAGCTCTCTGCGGTCGGTGGTGATGAGTTCCTTTTCCAGCTCGCTGCATTTGATCTCGACGGCAACATTATTGTTGTTCGTGCTGATAAGGGCGCTGCCGCGCTCAAAGTGCGTGATCTCCATCAGCTCTGCTTCGGAAAGATGCAGGATCGAGCCGACGCGCTGGGCTTCCTCATCCTCCAGATTCAAGATCACCTTGGTCTTGGAGTTGTTGATGATGCCCTTGCCGTATTTGCCGTCCTCCAGCGCGAAGAAGTCATTGAGATCCTGCGTCGCGCAGACGGCCGAGCCGCCGTAGCCGCGGATGATCTTGAAAATCTCCAGCACAAATTCCGCTGCCAGACGGTTGCTGCTGGCGCCGATGAGCTGCCAGCACTCGTCAATGAAGATGGCCTTTTCCTCGGTACGGTTCTCTTTCGCCTTATCCCAGACAAAGTCCAGCGCCATAAACATGCCGACGGTCAGAAGGTCGCCGGTCAGCTCCGAAATATCCAGAACGATGTATTTGTTATCGAGAGACACGTTCGTCTGCTGGTTGAACGTTTTGGCAGAGCCGCTGACGAGCCGGTTCAGGATGTTTGCCAGCCGCAGCGTGGAGGAAGATTCCTTGAGCACTGCGTACAGATCGCCCAGAATTGGCATTTCGCGGTACCGCTCCGGGTGCTTGGGGTCGCGGAGCGTGTCATTGTCGTGCGTAATACCCTTCTTGGCGTAGGTTCGGATCATGGCTTCGTCGAGAAGCTGCCGCTCCTCATGGTTCATGTCCGGGATCAGCAGGCTGAAAAAGATGTGCAGCCGCTGGATCTTGGCGGCCAGCATGGAATGCTCCACAGTACTGCCGTCGAGCTGTTCATCGACCGAGCGGTCTGTCTGTCGGATCTCCATGACGTTGATGCAGTTGGGGGATGCGGGCGAGATCTGGATGAACGCACCGCCGATGTTGGAGCAGGCCCGATGAAATTCGTGCCCTTTGAGCGGCGCGACGATGAACACCTGAATCCCTTTTCGCCGCATCCGCAGCGCCATGAGCTGCATGGTAAAGGTCTTTCCGCTGCCGCTCGTGCCGAGAATGGCAATATTGGCGTTTTTGTAGATACGCGAATCAAAGATGTCCACGATGATGAGAGAATTGTTATGCTTGTTGACGCCGAGCAGGATGCCGTTGTCGTCACACAGCTCATACGCCGTGAACGGATAGCAGCTTGCTGCGCCCAGCGTCAGCACATTCCGCTTGCTGCGTTCAAAGAGCGATTTGTCCAGCTTCACAAGCGGAAAAGACGACCGGAGCGCCTGCTCCTGACAGAAATTGCAGCTCTGCACGTTCATATCCTGCGAAATGAGCAGCTTTTTCATCTCCGCACACTTCCAGTCCAGATCGTCCGGGTTGTCCGCGGTCACGGTGATAAGCAGATTCAGATAGTAGAAATCTTCATGGTTGCTCAGACCATCCTTCAGGAAATATCCGCTGCGGATGGCACTGTCGAGATCGTCAAAGTCTGTATTGGTGTCGCTGGTCTCCTTGATCTTGCTGCGGTTGATGCGAAGCTGCTGGCCGAGCTTGCGGATCATGCGATCTTTTGGCTGGCGCGTCAGAAATACATCGAGGTCAATGCCGTCTCCGGCATTGACCAGCAGACTCAGCCAGCCCGCGGGAACCTCAGACTTATACCCGTCCGACGGCACCAGCAGATACGCATAGTACGTTCCGTCGATGCAGAGATAGCTGCCATGCGTGAAATCCAGCTGTGAGGGCGCAAAAAAATCACCGACGGGAATCTCGTCGATGGAGCAGCCTGCCTTTATGTAGTTGGATGTGATATGGGAGATGCGCTGCAAAAACGGAACATCCGTGCTTTCTCTGCGGCAGAGAAATGTATAGAGCATTTCGGCGGCAGCTTCGTCCTCATTCTCATGCTGGACAACGCTGTTGCCGCATTGCCGGAGATAATTTGCCGCCGTCCGCGCCGCTGTTTGCAGTGACGAAATGGCATCCGCTTCTTCACGGTCTTTCTTTGCGCCAGGGAGTGGTTCATACTCCATGATGAGAAAAAATCTTCGCGCAATGGCTTCTCTGGAGCCGAGCTTTTTGAGCAGCTTCAGATAGTCCTCCTGCTGCATCCGGCAGCTTTCGTTCGTCTCCTGCGCCATTTCTCGGCGCACGGTTTCGATATGCCGGTTCATATCCGCACGTTTCGTGATAACCTTGATTTGCAGCTTGACCGGCGCAATTTTGAGATAGCTGATGAACGAATACACGATGTTCCGCTGCTCTCTTGCGCTGCGAAGCAAAAAGTTGATCGGCACGATCTCCAGGATCTTGATAAATCGGTGGTCGGTCGTATAGATGATGCCGTTTTCAATTTTCTGGATAGGCACATACGTCGCAAGCGGATTACCGGGGCGTTCTGCCTGCTTTTTCTGTCGGTAAGCGGTGTCCAGCATCAGGCGGCGCGTGTCCTTCGCAAAACGGATGCGGCTGCCATCCTTTTTATAGGCGGCGGGCTGCACGGCGGTGCTGGGGCCTGACTTCTTATCCCATGTCGGGAGGATAGCCTGCTTTCGGCTGCTTTTGCCGCCGCTTTTGCTCAGACTTCTGCGGTTGCGCAGGAATCGAAAAAACAGAACGATATAGGAGGAAAGCGGCATACCCGCGATCCCGATGAGCGCCAGAAGCGCCAGCGGCAACGAGGTCAGGCAGAGCAGGATGATCCGGACGGTCAGCGTCAAGGAGAGCGTCAGGATCGGAAGTCCAGTGCCGGCGGCAAGAATGACCGCCTCGACCACATTTCGCGCCTTGAATAAGCCGCCGAAGAACGAGCCGCCCTCAATAAAGTTTGGCGGGATCACATAGCTGTCCCGCTGTTCCTGACTCATAGGTTCTCACATCCGATCTTTTCTTTGCGGTGGGTTCGGCAGCTTCTGCACGATCTTTTCGTGATAGGCGATCTTGCCGTCCTCCGCCTGATAGGGCTTTCGTTCCACGGTGTCCGCCACGTACTGCTTATACCATGCAGCATCGTCCGCGGAGTAGACCTTGCTGTAATCGCCTTTCGGTTGGGCGTACTGGTCAGCATGATACATACAGAAATCAATGCCGCCCGGATGCTCCGGCGTGAACTCACGCCCCGTGATGCGGCCGCCGCCGATCTCCACGTCCTGATAGTGCGGAATGTTGGTTGCGTGTTCTCCCAACGCGGTGAAGCCCATATAGGACAGCAGAGAGCGCGTCGCGGTCTCGCCGGTGATGGAGCCGGTCGTGCGGTAATCACCCTTGGCGACTGTGCCGATCACATCGTTGGCAAATGCGCCGCCCTGATAGAGCGATTTTGCGAAAAGCGTTCCGCCGAAACTGCGAAACTGCGTGGGGGCAGAGGGGATCGGCGCAGACCGGGCGGCAGACACTTCACTGGCTGGGGCAGAAGCGGGCGCTGCCGACAGCGTTCTGCTATGCAGAAATCTGCCGGGGCGCTCCTGTGCTTGAACCGTCCGCTCCGCAATGGTTGTTTTGGAAAGGCCATTGCGGACAGAGAAGAACTGCTTGTCAGACTGCGCAGTATGCTGTTGGGATTGCGATTCCACCTGCCCGAAGGTGACGGTCTGCGTATCCTGCTGGGTATGCTGCGCCTGTTCGCGCTGCGTGATGCCGGATTGCTCCGTGTGGAAACCATCCATCGTATCATGCTGCGCATGGCGGTTTTCCTCAGACTGCACTTCACGTTGGGTAACACCGATCTGCTCCTGCTGCAAGGCGGACTGCATGACCTGCGACTGTTCCGTTCTGGCTTCTTCACTGCTTGCTTCAAATTCGTCCGACTGCACCACAGAGCCAACAAACTCGCCCTGTTCTGACTGAAACGCCAGATGCGATGCTTGCTGATCCTCCGTATGCAGCGCCGCGTGGAACTGCTGCTCCTGCGCAGTCTGCGTATCCTGATGCAGCTGGCTGGCATCCACGGAACGCTGCGATTCATGAAGTGCCTGCTGAGAGCGTTCCTGCTGCTCCGATTTTACAGTGCGGGAAGAAACCGCCTGCTGGTTTTGGTCAAGCTGGCTGGTGTTCTGCCGCTGCTGTTCAGAAGCAGACTGCGACCCGGAGTGGGTGTCGCTGCTCGCGTGCGTCCGGCTGACAGTTGCCTCCGCCTGCTGCGGCTGGACGATGTTTTTCTCCGTCGTTGCCGTGCGCACCGCGTCGCTTGCGATTTTGCGGCTTGCCATTCCGACCAGACCGCCGCTGAAAAAGCCTGCAGCAGCCGCGCTTCCGACCCCAGATTTTCCGGATGCAGGCGCAGAAGCGTGATGGCTGCGGCTTCCCAATGCGCTGCCGACCGCGCTGGTCGCGGTGTTGATGGCGCGCATGGCGATCATTGCTTCCGAGAGCATGGAGCCGCCGGTATGCCCAACATTCAGACCAAGGCTGGACAGAAAGCTGTCGATCTTCTGTGACACCTTCAAGAACGCAATAGCGCACAGGAACCACACCAGCACGTTGCCGGAGACAGCTTCCTTTCCGGAAGCACTGACCGCAGATTCTACATCACTCTCGGAAATAGCAAATGCGCTAGTTGACATAACTGCAACGAGGACGAGAATCAGCAGACAGTTCAAAAAGAATCGTTTTCTCATGGATACTCCTTATAGGGACAAAGGGTTTGCGATAAACGTGCCGACCATGCTGGTAAACAGCCGTAGGCACCATGCGTTCATGAGCAGCAGAAACACTTGCCCACCCAGCATCCGGCACCATGCCGCAAAGATATTTGCCGTAGACTGCGAGCTGCCCATCGAGAACGCGACCGGCGCGGTATAAACAAGCACGCCGAGCAGGATATACCTCTCGGCAGCTTCAAAGAGCAGCTTCAGATAGTTCCACGCCAGCAGCACGACGATGATGAGCACGATCAGCGTGACCGCACCGTTTGCGCAAGCGCCGATGATGACCAGCATGACGGAATTGAAATCCGCAAAACTGAGCGGCGGCAGCTCGGATGATAAGATCCAGTCATACGGCGTGCCGCCGATCTTCAGGACGATCTCGACAATGCTTTTCGCACAATAGGTGAGCGTGATGAAGATAATCGCGCGAAAGGTCAGCTTGACCGGGTGTTCCGCTTCAAAGCCTGTACCCAGCCAGTAGTTTTTGAACAGGTTCCAGACCCACATCAATAAAATCAGGCCGATGCCGATGGCAGTAAAAATATCATACATTGTTTCAGCTGCCGGGAAGTAACGCAGAAACGTCTCCATTCCGCAGCCGAGCGCGCCGAGTACCGACGTGTTGATGAGGTCCAGACCGTGCATGATCTGTTCGGAGATCCATTCGACAACGCCGTCAAGAATCCCCATGCTTTATGCCGTCCACTGACCGCCGGAGAAGAACGGCGTGACATAGGCCATGATGAAGCCGAGACCGTTCAGGATCGCCCAGGTGATTGCAATGCGTTTGAGCCATGCACGCGATTCCTCGACGGTCCGGCCGCTGCGCGAGAAGTTCATCATCAAAAGCGCGACGGACGCGGTGACGATGGCGGCGATGGTGGAGATGAGAAGAATTTGCTGATAGACGTCCTTCATGATCTCCGTCGCCTTTTCCCAGATTGTCGTGGCCGAAGCCGGCTGGATCAGAAGCGGCAGAATACTGACACCGAGCCAAGCGGCGTAGAGCCAGCGCCCGGGGCTTTTCCTCGGCGGCGGAAGCTGCGGTAAGTTGTTGGAAGTGTTCAAAGATGCTCCTCCTTTTCTTTTCCCGATGCAAAAAGCAGACGCCCGATCCGGACGTCTGCTCGCAACAAGATTCAGTTTTATATGCTTTTGAGCATCTTCAGTATAGCATATCCGGATTTGCGCCGAAAGAGCAAAACTGTGCCAATGTTGTGTCAATGCTTTGGCGCGTTTTTCATTGTTTGCGACCACAGCAAGTTACAGGCAAGTTAAACTCCTTCGCTATTTGGATGGTTTGCTCCTGCTTTCGTCCCACATCTTGCGTTTTTTGTACACAGAACATATCAAACCGTTTTTTCAAGCAAATTGCCAGCAAGTTAACTCATGCCCAGATAGGAATGTACTTCATGTATCTCGGAGCTGTAGTCGGATCAAGCGGTTTGATGAGTTCCGATGCAACCGCTTCTTTGATTAGTCGTGATACCGTACCTGACGCAGAATCTTTTAATCCGAATCGCTCTCGCAGGGAACTGTTTGTCAACTGTTCGCCTTGCACATGCTTAATACAGGCATGTAAATAGCAGGCCCAAAGCTTATCCTCCATAGAGATGTTAGAGAAAGGCATTTCAGAAAATAAGGTGACTCTGGTGCTGTCCTCAAATAACTCGATCTTTGGAGCCGGGAGCTGATATAGCTCGCAAGTGATAACGATTTTATCCCAACCAGTACCCAATTCTTCACACATTCTGAGCCGGCGCATCAAGGATGCCAATTTCTCATTTCTGGATTTCGGTGGGTTATCGATAATGCGCCGTACATCCACGAGCGGCGTTCCAGAATTTGTGATCTCAATACGTTTTTCAAAAATCTCGACCACTGGGCCAGTTCCTGTCACAGAAAAGTCTTGGTGGATCAATGCGTTTGCAACTGCCTCTCTGACTGCGATACTCGGATAGGCCGTTTTCTTCTCCCGCAATGCACCAGCAATCACTTCTTGTGTTGGAAGCAATGCCTCAATATACTTGATCAGTCCCTCAAAACCAACCACATAACCTTTTCCACCAACATCCTCCTTCAACATATTCAAGCGATTATTACCTTGGTATTGCACAACACGAATGGCTTTACGGGAAATGCGGGGAAAATCAGTCAGTCGTTTGGCAAAGAGAATCGCGCCAAGATTCGTAATGGCAAACAGCCCATTGTCCTGCCTGACGATAATGCCTTCCTCCACCATGTAATGGGCAACACCATTATTGTCGGACGGTTGCGGAATGTTCCGGATATCAAAATATACGGCAAAATCCAACAGGCGCAAAGCGTCGGCAAGCTCCAAATCCTGTTTTGCATAACGCTCTTCAAATTTCGTGTTGCGGATTCTGTCCCACAACTGGGCTTGTAAAGCGGGGAACTCATTCAATTTTTTCGTGTAACTCCCTACTCTGATATAGTCAACCTTCTCAAACATCACAGTCTGATTGGCCGCTCTATATATTATGAGCACACCCACATTCTTACCATTCATCGGAACCGTGTGAAACTCAAAATCCGCGTTGCGGGAGAGTAAGGAGCGCAACCAATTCTCCAGTTCCTGATTGCCCTTTTTAAGAGTCTGTAAGTTGTAATCTGTACCAACAATCTCGTGGGTCTTGTCATCAATTCCCCACAGCATGTAGGCACTGCTTTTTTCACACATAGCTGCGCTGTTTGCCAGTGCGCTGATGTCCTGACCAATCATGGCCGGCTCATAGTTGTTGTGTTTAAACTCCAACCACTGAGTTTCATTGGGCAGATTCCGCAGCTCATTTACAAGTTTGTATAAATTTTCCACGTTACTGCCTCCTTATAATAGTCTGATTCGTCCTGTGAGTAGTTCACTTATCATATATCTGAATCCTTCAAAAAATGCGCTGGACAACATTTTTGTCATCCAGCGCCTGCTGTTAAATGGTGGCGGTTTTCTGCTGGCTGTTAGCTGCGGCACCCTTCAAAGTGGCTAAATAATCTTAACATTTAACCTGTTCAGGCACAGTATGGCTTATCGTACCGCCGCACGGGAAACGTTTGTGCTTTCATATTCATTATATGTGTCATCCTCTATTTTGTCAATCGGGAATGAATATCAGCACGATATCAGCAGGAATACGGGGATGACAACGAATTTTACGGTGATTTTCTTGATAATTCATCTTGCTGGTGATAAAGTGGTAATGTGGAGGTGAATAGTATGGCTAATAATATAGAAGAACATATGGGTTTGGCTGATGAGGTGAACGATGCCAGGCTGCTGGATCTAGCAGCTGAACGCATGGCAAAGGCGGATCCCACTCTGTTTGTCTCAGCAGAACGCCTCTACGAAGAACTTGACATCACGCAGGATGATTTGGACACAGTTGGCGAGGTGGATATTGAATGAATTGAGAATGGTGAAAATTGGTGGAAATTGGTGGAAATGTTTGCTTGTGCCGAGTGGGAAGATCATTCCTGCTCGGCGCATTGCGCTATTGCCCACAAAACTCCCGCACAATCTCCGCGCTATCCTGTGCGGTATATCCCCACAACACTGAGCTGAGTACCTCGACGGCCTCTTTACGTTTCCGGTAATACGTCCGCGTGCTGATGTCGCGGATGTGCGGGCGGAGCTGGTCGATGATCTCCTCGACGTTCTGAAGCTCCTGCGGGGAGAGATAGGCGTAGTAGAGCAGCCAGTAGAATTCCTCGCCGTTTTTGTGCTTGGCGCGCATGAGATCCACGGCGCTGTCTACAAGGCAGAGCATTTTATGGCTCTGCTCGATGCACTTTGCCTGATGCTCCAGCTCCGTGCCGGAGAGATCCGCGCCGGCCAGATAGACGGATTCCAGAAAATCCTCGATTGTCTTGCCATAGTCGATCCGGAACCGATTCCGCACCTGACGCACGGAAACCTCCAGACTCCATACTACGTCACGGTACTTCCGCAGCAGCGTCCAGGTATCGTGGTAGTGCGGATCTTCGGTCACATCTGCCGAAGGCCGCTTATTCTTCGCCATTGTCGTTCGCTCCTTTCTGCCGGATCGTAAGTTCAAAATACCGCGTTTGCGTGCTGCCGCAGGAGAGCATCAGCCCCAGCTGAAGCTCCTCCGCTTCGTGCTCCCATAAGACTCCGACGCAATCGGATAAGGGATATAACTTATGTTGAAACCGGGGGCAGGTCGTGCAGCAAACGCCCTGTGTTTTCAAGAGCTTCAGGACTTCGGCAATCAGAATCTCCGTGTGCGATTTTGAAACGCTGATCGAGCAATCTGATGCGCAGTCCGGCTGCGCCATATCCTGCGCACAGTCCTGCACGCGGATGCAGAGGTTCAGCGCCATCGCGACTTCTTCTTTGTCCACCATAACGTCGGAAATCTGAAACATGGTGGACAGATAGTTCTGTAAATAGATTGCCGTCCCGCTGCGGCCGGGGAATGAAAATGTCTTGATGTATTCCAGCCGCACGAATTTGCCGAGGATGCGTCCGGCGGTCGCTTTGGAAACGCCCCAGCGCTTGCCAAGCTCTGCATAGGAAACGAGCGGGTTACCAGTGCCGTTTCGCAGATAGACCACAGGACCAGCCTCAGAACCGGCAACCTGATGGTCATTGTAGATCGCGTTCAGCCAGAGATCGAGCAGCGCGTCCATCTCGGAGCATTTGCCAAGACTGAGCAGCCGCGACGCTGCGCTCATAGGCAGGAAGAAGAATCCGGAATCCTTCTGGCACGGGCAGCTATAATCCAGCACGGTGTTATAACGCGGCCAGTCGAGAATGCGGTACTGCACAAGCTGTCCGCGGCCGATCAGGTCGTACTCGATGAAATGGTGCCGCTGGAGCAACTCAAGCTGCCGCAAAAGCTGACGGTTCGTTCTCGCGCGGAACCACATCCGCAGCTCCCGCAGCGGGCAGATCCACTGGCCTGGATGCACGATGTAGCTGATGCCGTCGTAGCGCTGGTAGGATGTGCGGAAGTTCGCGTAGCAGCAAAGCACCGCATAATGAAAAAGACCGGAGCACCCGTTTGTACGGATGCTCCGGTCTGCGACCAAACTCTGTATGAATTGCCGGTAGATGCGGCATTTGGGGTAGTCTATGATTTGCTTGATTTCAAGTTTGTAATCGGTCATGACAGAGACTCCTTCCGAAAAATATGAATATAAATACAGTGAGGATAAGAGGCGTGCTTCGAGCATCAGAATGCAAAAAGGCGCGGGAAATAGCGGCTGCTGTTTCCTGCGCTTTTGATGAAAAAATATAAAATTCTTGGTTATGCTGATGTGTTGGGCTCTGACTTCGAGATAAACACCGCACCAATTCCGCACCAATTTGCCGTGAAACGGCATGATTTTATATGGAATTACATGAAGTGTAAAGCCTAAAAAAGCTAGAATTTTCAACGCTTTGTGGCGTTACGTGAACTTATATGAAGATATGAAAAAAGGCTCGTGTATTACGATACCTAATTTCATATATCTCTACATCTCCTTAAAAGGTCTTGATTTGTCAAGGATTCCCGGTTTACCCCATTTCCGTATCCGGGTTTATCGGATCATCGGCAGACACGTTTTGCGCTGCGCCAAGATACGCTTCTTTGGTAATCATCATGTGGAGAAAACCGTTTTCCACGCCCAATTCTTTGAATCCTGCTTTGCGATGGGTTTCCCATGCGGCAATTTCATTCCGGGCAATCTCGAAGTCGTTATGGATCCTGGAAATACCGCAGACGCGGAACGCGTGATCCAGCATCAGCCTCAGCGCAGGAACGGCATAGCCCTTTCCCCGGTAGGGAGCATACATCACGATGCCCATATCCCACCAATCCTTTTCGGGCGTATAGTGGAAGTTCACATCGCCGATCCACGCGCCGTCGGAGCAGCGCTTGATGTAAGCATAGAAGCGCTCCGGCTCCTGTCCGATCATGTTTTCATACCAGGCGGGCAGCACCTCGTCCGGGTAGTCAATGCAGCCGGTGTCCCGATGGTAGCCGTCGTAGTCCACATCCCAATTTGCGTTGTAAGACATGGTTTCCGGGTCGGACATCATCTGTTGATAGAACCATAGATCCTCCAGCTTTGGGATGTACAGTTCAAGCTTTTCCATATATTTTACTCCTTGATTTCCGTCCCAATCTGCTTGTTCTGCCGCCATTGCGGGAGCCGAGGCGTCATCGCCCCGGTATCCCCCGGCCGGTGCGATCGTTTTGGCTGCTGCCCGGATAAAAGAGAAGCCTACAGTTTGTATCCTTTCTGCATCTGCGAAAAGGATACGGTACTGCACCTATAGTGTGTGAATTATAGCATAGAACGTCCTTTTTCTCAAGGCGATGTGGAAAAAAACTCTCCACTTATTTGCAAATCTTCCGAGGCCACTTATATCACCAGTTTTTCACTGATGAACTGCTCAAACTCCTTTCGCTTGACCAGTTTCTTTGTGCCGACGAAAAGCACGAAGGGGCAGTTGGGTGAGCGGAGCATACTGTCGATCTTGTTGATGCCGATGTTGCTGTATTCTGCCGCTTCTCTGGCGGTCAGCGTCATTTTGAGGTGGATAGGGACGGTGAGGATGTTGTCCATGGAAATGTCTCCTTTCGTGGTGCTTATGTAGACAAATAGAATTCAATTTCGCGGCCGCGAGGGAAATCGTATTGTTATGTGCCTTCTGCGGTGCGGGAATGCTTGCAATTCAAGGGCTTTTCGTCCCCGAATTGTCTACGCCCGAGCGTCGTTTGCGGGCGGATTTTGCCTTCTGCTGGCGGTGAACCTTCTTGGCGCAGGCGGGGCAGTATTTTGCCCTGCCGGAGCGGGCGAGGATGCCCGTGCCGCAGACTTCGCAGCGGCGGAGTTTTTTCGGGCTGAGAATGGCCTGTTCCAGCTTTGGCTGTCGCGGCAGCACGGCGCGGCGAAACCACCGGCAAAGCAGACTGCGGGAGATGCACTGCGGGCAAGCGCCGTCCAGCAGCAGGCACTCGCCATCCAAGAAGTTGCAGCAGCGCGTAGAGCACCTTTGCGTCGTTGCTGATGCCCCGTAGGGCTTCGTCTTGGAGAAGGAACCTCGGAAGCGGCACATAGGACGCCGCTGGGCTCTGCGCCGTGAGCATGCAAAAAGTTTTCATCTGACCTCCTATCCCATCCATCAATCCATCCATTTTTGTGTTGATTGATTGATAGATTGATTCTCTTGTATCTTGATTTATTTCTTATTAGTTAGAGGATGAATTTCAGTCCCGATGAACGGCACGAAAACCGTCGTCCTGAAATCCGGTTGCGGTACGCTCCGGAGCGTCAGCCTGTCCACCGTCCGGAAAACCGGTGACGGAAAACCCACACATGGAAAAGCCCGTTGCGGTCAAAGTTCGTCTCTCTGCCGCATTTTCAGCAGCTCCCAGATTTCAGTCTGCCGCGCTTTCAGCTCGGCAACGTCGTCCTCATAGCAGTGCCCGGTGCTGTTGATGCGGCGGCAAATCTGGTTGATGTTTGAGGCGGCACGGCTGACGGCGGCAGCCAGCTTCTTTTGCTCGGTGTACTGGTTTTCTGACGTTCATGGCTACTCCTTTCCGCGCTGGTGCGCATTGGATATTCTGTTGTTTCACCGAATAATACTGTTTTGTGTGCTTCAACTCGGATTTTTCACAAGATTTGAACGGCGAACATGAAGCGTGCTTCGTGGAAGCATGCTTCATTTCGACATAAAATCTCCATAGTTGATCTATTATAAACTATGGAGGTCTTCAGAATGAAACCATACCCGGCGCTGCTCG
>OMAC01000475.1_pt1 | contig 27352 bp, 25 predicted proteins | sample 1644561 | NCBI WGS metagenome assembly OMAC01 (sample SAMEA103958144, study PRJEB25191) | human gut metagenome
TAGAACGTATAGTTTATTTCCATACGCTCTATCTCACATTTCATATTAAATTTTGAATTCTACAAATTTTTTATATTTCGTTGTCAATATGTTTTCTACTCTAACGCCCCTTTTACTTTTTTGTGGGAAATGCACCGCTCCTCCCGATTGGCAAGTGCCTTCACCCTGCCTTCTAACAGAAGTTCCCTTCCTTTTTCATTTCTTGTATACACACAGTCATAATTTCCGATATACGGATGCATGCATTTTGCAAAACGTTCCGCATCCTCCTTCTTTTTCGAAAAACAATTTGGAATGGCATAGAAACCATTCAGTCCTTTGTGTCCCTTCTTTTTCACAAGTATGTAACGCTGGTTGTCGATCACATCAAAAAATTCATTGACACACTGTGCGAACAACGCTTTATCCCTGCCGCTTCCACCGGACAGATAAATAATATGGTTATCCGGTCCGTTTGATTCTGTCTCAACTTTACAGTGTGTTTCTTCCAGAAGCTGTTGCTCCTCTAATGCTTTGCGGATTCCATTTCCAAATGCCTTTAATCTTTTTAGCGGACTTCCCAACATGAAAATTTTCGGGAAACGTATCATAATTCCAGCCAGTCCGGCAGCAATGAAGAAGTAACAGGTTCCGGCCAGGATACCATTTTGGGACGCTGCAGCAACAATACCTGCCCCAATTGCCCCGATCAGACACAGAATTCCTGACAGGATCATTGTAAGAATCGCATCCCAGAAAACAACACTTGTGACAAATTTGTCTTTTACTTCTGTCTCATCCACAATATCCATTTTGTCATAGACTGCAAGTGCACTGTTCCAACGTTCTTTTAACGTATCGCGCTGCCCCGACATTTTCAGCATTTGTCTGTTAATCCTGTCAATATTCGTTTTATTAAATGGCGTTTTAATAACTGACAACCGTTTCATTCCATTTTCAATCGTATTTTCTGTATAATGCAGACCGAGAAAATGTTCCATCCTTCGCTCCAGCATACTGTAATCTTCACTGATCTGATTGTCATCTGCCTTTAGCACTTCGTTCCACGGTCTTAAACAGACTAAATGCCAGATGTTACTTGTTTTTTCCGGATGTTCTTTCATCACACGGATGGCACGCCCTCTCATCTGGTTGCTTAACATAAATGAGCCTACAAAGCTTGCAAGGATCAGGGAATTGATACAAGGAGAATCCCATCCTTCCCCTAACAGCGATTTTGTACCGATCAGCACCTGCATATAGCCTTTTGAGAAAATATCTGTTACCGCCCCTGTGAGAAAATGTGCATTTCCAACCGCTGTCACTTTAAGATAATCTGTTTCAGAAAGATTTCCGATCCTGCTGAATGTAACTTTTCCGCTCATTCCGATCGCCTGCTCTAATGCTTCTCTTGCCTCTGCCGGAATGATCACAATCGTTCCACAAAGCACCCCAAAACGGATTTGTTCGTTTTTCTTTTCATTGTCACGACGGAGCATCTCAAAAAACGGAAGCACTCCAAGTGAGTTAACATCATATTCTGTATTTCCAATTGCTTTTTCATATTCTTTCCGGATGTAATCTGTCAAAACAAGCAGCCTCAAATCCTGACCGGATGCCTCATATTCATGGAACACAATATCACGGATGCTGTTACATTTTCCAAGGGAATTTGTGAGCATTTTTTCCACTGCCGCACTTTTCGTCATGACGACTTTTTTCTTTTCTATCAGACCGTCGGATTTTAAATCAGCAATTAGCAATTCACGATATGTCTTGTCACACAGGTATGAATCCACATCATCATACAAGAATCCCTGTAACAGACGCTCCATCCATTGCACATTCATGTCCGGTAATTTTTTTGCCCCCAAAAGCCTCTGTAATCTGGACGGAATTGCAATATTTTTGCTCTGTAAATAAATCAACAGTGATGCCAGATATGCCGGATTATCCAGAAGCAGATCATCTGAGAGCTGTCCACTGAACCCCTTATGGCTTCTTACGTACGTAAGGAACTGAGTATCCCGCATGATTTTTTCTGTCATTGCTTTACTGCGTTCTTCAAAACGTCTGACTTCCTTCTCTTCTTCTTTTGTTGGATAGTTGAAGTAAACATAATCCTGATGCGGACAGAGGCTTCCCTCTTTTACGAGCTCCGGTATCGTAATCTCTTCATCGATCTCTCCACACATATTCATGTACCGCGTCCACATAGCCGGTGTGGAATCATATGGTGGTGTTGCTGTCAAAGCGATGATTTTAAGGTTATTCACCTGTTTTTTGAATTCTTCTAATGCTTTCCACCATTCACTTCGCAAGTGGTGGCATTCATCCAGACAGAGTACTTCGATCCCAGCCTCTTTCATCGTCCCAACCAGATCAAAACCGCTGTAATCTACTTCCTTTGTCTCTGTTTTCGCCGGGCACTCGTCTGTGCCTGTGCCACTATCCTCACCTGCATCTTCCTGTATTCCCTGAAATCTTGTCATGGCACTGTGTAATGCCTGATAGGTTGCAACCGTGATCGCCTTTGGCTGTTTTAAATTCTGTGAAAGATAATCTTCCCCCTGTATGCCCTCACATAAAAAAGCTTCCTCAATCCTTGCGATCCACTGCTCCCGGATCGTAATGGATGGTGCCAAAATCAGTGCTTTTCCGTTCATCCTGCGGATCAGTTCAATTCCCAATGTCGTTTTCCCGGATCCGGGTGCCGCTACAATATGTATTTTTCCATCTGCCATGTACCTGTCTGCGTGTTCCAAAACCCTTGCCTGATACCTTCTCCATGTTCCTTTAAACTCTAAAATACCTTCGTAATTCATAATCATCCATTTTCCTCTGCTTATTCCACTTTTTCTGTGGTCTGTAACTATTATATACAACTGCCAATTTTCTTACAAGAAAGATTCCGTGTCCAATAAGAAGTATGCCTATGTTGGGATATTTAAATCATTCTGCATCCTCAAAGCAAATGAATTTAAATAGAATTTCAGGTGTGCCTGTGATAAAATATTAATAAGTTTAACAACTGAAATTTGACTGTATCATTTTGTTCATCAAATTTATTATTCATAAGGTGTCTATTTTGATCCTAAGAAGAAATGAATTTTAGGTCTTGTATATTCATCAAACTGATCTTCTGTCTCTGTATCAAATGAACAAGACAAACTGATAGGCGCATCCTGATCATAGAAACGGAAACTCTTATAAAATGTCCCATTTAGAAATTCATCTTTAAATTGTTGTGGAATAGCCTGATAAGATAATATCTCAGGATTAGATACGGATACATTTAAATTCTCAAAAGACTTTTGTAATGTCGCAAAATCTTTTTCTGTCTGCATTAAATTCTCTTCTAAACTCTTATTAATATCCACACCTTCTACATATGAGATATTGATGATAGTACCACTATTATTGACTTGAACATGAACATAACAATCAGTAGCACCTGAATCTCTTAAATATCCCATAACAGTATAACTTGATCTACTACGTGATTCATTTGGATTGTCTGCATGTACTCTTACACATACAGGTTCTAATGCCTTTTTTACTATTTCTACTTGTTTTGCAGAAGCTGCAATTCTTTGATCCATTGCCTGCTTTCCTTTTATATATTGAGGTATATAAGTACCGACTACAATAAGTATTGGGATAACTGCAAAGGCAATGAGTTGTTTTTTTATATCAGGAATAGGGATTCTATAAGCATGTGCCATGTTCTCGGCATTACTTCCTGCTTCAGATAACATATCTATAGATGTAGAGACTGTACTTACTGCACCAGCCACCTGCATAGCACTTCCTATATTCTTTGCAGTATCATTATCACTTTCTTTAAGGAATCGACCAACAGCTTGTGACGCCAAAGCAGCAGATACCTCTTTAGAATAATCTGTTTCTGACTGTTTCACATTTAATCTACCTATAAGAGATTTCCATTTCTTACCGTTCATTCCAAACTTAGGGGCAAGTGCACAGAAACAGAATATAATAACATATATAATGACAAATCCTAATGCAGTAAACATCCCTGTAGGCTGAAAACCTTTGTTTTGGAATACTAAATCATCTATCATCTCTAATGGTACTATTAATGCACATTGTACAAATGAAAAGATGAGTGCAACCACTGCAATCTTTGGATATATACAATATCTTTGAATCATTTTTTTCTCTTTATTGTTAATCATGGATATCACCTCTGTTTCTAGTATAACTTATTTTTGAATGAAAAAAGAGCGATATTTTGCTCTTACTATATTTGTTTCTTAACTAAAAGGAAATTACGAATATTTTGATGTTTAATACCATACTCAAGTTTGATTGTATCATGGTTCATCCTTGACCCGTTAGAGGGCAACGCATTTAATCCGAACAGCTCATTTAAAATAATATTATTCCTTTATAATTCTACAAACTTGAATTTTGTCTGATTACCAATTATCTTTTGTAATTTATAGCTGCATCAAAAAGAATACCAATACACTCAAGAGTATCGTTACTATTCCCATTATGATAAACATCATGGAAGTAAAACTTTTTGAAATTGGTCTATCAACATAGCACTTTTTAGGATTGTTTGGATTATAATAAACTGTCATCTTACTGTTGATAGGCCACAACTGCTCTGCAAGTTGACGCAAATTTGCAATGGATCCAGTTTTTACATGTAGCCAGCCTTTTTCATCTTCATAGACTTCTGATTTCACCGGTACGGGTACTCCAGATATTTGCGTTGTTTTAATTCCACAAAATATTTTCTTTGTTTTATAACAAGTTCCATTCACAAAGTACTCCACGATTGGATACACCCTTCCATTTCCCGGAAACCCATATTGTTTAACAATACCGTCTGTCTGCTTTGTACACAATTGATTCTGTCTTTTTACAATGATATTGAAAGTAACTCCTAGTAAAACCAATATTACACCAAGACCTCCAACTGTCATCAATTCTAACCATGCAATTTGTATTTCTGTCATAGTTTCATCACCTCAAATTCCAGTTTTCTTGATTCTGCAAACTTGAATTTGTAATTACATTCCATACATATTGGCATTCTTTACAATCACTCTATCTCCTTTTTCTAATTGTTCCTTAGAAACTCCTCTTAACCCAAGTCCAACATGTTCTGTTTTATATCCACAACCATTTGATTTTCGTTCTTTTGTATGTATATCGATGTTAGTAATTATAGTCTCTAATACACCTCCATTTGTTTTATAAACACACGCATTTTCTCCTTCTCTACACATTCCTGTTGATATGTTTCCTGTGGCAACTGTTCCAACCCCCATAATTGTAAATACATCATCAATAATCAATTCAAAGTCTTCTTTTAAACATAATGGAACATCTAATCTGTTCATATACTCTTTTTCTCGCTCTTTTTTGCTTTTACCAAATAATCCCATAGTGTTTCTCCTTTATAACTTCTAATTTGTTGCTCAAATCATATCACATTTTCAAACATATCTCAATTCCAATTGTCTCTGCCCCCATCTATTGCATTGCCTTTCGGCTTGCTTCTGTAACCAGCATCCGGTTAATCTTTTCTTGCATGGTTTCCTTTGCATCTTCATTGAAATGATAGCGGACAACATATACTGTCTGCCCGATTTTCTTTGTAAATGTGTTTCCCTCTGTTTTTTTATTCATCATTTTTTCCATAATCATCTATTTCCTTTCTTTCCTGTGCCCGACAGAGAGAGGTTTGCTTCTGTCCCTGCCGGGAGTTTATCGGCACGCTGACAACGCAAGTGTCAACATAGGGTTTGAAACTTTTTTCGGGTAGTTATTTCTGTTTTCCAAAATACTATTGAAAAGTTTTTTGAATGTTCTTGTTGACACCTGTTAAAAAGTAGCTGAAACACCGGTAAATACAAAGGATTTTGGTGTCAACAAAAATGTCAACAAGCAGTAAATTTCCGGGTAATCAGTAGCCTTTCGGCATCAAAATCAGCCTTTCTCTCTGTCGGGCAGATCAAATGGCAGCTCCAACTGTTCTGCTTTCGTCAGCTTTGTAAATCCATCTTTATCCGGTTCGTTGCCACCCTCTTCTTCTGCTCCTTCCCTGATCCAGCTTCTCTGTCTGCCATATCCTTCCTTTGAAAATCTGTGGACTCCGGCTCTCTTCCAGCCAGTGATCTGCGTATCCATAATGGAACAGATCTCATTTGTCTCGAATTTTTTCGGCTCCCGGTCAAAATGGTCAAAGGCTTCTTTCCAGATCTGGACGGAACATACATGACTACCTTTATAAGCGTCCAGCCAGCCTTGTATCATTCCTGCCATCGTATCTTCCTGTGTGAACTGTTTTCGGTATTCACTGATCTCCTGCTCCATTTCCTTTGAGAACTTCAACAGGCTACTCTTATTCTCCGTTGACCAGTAGATTTCCATTACTTCTGCCCACAACTGGTCAAAATAGGATCTGGCTTCTTTTTCATCATCGAGGATATGCTTCTCTGCCTTACTGCTGTCTATAGCAATCGGCAGGAACCGTCTTGCCCCGGTACGGTCAAAAGGAATGAACTGCCTTGTGTTCGTTGAACCTGCAAAGATACACTGACGCTTCCGGTCTTCCTCATATTTATCATAAGGGTTCCGGTAAGTGTCTTTCTGTCTGGTCAGGAATGACTTGATTTCCTCATTGCTCTTTGCACTGATTGCAGCAATCATCTCCGACATTTCCATAATCCAGTGTCCCCGGAGATGCTCGTATATCTTACTGTCATTCAACTGCTTCAGATCATCAGAAAACCAGTCATCGTTCAATGCAAGAAAACGGAAAAATGTGGATTTTCCGGCTCCCTGCTGACCTACCAGACAAAGCATTTCATCTGCTTTACAACCGGGGCGGTAGATTCTGCTTAATGCTTCCATCAGGAAGTGCTTCACAACCTCATAGACAAAATCCGAAGCATCTGCCCCCATATACCGTTGCAGAACATAACGGATTCTCTCCTGCCCGTCCCACTCCAGTTGTTCCAGATACTCACAGATCGGGTGGTATGCCCGGCTGTTGGCTTCTATGCGAAGTGCCTTATCCATACATTTTTCACTTGTGAGTTTGTAATAGCGTTCAAAGAAATAGTAGAAATAAGTCCTGCCATCATCATCCAGCTTGCAGACTTCCTCATTCCACCAGAGTTTTTTTACAATATCAATCCTGCCTGTCAGCTTGTTGTATTTCATACTCTCACGCACAAGCGGATCATTTCTCAGCACAACCATATAATTTCCAACCGTTGCTTTCGCAGTTCCTTTCTGTGTATATTCCAGCATCTGTTTCACTTCATCGACTTTGCTTTTATCTACCATCCGGAACATTTCTTTCATGGCATCTTTCTGTTCTTTTGTGGCGATCTCCTTTATCTTCTCTTTCGCATTGCTCAATCCGCTCCACCTCCTTCCATTTTTCTTTTACAAGTGCTTCCTTATCTGCCCTGTCCCCAAAGAGCAGGATATCCAGATAATACTCAACAACTGACAACTCCCTGAGAGCAGTCATAAACTTTTCATGCCATTCTTCTGTCCGTGTTTTTGGTGCATACTGTTCTTTCCATTCCAGAAGCAGGCTCAGATAATCCAGATAGGCTCTCAGGCATCTCAGATGTTTTTTCTGCCAAAGTTCTTCTGGTGTCGGCTCTGGCTTTTTTGCTGAAACGCTTCTCCTGTTCTGCGGTGATCCCCTGTCCCTGCCGGAATAAGGAATCCCAAAATCATCTGCCAGCTTCATGGCTGCATCTTTCAATCCAATGTCAAACAGTTGTGCCGTAAAATCAATGGCATCTCCTGTACAGCCACACCCGAAACAATAATATCTCCGGTCAACTTTCATGCTGGGTGATTTGTCATTATGGAAAATGCAGCGGATCAGTCCGCTCCTGTTGGGCTTTAACCCATACCTCTCCGCAGCCTGCCGGACGGTCACATTCTGTTTTACTTCATCAAATAATCCCAATTCGTTTCCTCTCTTTCTTAAATCTGCTTCCCAAATCTGGGAAGCAAGTTTTCACAAAAAACAAAAAAGCACTTTGTCCTGTCCTTACGGAATCAACAAAATGCCCTTATAGTTCCAGATCACTGGAATGTGATCTTCCTTTATTCAGTTGTTTTCTCTCTGCCTCTTCTCTTTGAATCTTTGCTACGTTCAATGCAAGTTTTTCTCTGATTGACGGCTTCACTTCTTTTTTGATTTCTTCTACAACGGCTTTTTTCTTCTCTGGCTGTTTTAACTGACGGACAACCCTCACAACAGCTTTTTCCATCGCATATTCGATTTTTTTAATCAGACCGTCCAGCCTGTTTATCGCATATTCCTTTTCTTTTCGTGATGCCTTACGTTCCGGACTCTGAATCCATCTCTTAGAATCTTCCGCAAGACGAATGTCATCTTTTCTGGTAGCCCGCATTGTTTCCTCTGCGACTTTATCCACAGCCTTGTCATAGGCTTCACTGGATACTTCGTCAAGCAAGGTTTCCACATCTTCAATACGGAGGGTAAGCTGTTGCAGTTCCTCTCTCTGTTCTTCAATCAGCTCGCCCTGACTTAGAATCCGGTCAGAATTGGAAATGAAATTTTCTTTAAATTCTTTTTCCTGCTGTTCTATTTTTTCTTTCTGTGACTGGATAACCTTTTCATTTGCCCTGACATGGTTTGACTGCCTTGCAAGTTCCAGATGATTCGCATTGACCTTATCCCTCTGCTGATTGAGCATTTCCTGCTGAACCGCAATCTCTTCTTTCTGCTTCATTCGGATATAGTCCTGTTTCTCCAGATACTGCCTTCCTCCATAGGACGGTTCTTCGTCAATTTCCAGTCCATGACGTTTACAGATATCCAGGAACATTGTCCGGCAGGCAGAATCAAAAACAACCTTACGGTTATTTGTCTTTGATCTTTTCTTTTCCGGATTCGGAAGTTCAAAGCCAAGTTCTTCCAGTGCCGCTTCCTGTTTCGGTTCAATCTCCCCATACCGGTTCGTAGCATCGAATACATGACGCTCATGAATATGCGGAGTCGCTTCGTCCATGTGCAGTGACCAGTCAATGATATGCACATTAGAACCAAACCGCTCATCGAACTCTTTCTTGAATTCATCAAAAACCAAAACCAGCGTTTCCACAGAAGCGTGTTCATCTATCGTCCCAAGCTGATAGATACTTTCTTCCGGACAGGTCTTTTTATTTTTCAGAACATCTTCCACCCCTTTACATCTGTCGGGGTGTCTTGCTTTCTCATGACGTTTATTCTGGTTAATCACATAATCGCTGTAATGATCCACATAGTATGCCATCTCAATCTGGTTAAAAGAAAAATTATCCTCTTTTCCCCGGTCTGCCATTGTGGTATATCCCTGATAGCAGTCCCAGTAAATATTCTGACGGACACGTTCATTGTCAATATGCTCACTGTGTTCCGGGTCAAATCTCCGGTCATTGTGAAGCGGATTGTAAACACCGTCTTTCCCAGATCTGCCGTTATGCCTTGTGCCTTTCAATTCACATCTCTCCTTTTTTCAAGTTGTTTCCCCGGAGGGGATTGCAGCGAAGCTTCCAAAAGTCTCTGTCCCCGTTACAGACAGTACCCAGTACCATATGGCGAAACGCCATATCACTGGGCAATGGCTGCCGCCCTTAACCTGCTAAGGGCTTTGCCCCTTAACCCCAGCAAGATGCTGCCGCTCTTTGCAATCTGGGCACAAAGGACTTCCAGCCCTCTGTACTCCCAGCAGACAAAACGTAACTCCTGCCGCTGTCCCTTCAGCAGGATCTCCGTTCCGTCTGTTTTTCAAAAATCCTCTGCATCGGATTTTGTGAAAATATAAAAATGGGTAAAACAAAGGGCACTAACTTTTTACGGTTAATGCCCTTTCCTTTACTCATTCACTTTTCAGATAATTCCTGTATGTATCATTCTGATAATTGCTTCAGAACCATTTTAACATTCTTCCTAAGTTTCATTCCGTCCCTCAGTCCCAACCGGTAGAAAAATTCTTCTGTCTCTGCTCCACTGTTAAATATCTGGTCGCAATATTTTGTAATGGCCTCTTCCTGTTTCTGTGGAAGTGTGGCAATCACTTTTTTATATTCTTCCTCAACTTCATCTGGTTCTGTCACAGACGGCTGGCTCAGTTTCCAGTCTGCATACTCTTTTCCCATATGCTCCGTTATGGTCAGGTTGATAAATTCTTCAATCTCTTTTGTAATCTTCATTTAAGAATCCTATTCCTTTCTCCAGTGGTCTACTTCATCAATCTGATTTTGATTGTTTCCAGCCACACCACTGCCCAGCCAGAAAGCACAGCAGGATATAAAGTATAAAACCTGCCACAAGCATCCTGACCGCTTCTGTGCCTGTCTCCTGTCCGAATCCATACCCTAAAACTGCTGTAATGCAGATGATCCCCGACAGGATATGAAATACCGTTGCCGACAGCCATGTGAAGAACATAACCACCAGTTGTATCATTGTCAGGCATATACGCACTGGCAGTAATACGATTTTCACAATAATTCTTACAACAACCATGACTGTCCACCCCTTTCACTGTTTCAGATAACTACGATAGCTGTCTATCACAGAATCTGTCACACCGCTTTTGTAAATCTTTCGGATATCAACGATTTTTTCATCTTTCAAAAGTTTCAGCCAGTCCAGTAAATCTTTTCTGCTGTTTGCAAAATTACAACATCTTCCGTCTGCATATTCAATCCAGTATCTCATAAGTCCCTCCTACACATACACCAGTTCATTTAAAATAATTTCATCTACCCGGCTTCTTGCATTGTTTGCCCGGCGAACCCATTCCATCTGATCTCTGCTTTTCAATTCTTCCGTAATGCCTTCCTGCTCCATAATCTGTTCCATGAGGAAATCCCTGCGTTCCAAACACTGCTCATTCAGATCTGCGAGATACGTCCAGAGCTTACCACTCAATGTCAGATAGGAATACAAGCCACTCTTGTAATCTTTCAGATAGTTTCTGTGAAGACTTCCATAAAAACCAATCTCTCTTTTCTCTTCGGGTACTGCGATCAGTGGCAGATAGATTTCCCCGACAAGGATATAATCCAGACCATTACTGTTATCGTGAATGATTCTTTCTAATTTGCTCATGCTGATGCAACTCCTTTCTTCGGTTCTGCTGGGGGAAGCAGTGATAGCGGAATGAACACACCTTTTGCAATATCTTCCTGCCGGATCTCTTCTTTTTTTGCATCCAGTTCGGCTTTCTTTTTTGCCTTTGTCCGTTCATAGTATTCCTGCTGCTTTCCATTTGCTTTTCTTCTCAGGTAATTCTGGTGAAGCCTGTCTTTTCTGGCTTCCCGTTTTTCCATTTCTTCAATTTCTTCCGGTGTCATTTTCACCTCACCGAAATGTGGCGGTAAATATCTGCCGATGAAGTTAAAATAGATTTCCACTTCCTGTGTCGTCTCAACGCTTCCTTTCCGGTCACGCTCATGCACCACAATCTTTTCTACAAATTCATTCAGCATGTAAGTGGTCAATTCCTCAAAATTTTGGTATTTATCAACCAGAGCAATAAACTTCTCCGCTGATCTGCGACCTTCTTCATAGCCTGATAATTCAGCTTCCATATCTGCAATTTCTGCCGACAAATCTTTCTGTTCTTTAGAATACTGTCCATCAAGAATCGCATAGCGTTCATCTGGCAGCTTGCCAAGAATATTGTCCTCATAAATTCTGCAGATCAGTTTTTCCAGTTCCTGCACACGCTTTTTTGCCTCTGCCAATCTGCTTTTCAATCTTGTGATCTCACTGGACTGCTGTGAAGTCTGTGCCTTTTTTACTGTCTCCAAAAATTCTTCACGATTCAACTGTGAATACTCCGCAACAGCCTTTAAAAGTTCCTTAATCAGCTCCATAACCACATCAGCATTAATTCTGTGCTGTGTCTGGCAGAGTGTTCCAACCGGAACTTTAGAATATGCAGAACAAGTATATTGTGGTACTCGCTTGCCATTATTTACTCGATGGACATACATTTTGGAACCACAGTCTGCACAATACATCAGACCTGTCAAGGGGTGGGCTTCTCCCCATCCATCTGGATATCTTCTCACATTGCTTCGGATTCTCTGTACATTGTCAAAAGTTTCCTGATCTATAATGGCTTCCTGCGTGTTCTCAAACACCGTCCAATTATCTTCAGATACGTAATGGCTTTTCTTATCCTTGAAATGTTTTCTGGTCTTGAAGTTCACTGTATGACCAAGATACTCTCTTTTCTTCAGAATGCCTGCAACAGTAGAAGAGCCCCAGCCATAAGGATCTTTGATTTCTTCTACTCTGCCTTTCCATAATCCGGCATCTTTCTTTGCCATATGAACCGCTGGTATCTCAACCTTATCCTCTTTCAGTGCCTTGGCAATCTGATATGGTCCGTACCCATCCATTGTCATGTGAAAGATTCTCCGTACAACTACAGCTGCTTCTTCATCAACAATCCATACATTCGGGTCATCCTTGTCTTTCAGATACCCATATGGTGTTGTACTTGCCACATGCTTGCCGGATTTTCCTTTCGCCTTGAAAGTGGATTTTATCTTTTTACTGGTATCCCTTGCATACCATTCATTCATGATATTTCGGAATGGAGTAAAATCATCGTCCTCCCGGAAGCTGTCTACATTCTCGTTGACTGCAATCAGGCGGACATTCTTCTGTCGCAGCAATTCCATATATTGTCCGACTTTCAGATAATCTCTTCCCATTCGGCTCATATCTTTAATCAGAATCGTTCCGACTTTCCCCGACTCTACTTCTTTCATCATGGCAAGAAAGCCTGGGCGATCAAATCTTGTACCGGAGATACCATCATCAGTAAAATGAACAAGATTGGTAAATCCATGTTCTTTTGCATATTGTTCCAGCAGTTTCTTCTGAGATGGGATTTGTCAAGGATTTTTTCTGCAAATAATATGCAATGTTGTTAAGTGCTTATGACTCCAATTTTGCAGCATTAAGTTGCCTATTCTTGATGATGCAATTTAGCTAAAAGAAATCGGTGACGATAAGGCATAATAAGACAACGCACTTTACAAAGCATGTAACTCATCAATCTCTAAGACTCTGTCAAATGCACTATCAACGACATCATCGTGCGAGACAAATAATACTGTACTACTACTTAATCGCGTATTCAGCATTTCATAAAAAACCTTGGTGGAGTTTGAGTCAAGAGATGAGGTAATCTCATCAAATAAGATAATATGCGGACGATTGATTAATGTCCTAATTATTAGAATTTTTTGCTTTTCACCGCCTGAAAATTTGTTTCCAAAATCACCTGGTTTTTTCTGAAACAAGTCGTTTTCGCTAGTTATCAACGAATTAAGTCCGAATATGTTTATCAACTCATAGACTTCCTCTAAATTAGCATCGTCCATTGGATATATTATATTTTCATAGATTGACCTATTGAATAAATTTGTATTTTGAGAAACATACATTATGCCATCGATAGATGGGAGACCATATGTTATCTGCCCAGAGTCAATATCTAATATCTTTGCTATAACTTTAAGTAATGTCGATTTTCCGCTTCCGTTCTCACCTCGAATGATGATATGCTCGCCTTTATTTACATACAAACTAGCATTATCAAAAATTTTCTTGTTACCAAGCGTCAATTCAACATTCTGCATGGCAATCACCGTATTGGTAGGAACACTGATAAAAACTCTATGGCAATCTTTTTCATTACTTTCGCTGTACCCCAATAGTTTTAACGCAGCTTTTAGTCTTGAGACCATTTCTATCATTGACAAGTATTCTCCACCAAAATCTCTCAAATTAAATATTGAGTAGATAAGTCCTAAATAGAATGAGATATTACCTATTCCCGTTGTGGAATAAATAGAAAATATAATCAGCTGTAAAAAGGTAATGAATACTAACACAATGTGTTGAATCAGTTTTGCATTATCTATGGCCAACTGTAGACCATAGTAATTTTTTTGCTCACTATCCAAAAGGAAACGATATTTTTCTTTTTCTTTATCATATGAACGGAATGAGTATATAGAGTCCAAATTCTGGCAGTAATCGATCAAATAAGAATTCACATCTGACGCAGACAACAGCGTACTATGAATCCTGTTATTTTGTTTTTTTAAAAGAACAATGGATATGAAGAAATATACTGAATAAGATAATATATAAGTCACACCAAGAAGGAAATGGAAATTAAAAAAAGCAGTTGAATTAATTATTATAATAGCGGAATGCTTGATTATAAATTGAACGCAGGAGTACAGCAAACTTCGTGTACAAAAAGATGATTCGGAAAAAAGATCCTGGATCTTCCCGGTTTCCATATCATCAAAATACATATATTTTTTTTTCACTAGGTCGTCAAAGAGAACCTGCTTTGAATATTTTCTAACACTCTGCATAGCAAGGTTGTTAGGATAATTCAAAATAGGGACTACTAAAAAGGATAAAATTGATAGGACCATGAAAAAAGGGTTTACGTGCAATCCCCCACTGCCGCTAAATATCTTTGGCAAGGTATAAGGAAGTATGCTGTATAAACCATATCCTACAGACAAAAGAAGCAAATATATGGACACATTCAACCGACCTATTTTTTGTATAAGAGCACTTAAATATTGCTTCATTATTATGACCATTCCTTTCCGCTGCACTCCAAGGCACAAAAGGGATACGAAACAGGAGTGCCTCTATCGCAGCTAAACGAAATTTGTTAGAATACGCTAGAGGAACGGGCACACTACACAGCATGTGGGGGGGTGAGTGGGTACAGCTATCCGCTGAACTGAATTATTATGTGTGCCGGATGCTCTTTCAAGCGCAAATAAGTAGGGCGTAGAACCCTGTAAACTTATCTTTGGAGAGACAGACTGCTTCAAGCTTTCAGTGAGTGTCCAGTCCCTACCTGCTACTTCCCTCAAATCTTCGAACTGAGGGGATGTGTTATGCTCAAAATCGTTTATCCTATCTGCTGTGGAATGGATGTCCACAAATCGTTTCTGGTAGCCTGTATTGCCTCAATCAACGAGCAGGGCGTTACCACCTACAAAGGCAAGCGGTTTTGCACCTTTACAGGAGACCTCCGGCGGTGTGCCACCTGGTTGGGAGAGAACAACTGCAAGGACGTGTGTATGGAGCCTACCGGGATGTATTGGCTCCCTATTTACAACATCCTAGAACACGCCCGCAATATTGTCCTTGCCCACCCCAAGTACGTCAAGGCTATCCGGGGAAAGAAAACAGACAAAAAGGACGCCAAGTGGTTTGCGGACATCTTCAAGCACGACCTGGTTTCTGGCAGCTTTATCCCACCATCAGATATTCGTCAGCTCCGGGATTTGGTGTGCTACCGCTGAAAACTCACCAATTTCACCACGGGAGAGAAAACCGGGCGCAGAATTGCTTGACTGTCTCCAATATCAAGCTGGATGACGTGTTTCCGGACGGCTTTGGCAAAGCAGCTACAGCTATTACCTCCGGCTGCTAGGAAGCAACGAATCCTTTCATGTAGCTCCATTCCTCAACAAGCGAGTCAAAACACCAGTTGAGAAAATCCAGGCCGCTGCGGACGGAGAGATGTGTGTGGAACAGGCCGAAAAACTCCGCATCATCCGTTCCCACATGGACAGCCTTGAATTGTGCAAGGCCGATCTGGACTCTCTTATCCTGACCATCGCTGAGAAATATCTTCCCCAACTTAACCTCGTTATGACGGCGCTAGGTATCCAAGCCTTTGCCACTATTGGCATCATCTCTTAAATTGGCGTGGATATGTCCGTTTTTTCCACCTCGAAGCATTTCTGCTCCTGGGCTGGGCTTACAATGAAAGTGCCGGAAAAAAAGAAAACCACCAGGAGCAGCCGGGCTGGGGCATACATCAAGCCCCTGTTGGTGCAGTGTGCGCTCTGTGCTATCCGGGCAAAGCAGTACCCAGAAGTCCGCAATCGCTATCTAGCTTTGAAGAAGCGCTGTGGTAACAAGAAGGCCATCATCGCCGTCGCCCTTGTGTTGCTGACTGCCATCTACAACATCCTCAAGAAGAACGAATCTTATAACCCTGAGCCTTACCGCAAGGCTGACCGTCCTCTCACACACCGTGAGATCTCTGCTGACCAGGCTATCTTAATCCTTCAAAGGCAGGGCTGTCTGGTAACCTCCCCGGCCTGGCTGATCTGCTCTAATTTTGGCCGCCATATGCCAGCCTGTTTTCGTGTCCCTTTTTCTGGATAATGATCAGGTTAAAATATTTCAAACTCCCCTCCTTCTTCACTTCTGATAAAATCATCTAAAGATTCAGCAGAATTACTAAGGACTCTTTTGAGAATTAGCCGCCATGTTTGGAAGTCTGCATCCTTCCAATTGCTTTTTCTTTTTACATAGTTAATCCTATCTCTAAAGTCTTTTTGCGAAATGGACTTCCCATGAACCTTCATAAGTCCTTGCACCAATGCCGCTCCACTACTAAAAATATTCTCCTCTGTTGAAACCTTCAAATATTGATGTAGTACAAAGGAAGATGGCAACTGTTCTCTTTTGTCAATATAGATACTAATGCATGTTTTTTTAATTAAACCAAAATTTTCAAGCAAAACCGGAATTGCATAAAACCCACTGACGCAATTGTTTTGTAAATTAAATTTATATGTAAAGGCATTTCCGATTTTTTTACCATTGACCACCCCATCTTTTGAAAAAACTGACACGTCAATACTCGAAGATGTATATTCTCCACCTGTTTCGATAAGCACGCTCATAAGATTGCAATCTTTTTCTTCCAAAAAGTAGACGTCGTTATACATAGGCAAAGATACATGTGCCTCTGAAACAACATCAAAACAAATCAGTTGACCATTTGCTGGTGGCTCGCCTGCTCCAATCAACGCCTTATTAGTTCCAAAACTGACCGCGCTATAAGGAGTGTGACCAACTACTTTGTGCTGAAAAATTTCCCCCGTGTCCTTGTCTAATAAAAAAACTGAACAATCCGCCAAGACAAAAAGGGTCTTCCCGTAAATTGACGGTGGCGCAACAATAAGCCCTTCTCTGAACTTTTGCCTCCAAACAATACTTCCGTTTAATATGTCAGCACAACCAACCTCACCCTTTAGTGTTGTATAATACACTCTTTGGCTATCAACGACAGGAAAATGTCGTCCACAAAACCCAAAAACCCTTGTTCTCCATAGTTCTTTTCCTACTTTTAGATCAAAACAAATGATGTCATGTCCGCATGATGCAAAAGCAAAGTCATCCTTTAGCCAAATGCCTGACGTATCCGAACTAATAACAGGGCTTCTACCTAACTCCATAGAATACATTATGCTTCCTTCTTGATTTATAAGCCATAAATAAGAACATGAGCAATCCCTTTCATTGTTGTGGAGCGTACCTGTGCATAATATGCCACCTTTGTACGGCGTAATATTACCGTAAATAAACGAATTGGGAATATGTAATTTTTTGACAACTTCTCCGTTTTTGTTTACGGCTAAAAGGGTGCTGCCGGAACCAAACCACAATGTTTCGTCTATAACATTTAATGTAGTTCGTACTCTGTGACCACCCTGAACAGCCCATTCTACAATGCCAGACTCAGCGGAAACAGCTTGTACTGCATCAAACTCTTTTAGGAAAACAACAAGGTCGCCAAAAACAGTTGGTGTTCCATAACCACCATTGACAGCATCTATACTCCAAAGTATTTTCCCATTATGCAGATCAACTTTCAATAAATGATACGCCTGTTCCATCTCAGAGTATGTAACGACATAGCCGAAGTATTCACTACAATTATTTCCATAAAATGGAGTTCTAACAACTGCTGGCATTTCTATACGCCAACTGTCATTAAGGAAATAACGTTGTTTGTCATTTTTATTTTTAATAATGTTTTTTCGGATCATATATATTATGCTCCTTTCTCTTTGCGATTGATTGTAATTCGAAGTCTACGCAAAAAACATTTCGATAGGCAACATGTGGGTGGAAGAGTTTCAATCATCCACCCACATGCCACCAATTCACAGTGGACTATATTGTCCAATACCGAGTTTTAGTAATTACTTGCATTGATGGAAGAAATAACGCTTTCCTTCTGCGACACACCACTACTTCTGTTAATCTTCACCGTCTCCGTAAAGTCCATACAGATATTGTCCCTGTACTGATAAGGCCTGTCACTTGATAAGGTCGCAAGCACCTCGATTCTGACATCGATATCTCCCGACAGTTCTTTTTCCAAAGGGAATGTAAATATCGCCTTTTCCCCAATCTTCCATTCGCCAGAAAGGCTCTGCGATTGCTGCTTTTCATTTCCATTGAAGAGATAATGAATAGTCACTTTGAATGTTTCAAATTTCGTATTGTTTCTATCGATAACATAGCCTAAAGGCTCATAAAAGCCCAAATCAACAGCAAGACTTGCATTTTCCTCGATAAGCACTGGCCTAATCTTGTGTGAAATCAAAGAAAGTCGCGTTCCTTTTTCAGCAGTGCAATTAACACATGCTACATGGAGCGATTCATATGGGAGTTTGCCAACGCCGCCGTGTTGTCCACCCCAATTGGGGTTCCAAGGATCTACGATATCAAATTCCTCTTTGTCGTCATTATACCCAACAATAAGGACACAATGAGACTCCATATCCAGGCGATGAGAGAGTTCTTCATTTTCGATTGGGTAGTCGGCGGCTGAATGAACACGAATCAATGTGGGAACTCCGTTTACAATCGAGCTTTTTATGCTTTCAAGAGCTCTTAATGACCAAGGCTCATAGCCAATCACAGGAACTAAAGCATTTGCCGTTTCGGGTATTTGCTGATTAGTAATCAACTTAAATATGCTATTCATGCTTGTGCCTCCTTTCAACAGTGAATGGGTGATATTTCCATCTTGTGTTATCTAAAAACACTACGCTTTCGATTCACCACACAGCAAAAAGCGCATAAGCCGACTTAACAACAGTCTGGCTTATGCGCCCACATGATAGATTTTGAGTTGCCCCGTCCATAGATGGGGGCTAGGCCAAAATCCAAAATGAGATAACCCAGACTGCTTTTGCATAAAACGGAACATGACACTACCTCCAATCTTATAAATGTCGGACGGATTAAACTATCCGCAACGTAATTTTACCATATCAATAGCATAAACGCAACTGTTTCCCATTAAAAACACTTGTAACATTTGTGTGAACGCAAGCAGAGCTGAGCACCTGTTGCCAACGGAAAATAAACGGTCTGCCATCTGCTGTATGACATATGCACCCACCACTGATTCATGGGCAAACAAGGAGAGTAACAGACTACATTGCTGTCGTTTCCCGTCTAGTATGGAAACACAACGAGAATATCGCCAAGGTATGAGTCTCAAAGCTTTTATTTGGGCAGAATGCAATGATCGGAAACAGATTGATTCGATGATTGCCTAAGATAAAAGCGGGAGTGCATCGTAAAAATACACTCCCGCCGGTTTGTTAGCGTTCCCAATCATCCTGCTTTTTTCTTTCTTGTTTGGCCTTATTCTGCCGCCGCTGCTGGTATTCCCGTTCCCGCTGGATTTGCCGGATTTCCTGGCTCTCGGCATACTCGTCCAAATGCCGGGAAACATCCCGCTTGCTGTCATCCATTGTCCTGTGACTGTACTTATCGCCATACTTTTCCTTCACACGCTGGACTGCCGTCTGCTCCATTTCAGGGCGCAGTTCCTGTCGGGTGTCGTGCAGCTCCACCGGGTCGAATTGTTCACCCTGTGTTTTCAGCTCGGCATATTCGGCAAGGGCGGTTTCCAATTCGGCGGAGTATTTCTGTTCCTGCTCGTCCAGTTCTTTCAAGTTGGCTTCCATCAGTGCAACCTTCTTCCTGACCTTAGAAACATCCTTGCCCTCCGTACAGTCCATATTGTCCAGAAGAATCGCCTTTTCGGATTGCAGTTCTTCCAGCAATTCCGTCAGTTCTGCTATTCTGGCGGTCAACTCGTTCTTCCTGGGGATATTCCAGAACGGCAATTCTTTCTTTTCGGCAAGGAGGTCTGTGCGCTCCCTTTTGGTTTCCTTGATTTGGTCTACCACCTCGGAATATCGGTTCAGGTTGATATTCCAGGCATCCACGGATTTTCCAATGACAGATTTGCCTGTGCGGATGTGGTTAAGCTGATAGCAGAAAATCAACAGCTTTTGCCGCAGGAATTCCATGGACTTAGCGAGTTCCGGTAGAGAATGGAGGACCTCTTGCGCCAGCTTCTTGACGGCGGCTTTCAGTTCCCGCAGCAGAGCGTTGTCCGCTTTAATCTGCCGATTCAGTTCACAGCGGTCGGAGATAATGCCCTTTTTCTCCATAGCCCTTGCCACCACACCTTCGTGGATGGTGGGCTGCTCGACCAGACCTCGCTCGGCATGACTGCGGTGGTCGATACGGGCATCGTGTCCGTATCGTTCCAGATAGCGGTTGGTTACGTCTGCCCATGCCTTGCGCCATACGACAAGCTGTTCCTCGCTGTTCCAACGTTCGGAGATGGGATTCTGTCTGCCGAACTTGGTGCTTTTGGGGTGCTTGCTGGCTCGCTCCAAGCCTTGCTTCTCTGCTTCGGAGGGAGGCATATACACTTTCTTGCGCCCAACCTTATACGGATACTGCTTCTCCCATCCGTCCGCTTGCGCTGCCTTAAACTCAGCGGCAGTAAAGCCCCGTTCCTCGCCGTCTTTAACACAGAGATATTCTTTTTCGGTCTTGTACTGCCACTCGCCTCGTTCATCCAGCGGGCGCACCGTCAGCAGAATGTGGGCGTGGGGATTGTGACCGGGAGGGTATGGGTCGTGAATTGCTACATCGGCGCACATCCCGTCTGCAACAAAACTTTCCTTAATAAAATCAGATAGAAGCTCCTGCCATTGGGTCGGGGTCAGTTCAACAGGCAGAGCCGGGACAAACTCACGGGCAAGGCGGCTGTCCTTTGTCTTTTCGTTTTCTTCTACAGCGTTCCAGAGTACGCCCCGGTCTTTCCATTCTGGTGGAGCATACTCTGGCAGAAACACCTCACGCCAGATCAGTCCTTTCTTACGGGTATAATCGTGCCGCACTCCATCGTAGTCATTGAGGATGTTGGTACAGCTCAGATATGCAGAAGCTGCAACGGCAGACCGCCCCGTTCCCCGGCTGACCACCTTGGCTTCTAAGTGGTAAATCGCCATTCATTCTCACCGTCCTTTCGCCCTTGTTTTTGTTTCTTTTTCGCAAAAAGAAAATGGGTATTGCGGCAAGCGATACCCATAACCGCAAATAAAGCTGCCGGTGGCAGCTTTATGCGGGCAGGCGGCGGGTTGTTTCCAAAACGGAAACAACAGTTTTGATGATGAAGCAAAACATATAGCCGACTGCGTGGCCAATGGCAGCAGCACAGATGTGATGTGGCATTGGACATAAGGCTCCCGCAGGAGCCGCATCCGCCTCGCAGAGCGCACGGTTGCCGCAGGCAATACCACCGCCCCTTCTGGGTGGTGAGTAAGTGCGCCCTTACGGGAGAAAAAAGAAGGAGGCCCCCGGCTTCCCGGAGACCTCCTATCTGAAAGTTAGATTTGTTTTCCCAGTTTCCGTGAAAGATACCCCTCCAGCTCAGACAGCTCAATAGCTTGAACCTCTGGCAGCACCTTTTCCAGAATCGCACCCTTCTGAATGAGCCTGCGCGTCCTCGCTTTTCGCTCCTTGACTCGGTTCCGCGCCTGCGCTTCTTCCAAGCGGTGCTGTGCTTGCAGCAGTTTCTTCTCTGCATCTGTCATAAAAATCCCTCCTCACTTTCGTTTCTGCCAGATGATCTCATAGCCCAGAGCGTCGGCAAGTTGGACGGCCTCCGTGTATCGCAGGGACTCCCGCTGGAGCTTGTTTGAAAGGTTAGAAACGCTGTCAGACCAGCCGTGTTCGTCATGCAGCAGATCGACGACCTCCTGCATGGTCATTCCCTGACGGACGATGTACGATTTGATCTCATTTCTCAGATTGGATTTCATCAACTTTTTACCTCCATATTTTCGTATAATTGGTTTTTCTATCGGTGATGCCGATACATTTGCAAGTGAAAAATCTGCCACATGGCAAATCCGCTCAAATTTCCATCCGTGATGCTCTGTTCGTAACAGCACCCTACCGGCTTCACTGTTCTGCGTGAGGTCATGCGGAACGGTGGGATATACCACATTTCGGTGCATCGGCTTCACGCTCCGGTAAATCACCGAATGGTGCAACGCGTTCGGCTTACAGTGAAAATTTTTATGAATTTCACAAGGATTGATTTCAGGGCTGAAAAATGAGCCGTTTGTGTACAGCTTGGTACGGCAAAGTCTCTTTGCGTACGCTTCTGTACGCCGGTTTTGCGTACCAGCCGTCGGTTCAGCGGCAGATTTTACACGCTGCCGTGAAATACTCCACGGTGCGCACAAGTAAAATGGTTTTGAGAATGGAATCAAAAACAGCCGTACAGAGTGTACGGCGTGTACGGCAATTTTGAAGTCCGTTTCTCGTTTTCAATACGGCAGCGGATTGACCACCTCAATGCCCACAAATCCCCGCACCCGCTTACCGCCGGCATGGACATTGTTGGTGGCCTCCACGTTGTAAAGCCGCTCATTTTGTGCAAGCTCAGAGCTGACCCGGTTGGCAGACATGGGCTTCTGTGCGTTATCGTCGCACCATCTTGTATAGGCTTCATAGATCGCCTTGGAGCTGGCTTCGCTGTCTGCCCGAAAGCGGATATAGCCCTCGGATTGCAGAAACTCGATCACATTGTTGCTGCTGCGCTTGACCGTCTCCATATTTTCTCTGGCCTTGCCCGAAATGCTGAACTGATAGTTGTTCCCGATCAGCCGGTGCAGCCCCTCCAGACACCAGAGGAAGATCCCCTCCTTTTCACGCAGCAGCTTGTCCACCAGAAACGGATCGTCCGCTCTGCCTGCGGGCCGGTCTTTGGTGGTCAGCACGATCTGGCGGCGAAAGAAACCGTCGGACTTGTCGTGCAGGGCGGTCAGCGCACCGTTTCCGAAGCAGAGGAACCGGACATAGAGCTGGCTTTGGTAACTCTGAACGCCCTTGCGCTCCATGTCCATTTTGCACTCGGACGTGACGATGGATTTGATATAGTTGGTCTTGGGCAGGGCGCTCAAATCCATATCATCGTCCACCATCAGGAGCTTGTTTTCCAAATCCGCACGGCTGAACCGGTTGCTCTCCACCTTCTGGATGCTGGTGGTATTCATGCTGTCCCCCAGCAGCGAGCGTATGACAAGACCAATGCGGCTTTTGCCCTCGCCGCCCTTGCCGATCAACATGAGCATTTTCTGCCCCTTGGTAGTCGGCAGCAGGCAGTAGCCGAGAAATTCCTGCAAGGTTGGAATGTCCTCCGGTTGCAGCAGCTCCGATAGGAATTGCAGCCACTTTTTCGGAGTGGGTGCGTCTGGATTATAAGTGACGGTGAGACGATTGTTGCAGTAGCTCCTGTCTGTGGAAAAGCTACCGTCCATGAAGTACGTTCCGTTGGCAACATGGATGCGGTCGGTTTCAATGGGCAGCGGCGGCGAATAGGCTTGCAGCTTGATGCTGGCAAGCAGATTCGCAACCGTCTTGGAAAGATTGGCGGTCAGCACGCCGGAGATTTCCTCCAGAATGAGATTCCCAATCTGCCCTTCATCCTCAATCAGCCCGTCCACGGTGAACAGCCGCCCACGCACACATTTCATGGGGTGCTTGTCCAAAAACTGTTGACAGAACAGCACCTCGTTGATGTGCCTGCCATCGTACCACTCAGGCCACGTCTGCGGTGTCATATCCATCTTCCAATTCCTCCTTGTGAATTTTCTCTAACCTCCGTCGCAGCCTGTCCAGCTTTTCGTCCGCCATCTGCTGCTGAATTACTTCGGCACGTTCGTGAGAATCCCCGGCGCACAGAATATCTAAGTAATACTCTGTCCGGTCGAGTTCGTGGCAGGCTCCTACAAACCGTGCGTGAACAGGCTTGTCAGGTGACTGCGGCGCATACTGCACCTTCCAGTCCCGCAGGACACGGGCATAATCGGACAGAACAGAAAAGCACAGCCGCTCGTTTTCCCTGAGCTGCTGTGCTTCTGTTCGGATGCGCTTTGCGTGGAGCGCCGCTGCGCTGGGCGGTTTGTCCGGGGTAAGGTGAAAGTCTGCTGCCAGACGCTGCGCCGCCTCATAGAGCTGCAAGCCGAACAGCCTTGCAGCAAAGTCGATCACATCGCCGTGTTCCCCACAGGCAAAGCAATAATAGTGGTCGTCTGCCACATACAAACTGGGATGTCGGTCGTTGTGAAACGGGCAGAGGGCCATGCCGTAGCGGTTGACTTCCACGCCGTACAGCTCCGCTGCCTCCCGGCAGCTTACGCCGTATTTGACAATTTCAAAAAGATTCATTGTTCCTCCATTTCTGCGCAAAAAACGGCGGCCTGCCCATTGAGGGGCAAGCCGCCGGTTGCGTCTTATCTTATGCTGATTTCGTTTCTTTTTCGTTCTTAGCTTCTCGTAGAGCTTTCTTCCGTGCGCCCTGCCGCTTGATCTGTGCTGCATACCGACAATCGTCACTGCAATATTTCACATCTGACCTTGTTGTGATAAACTCCTTGCCGCAGTTTTCGCAGGTACACGCCCGACTGCGGCTCTCCGCCGCCTCCTGCCGGTAGAATTTCGCCCGGCAGTTGGGGCCGCAGAACAGGGTGTTTGTCCGCTTGGAGGCAAATTCCTGCCCGCAGCACTTGCAGGTCAGCATGAAGGGCTGTCCGACAGCGTGTTCACCGGCCTTGATTTTCTGATACCGCTCCCGGCTCTTGATGCGGTGCCGTTTGAGCTGCTCCTGCCGCTTGATTTCTTCCTCGGTCAGCTCCGGTGCGGGAAGCTCAAACTGCCCGATAAAGCGAAGGTGGATATCCACTTCCTGCACCCGGTCGCCGTCAATTTTTTCCGGGGCGTGGACGATGATTTTCTCCACGAACTCGTTGATCATGGGCGTGGTCAGCTCGGAAAAATCCGTGTACTTCTTTGCCAGCTCCAGAAACTGCTTGGCCCGGTCGGTGTCCTCCGCAAAGGCAGACATCTGCGTTTCCATTTCAGAGACGGATGCTGTCAGCGCTTTCTGCTCCGCCTCATATTCCGCCAGCAGGCTGTCGAACCGCTCGCCGGTAATGCGCCCGACGGCAAAGGATTCATAGAGCTTCTTGATGATGGTATCCAGCTCGGAAATCCGCTTTTTCTCCTTGTTCAGCTTCCGCTTGGTTTCCTTGGTGGCTTCCGCCTGGCGCAGCTGGGAGGCGGAGCGCACCTTCTCCAGAAAAGCATCTCGGTCAGAGATGGCAAAGGTGCTGGCAGCCCGGATGGTTTCCAGAATCAGCTCCCGCAGTACTTTGCTGCGGATATAATGTCCTTGGCAAGCATGGGTGCGTTTCTGATGTGCCAGCGTATAGGTGGAACAATCGTAAAAGTCCGACGGATAAGGATTGTTCTCCGTGCCGCCCCTTGAGCGGTGATTCATCATCTTTGCCCCGCAGTCGGCACAGAACACAAGCCCTGTCAGCGGATTGGCCTCGCCCAGCGTGTCATGCCGCCGTGGTGTTTTCCGCAGCTTCTGCGCCAGCTCCCATGTTTCTGCGTCTACGATAGCTTCATGGGTGTTCTCGAAAATCAGCCAATCCTCTTTGGGATTCATTACGGCATTTTTATCCTTATAGGACTGCTTGTGGGAACGGAAATTCACCGTATGCCCCATATACTCCGGCTTGGACAAAATCTGCCCAACGATGTAGCCGCTCCAGTTATAGGGGTTGGGGAACTCCTCCTTGCTTTTCCAGACGCCCTTGTTCTGTTTGCCAAAGTAGACCGCAGGCGTGTCGATCTTGTCATCGAACAGAATGCGGGCAATATCGTAAGGGCCTTTGCCCTCGATGGTCAGCTGGAAGATACGCCGCACCACGGCGGCAGCTTCCTCGTCGATCAGCCAGTGATACTTGTTCTCCGGGTCTTTCTTGTAGCCATAGATGGCGCAGTTGGTGGTGGGCTTGCCGGATTCCCCTTTGACCCGAATGGCGGTTTTCTGCTTGCGGCTCAGGTCACGAAGATACCATTCGTTCATGATGTTGAGGAAGGGGGCAAATTCATTGCTGTTCTGGTCATCGCTGTCCACGCTGTTGGCGATGGCAACAAAGTGAACGCCGTGCTGCCGGAAGAATACCTCCGTGTAAAATCCGGTTTGCAGATAGTCACGCCCCGCCCGGCTCATATCCTTGACAATGACATGGGCTACCTTCCCGGCCTCGATGTCTGCAACCAGCTGTTTCCAAGCTGGGCGTTCAAAATTGCCGCCGCTCCAGCCGTCGTCGGTATAGTGACGGCAGTTGGTGTAGCCCCTCTGCTGGGCATAGCTTTCGAGGTATTTTTTCTGATTCACGATGGAATTGCTATCCCCGGCGTTGTCATCGTCGCGGGACAGCCGCTCATAGAGAGCGGTAATTTTGCTTTCAGTCTGTTTCACGCTCATGATGCGCTCCTTTCAGACTGTCGGCTCATTTGTGGTGTCTCCATTATACCATAGGTTCCGTCGTTTGTAACCATATCATTGCGTACAATCCGCAAAATTTTATCCTCCATGGTCTCGCCGCCGCTTTCGTTGAACACGACTCTGACCTTATAGGTAGTGCCGCCGATCCGGCGAATGATAAACTGTTCTCGTTTTTTCTGCTCCATACTGTCCCTCCTTGCGTGACTGGTTGGTTTTTGATATAATGTGTTTGGTTCCGTTGGCTGTAAGCTAACTGTGGCTTTCTGTTGGTTTTCCATGCTCCATATCCTCCTTTTCTTCACTGATGGCTCGGAAAGTAACCTGTGTAACTTGTGCTAAGATTACTTCCTCTACTAATAGGAGAAATACGGAGTGTAAATCGGAACTGTTTTTGAAAAAAAGAAAAATATTTTTTTGGGGAGGTGAAGCTGTCGTGGAACCATGGGAGGATGAACTGCTGCTGGATGATGATTTTTCCGATGAGGAAGAAGATGCCGAGGAGCAAACAGAGGAAACTGGTCTTGAAATAGATGCGGACGGCTTTGCCGATTGGGAGGATTCCTCTGACGGTGCGCCGGAGGACAAGACACTGGAGGAAGCGCTTGCAGAGGAGCGCGCTTTGGAGCTGGAAAGCGAGCTGGAGCAGGACGAGCACCCCAGAGACTACAACGCCGAGCTGGAGGACGAGGAAGAGGAAGCTGCGCCCACCAGCGAAAAACGGCTCAAGCGGGAAATTCGTGCAGAGGCGTTGAAGCGTTTAGAGGAAGCAGCCCGGACAGAATCGGATT